>Ga0208693_1001525_pt1 | contig 16443 bp, 5 predicted proteins | sample AD_UKC071_MetaG_FD_184438 | JGI IMG/M metagenome (GOLD analysis project Ga0208693, IMG submission 184438) | Active sludge microbial communities of municipal wastewater-treating anaerobic digesters from USA - AD_UKC071_MetaG (SPAdes) (version 2) | ecosystem: Engineered > Bioreactor > Anaerobic >... | reverse complement strand
CAGAAACAGATTTGTATGTCAAAGAACGATATCTCCGAAGATACGCTTCAAAACATAACTAAAGGGGTGACATTTTCTCAGTCCATTTCAAGCATTTTTAGGGTGACATTTTCACTGGCCGTTGACATATTTTTTTTGAAGCCACCGTATTAACTTTAGGCAGGTTAATTCCCTCGGTCCCCAAAGTTGTGTAAGGTAATATAAAAGTTGACCACTTTGAGGGGGAACGGTAACGAAAAGTTGACCTGAATCTAAATGAACTCCTCAATCACCACGTAGCTCTCCAACGTATGAAAGGTTGATTTATTGGGTCCTTCAAAATGGTAAATGTCCAGGCCACGATCTAACCAGATTGAGATTGCCCTATCTTTTGAGCGTACTATCACTCTGCGATAGTGAGGCAGTTTTTTATTAGGCTCACAAATATCATACCTGATTTTGACTTTCAGAGGCGCATATTTTCTTTGAAGATTTGTGAACTTGTCTTTTGCTTCTTCCGGTTTTTCATTGGTAGTTGTAACCTCTACGAACATACCGTCTTCTGATGATTTCTCAACTAAAGCGTTTAATAACATTTCCAGACTTCTGAGCTGGAATATATTACGCAAAAAACGATCGTATATTTCTACTTTTTCTATAGAAGAAGGTAGGTACTCGCCTATAATATCGCTCCAGGTCTTCTTTTCTCCATTGGTCAGATAAATCACTTTGGTTCCCTGCAGGTATTCTTCGAATCTGGCCATGTTCCAGTTATTTGCCTGCCACTTCTCAAATGCAGCATCAAATGATTTACGTACCTTACCGGTATACTCTGCATAGGATGACAATTCGATTTCGTTTATCCGGCCAAACGTATCTGCGCCTTCGGACCATCTAATAACGAATATATCGGTATCCGTTTCCAGGTAGATAGGCGCATCTACCGACAGTTCCCCTTCATAAAAAGTTATTCTAACTTTGGGGAATTGGCTAAGGACAGCCAGCCGGTACAGGACGGCTTTTATACGCTGATCAACAGGTTTTGTATCTAGTAGATTGCGTAGCATAATCCGAACTGGAATATTTTTAAACGATACATCATATAAAAGCCGGTAAAACTCTTTAGATACCGGAGCATCGTAACTCGCTTCAAAAAATTCATCAATAACTATATCTAGTCTCTCGGCTCTTCTGATCTGTTGGCTTAACCATTGCCACGGGTCAGTCACACCAAGATGAATGTAGCCATCACTGTTTTCCTGATAAAGACCCATTAAGACTTTTCTAAGAAAATCTGCTACAGGCCCTCTCATTAGCAGGTCGTGAGCATATTGATTTTGATAGTTCCTTAAGCAAGAATTACATGCCTGATCTCGCGAACAACCCGGGCAGCTATCTGTTATATCAAAAGCCGCCTCCATGACTTTGCGGAGATTGTCTGCAATTCTCTTAACAAAGCCGGCTCCTCCGGGTACATTATCAAAAAGTACGATTGAACGATAACTGTAACCCCCATATTGTAGTACAGTCCCATCGATATCGTCTCGTTCTATTTCTAGGGCTTTGGCAGCCCCGGCCAGAAGGGCAGCCGTTAATGAAAGCCAAAAACCTTGTCCTCCTTGATTTGCCAGGCCCCCACTGAATCTTATTTCCAAAACGTCACTATGAAATTCGTGCCCAAGATAGGAAGGCTTGGGCATCCCCTTGCATGGGGAGCCCCACGGAGTTTTATGCTTTTCCGGTCTGCCCGATACTATCGTATCGCCGTAGCCGCATAAAGGACAGATCCAGAAGCCACGTTTCTGTAACCCCGGATTGATCACCGTTAAAACGCCATATCGGGAATATCTTTTGGTAATTTGAATATTGGCCAAACTATTTGGATTACCTTCGTGAATAAATGAGGTTGACGGCGCCACCGAGTAATGTGAAAAATAAACCCGTGATGGGAAGGTCCGCTGAGGCCTCACTTCAACAGGTTCTTGGCCATCCTTTTCCAGCGATGTACGAAAACCAAAAATGGGTTTTATCAAGGTTCCCTTAAACTCAACGCCGCCTTTGGCCTGGAGCGACTGACCGCACTCGCATTTATCTTTAACATCATCCTTAGATATTTCGCTTCGATGAAATCTACCACATTGACTGCATACAGAAAATTTATATTCTGGCCATGGTTTCCCAGTTACTTTTTCCAGTGCATAACTTCTTATTATTTTATTATTTGCCACTAAAGTGCATCCCGGGGCATATTCACTGAGTGCTATTCTTAAATCTCGATCCAGTTCGATTCTTTGAGCCCAATCATCATTGCTTTCCACTTTCAACGAAACTACATCAACAGGAAATCCATACTTTGGAAGAACGTTCCGGGAAGCAAGAAAACCAAGCAACTGCTTTTCCCGAAGCCTTTTCATTTGTCCCTCGGCATACGTATAAAACCTTGGCTGGCTTTCCTGTAGCGCCTTGTAAGCTCTGTACTCCGAATGCAACTCAGTTTGAGCAAGGCCTAACCGGCCTTCCCAGAAATCAGAACTTTCAACAGGCGGAGAAACAAGTTCATAGATCCAACCCCAATCGGTGATCTGGAGCTCTTTTGCTATAGAACTGGGAAATATCCTGAGCAGTTCTTCCAGCACATTTAACGGTTTTTCGGCAAGCCAGTTATAAAGCTTCTGTGCCCCACTTTCCTGTTGGTTGAAGAAAAACCATTCAACAATACCACTTTTTCCACCATCTGGTCCGTTGAATAACTCGGGATGGCGAAATCTCCAAAAATGGGATAACACAACTGCATGTAAATGTCTCCTGGCAATACGCACGTTGCCATCGAGCCGAACCCTTGGCGGTTGAACCTTTCCGGAAATCAACTTTTCCGCTCTCGCAAAATACCCCAGATCATGGGGGCGGCTGCGACAAAAAGTTAGTACATAAGCCGCCGCGCTCCATCGCCTTCCAGCTCGTCCTGCTCTTTGCATATAATTAGCAATACCAGGAGGCACGTTCCTTAAAAAAACCGAATGCAACTGTCCCACGTCTACTCCTAGTTCGAAAGTTGTCGAGCAGGAAAGTACATTCAGCGGATGTTTATCGTCAATAAAGTTGTTTTGCCGTTCTGCGCCTTCTGAAGTTGTAATCTGGGCGGTATGTTCCTGCGCAAGGATCAAAACAGGCTCTAGATTGCTATACAGGTAGCGATAATGATTATCTGCAAATTCTATATTAGGATCCACTTCTACCAGGGTGCCCGGGCACCTGTAAGTAGGGCAGGTGCCATATAAATTATGCTGACTGACATTGCCACAAATAGAACATTTATAAAGTGGAATATCCCCATCAATATTCAAGCGGCCCAGCCAGGCATTCCAAGAAAGTCGAGATGCAGCTTCACCGGCATCTCTAAATCCCCATAGTCTGCTTACAGAAGAGACCTCTTCCCAAATCCCCAGATCTTCTATGCAGGAAAGCTCCCAAAGATCCACTAAGAGTCTTTCTAAGACCTCTTGATTTGCCTTTTTCCCCATTTTTTCAAAAAGGCGTTCAATAAAATCCGATCTTATATTCCTTGCAGTTTCGGGATACCAGGAGGCAATGGACAACTTGTTATTTACTCCCCTAAGCCTAATGGTATAAGGTCGATTACGGGGCCAAAAATATGTATCGGTTATATCTACATTTTTGATCTGCTGCAATACATTCCGACGTCTTAGCTCATCTAGCATAATTTTTAAGAGGAGCACAAATTCCCGGGCATTCAAACCGTAATCCTGCTTAAGTCCATCTTCAAAATCCCTTGCCCGTTCATATAACCTGTCGCTGCATTTCAGATCCCATAGAATCAAGCCGACCCCTTCCAGGCACTGCCGCCTCTGAGTGTTGGCCAGTTCGGCATTTAACCATTTACAAACCTCCATCATCCGGCTTCCTTTGGTCGCCGTTGCATCAAACAATCCTTTCTCTTGTGCAACCCTCATTAACGGATTTATAAGATCATTGATATCAAAACATGTAACTTCTGGCGTCATTTCAAGATAATTTTTGGCAGCTTTAAAAATTAACTGGCGATGTAATATTTGATTGCCCGTTCGGTTCAAGTAGGTAGCGAAATAGGCTGCGTCCTGACGCGAATCGCTAAAAGCCAGCAACCGCCGTTTGCCCTCCAGCACCGTTGAACTTGTTGCAGCATTATCCGGTTGAGCAAACCTACTCCTGAATTTCTCCGCCTCTTCCTCTTTCTGCTTTGCAGGTGACCCCTCTGAGGTTTCAGGAACATTAGTAAGCAAACACTGGGCCAGTACTGCACTGGCAGCATCATTACCGGGTGAAAAGGCACGAATAATTGAGCCACCATTATATTTCCGGCCGCCGCAGGCCGGACATGTAGTGATCACTTTCCCATTAATCGGAAGCACTTGCCGCACCGCAATCCATTCACGAGATATTCTTTCTTTAGTTCTTATACAGAATTCACAAGCGTGATCATTACGATCGGAAACCATCCCACAGCGAGCACAAATATACTGGAGATCACCCAATTTTGCACCTACTGTTTTTGAAGCCCCGGTTCCCACCATCTCATCATCATTTTCAAACCCTGCGAAGGGAGGGTCTGCATCACGCAGTGGAGCTTCGTCTTCGGAAGAATCGACTACACTGTCCAGATCAATCGAAAAATAATCTCTGCTTTTGGGCTGCTCTTCAAGTTTTGTCCTGCGGGGATATGATATAAACCTTCCATCAGTGGTCAGGTGTCCTCCCAAATAAGGTTGACCACATCTCCCACAGGCCTGAAGTTCAAAAGCAACAGCAGGTCCGCCCGGGGTGTCTGTTACCTCGTGGTGCCTACCCAACAACAGACGCGGCCTGAGTGACGAATCACCCTGCTTGCGGGAACCTGCAAAAGTAATCGATAGTCCCTCCAAGCTGCGTATAAAAAAGTGGTAACGAGCAGCCAGAAGGGCGGGAGCATCTGCTTTCGGTCTGGCCTGGGAGGCCAGATCAACGATTGCAATGATCTTTTTTGTATCAGCCTCAAAATCCTCGTCGTTGCTTGTTTTACCCCACATTTTTTCTATTGCAACACGAAGTTCCATAGGTCCCGCTTCAACTAAATCAACTAGCTTGCGGACATTATTGTCACCGGCGAGCAAGTAGAACAATACTATTTCTTTTGATCTTGTAATATCTGAAACTGTTTTAATAGAGTTAACAGCCTTCGAGCATGCTTCATCGTTAGGCCACCCACGTTTATGACAGTTGTTGTTGAGAATTTCGCTGATTGCATTCACGAAATCTGAAGAGGAATTATAGTCTGTCTCTATTGTTTTTCTTAACGCAAGATAGAACTCTCCACTGCCTGAACCCCATTCTCTATAACCTGTAACAAATTCACTTAGTGGAATTGTATCGCTGGTAATAATATCGTCGGCTTCAAATTTCTCACCGAACAGGTTTTCAAAAGACTCGGCAATTTTTTTTCGGCTACTTTCATCATTCGCGCCGATGGTTGCGCTTGTAGCAATACACAACAGTTTACCCGGATTCGACCGGCAGACACGATCCTTAAGCCGCCGTATCAGATATCCAATTTCTGTTCCCTGGGCACCAGAATAAACGTGGGCTTCGTCAAGAACAAGAAATCGCCAGGTCTCACCGTATGCTCCATCAAATAATACCGAATCACAAGGCCGCATCAATAGATACTCAAGCATGGCAAAGTTTGTCAGGAGTATATGCGGAGGTCCGACAAATGGAGAATAAACCTGGTGAGGCCATTCTTTTTTACCCGGTTCTTTGCCAAGGATCTGGTCCCGGCAAAAGAGTTCATTGGCCTGGGGAATTGAGCTGTTTTCCTGTTGATATGCGTTCAGACCATCCCCATACGTTTGTTTTGTCTGACCTGTGTATCGCCCAAAGGTAATACCGGTCTGGGTTGGTAGTAACTGGCGTAAACGTTCGACCTGGTCGTTGGCCAATGCGTTCATCGGGTAAATAAGAAGCGCTCTCACGCCAGGCCCCAAACGGTTTGCTGCTCTCTCCTTTAAGAGATGATCAATAATCGGCAGCAAAAAACATTCCGTTTTCCCCGACCCGGTTCCAGTAGCTACAATGACATTCCTGTTTTGACCGACTATCTTATGAATTGTTTTGTTCTGGTGTGTATACAGCTTACGCACCAAATTAAGGGCTTGCTCCACCTTAATCTGGGATGCCCCTGGAGCATATTCTAAGAACTGTTCACTTAATATCGAATTTTCCTCCGTGACCAGTTCAAGAAGGGATTTATCTTGACGATATTTTGGCGATGCCTCCAAAATCGGACCTTTAAAAAGACCTTCCGAGTTTCTGGCTAGCTCCCGGAATTGTTCGGCCAATTGTTTGTTCTTGAGCCCAAAGGTTGTGGTGAGATAACGCAGATAGGTTTCACGAAGGCTGTCGCTTGTGGCAATAGGATCTATTCTTTGCAACATGCTTTACTCCCTTCATAATTTCTATAAATAATTAGCTATAAATTCATTTTGTCTTAACTCTGCATAGGTTTTATTCCAATACCAGGAGATTATAATTTCACTTAATATAAGATCTCTTAAAAAAGATATCGGTTTGTTTTGACATACAAACTGTAAAGTATTGTTATAAAGAGTGTCCAATGCCCTTTCAATATCGGCACCAATCACACGCGCATTCCAAAGCTCACTTCTACAGCGCATTCTTGCAATAAAAGCAACTGCTCCGGAAAGACCATTTGGCCCTTCCTTATCGAGACGTCCCTTTATAATTCTGACAAGTAAAGAGTTCACATTGAACGGTTCCGCCCATCTTCGCCATCGTTTAATGAGGCGATCAGCCTCAGCCTTCTTCTCCTGATCTCCAAAGAAACTACAGGCAAGTTCTTCTCGGGCCCGGCTATCCAGTAGATCTGCCAGGGTTACCAGGTTCACATGGCTATAACTGGCCGGAATATCCTGCTTATGGTTAAGTAGTTCTTGAGCGCCATCCATAAAACTCTGTTCAGTAAGATTGATTGTTTTCAATACAGGTAGCTCGGGAGGGGTATCCCACATTGAAACGAGTGGATATAATGGTTTTACTCTCCCCGTTTCATCCGGAGTAATAGCATCTCTTAGCCAATACTCAAAGTCCAGTTGACCATACCTATACTTTTCCGAGGTCAAGCTGACTTTTTCATCATTTTTTACCAAACGCCATTTGGTATTTACCTTACCCACATAACAATGATTGTTTTGTAAGGCAAAATCTATCTCAATATTATCAGGGAGCCTATTCCACTCACAAGGTTTTCGATTTATCAGGAAGGTCCTAACGTTTGTCTTATCAACAGATGATCTAATAATTTTTATTGAAAAGCGATTCCCCGAAACGGATTTGACCTCCCAGATGTTCCCCTGTGTATAAGGGAGCAATCTGATCAAAGCGTTTTCGCCCAAAGTCATTTGAATGAGTTCAAAAACGCCTTCACCCTGCTCTTCATGGAAACACTTCAGGAAATTGATCCAAATAAGGGAGCCCCCTTTTATAGCCTCTAAGCCGATGCATTTCCTGTAAATATCATCAGGTCGCAGTTCAGGCCATTCAAGCCAATCCACCCAGTTTTGAGGCGCACGAAACCAAGTAAAAGAAGGACTTGATTCCGATGATACGCTGAGAGTACCAAAACGTGTTTGATGCGCTTCAACTTTAAGGCACCATAATCCTGATTCTTTAACAGGCTTAGGCACAATTTCAAAAGGAGGCAAGGCACCGTCTTCTATTCGAAAATTCTGGTAGTTGCTTGGTTCTTCAACTGGATAAATACGAATAACCCGGTGGGTCTGAGGATCATTTTTTTGGGGAGTCCAGGAGATCTTAAGCTTTTCCATCTTGTCGTTCCCAACAACTGTTTTAACCTGAAAATCCTTGAAAATCAGATGTTTCCTAACTGTGAACAGCCTTAATTCTCTATTATCCTCTGTGGATTTCACCGTAACTGCCGCCGTGTTAACAGATCTTAAAGATTTGATAAGATCAGAAAATCTTTTCAGATTAAAAATCCAGGTATCCCCTATAGAGCGTCGTATTGTAGGCGCATCGTAGGTGCTAAGAATTCTTTCTTCAAGGCTTTCATCGTCTAATGTCGTAAGTAGCAGACTGAGCTTGTTGCGTCGATTAAAATAGCTGCTGGCCCCATCCAGTTGAACCGCAACTTTTGCATCTGCAATTTCATCGATTCGCTGCACGGGAATTTCCTCGGGTATACAGCGATACTCATCCCAATGGAAAAGCCCTCTTTCACTTCTCCGCGCCCACCGTATATCGCGGCGTGCAAACAACAGGGTAACAGAATGTTCAGTATAGGTAAAGATATTAGCACCCAGAAAAGCTTCTCCACTATCTTCTTGTAATGAGAGGATAGAAGTTTCACCCACATTACGAATTACAGCCGGATTGCGCGGATCAATGGGTATGTTTTTTAAGTTCCTGAAACGAAATTCAAAAGCGATATCCGTTCCCGGACCGGTTATTCTTTCAAGTTTATCCATAGGTAGATAGACAAAAGGCATAGTAACATCATCAAGCCCCAGGGGACCCCGCAGTGTAATCTCATATACACCCGGTTCCCAGTGTGGGGAAAAACCGATAGGGGCAATAAATTGCTGTTCATCCTCCTTAAAATTAAGTTCCAATTGCTTTGTAAAACCGCTTTTATCGAGCCTAGATAATTTAACAAATGCACGCTGCCAAGATTTATAACTGTTTTTGGGACAGGTGATTGCTATACTTCCTGAATCCAGATAAATCGGCCAATCTTCCAGGCACCGCAACCATGTTGGCGCCTGTCCAGCTCTTCCTAGTTGGGGCAAATCTTCAGTGCCGGCGTAAAAAAATTTTATATAGGCCGAGATATTTTTTTTAAACCTATGGTTCGGTCCGTTATATTGGAACGAACCACCTTCATCTATTACAATTATCGCATATTTCCAGCCTTGCCAATAACCAGAAAGATGCTCCGGTTCAATAACAAAACGGCCTCCGCTAATCTCCAAGGTAGCTTCTTGCGGATAGACTAAAAGCAATACCTCAGGAACAGGTTTGTTAATATTTAAATTGACAAGCTTTCCCGTTGAGCGATTAAAAATAAAAAGAGGAACGTAATCTTCCGTATCATTCTTTATCCATGGTGTTTGAACAGAGTAAAGGGTATTCGAAATGTTAGCCTTGTTTGTCGTAACCAAACGCCAACCGTCAATGCTTGGACCAACTTCACAATCCTGCGGCTCGGTGTAATGGGTACCGTCAACTAACATCGTATTAATACACATACTGTGATCATGCCTGTTACCTTGGACATCTTTCCATTCTAGTTTAAAAGTGTTTTTCGGCCATGTTTTCTGCGCGGGGATATGTAGAAGAGGAACCGCAGACTCCCCAAGATCAAAAAATAAATATGGACGCGCCTTGTCAAATTCCCACGACTTTTTAAGGTTACCGATATGTCTGTGCTTTATAAAGTTTCTAAACGCATCAACCATATATTTGGGAAGACCCCATTGGCGCCAAAGAGAAGGGGAATCTTCTTCCCAACGCTTTGCCATTTCCAGAAAGCGTTCAATTGTATGCACATTGATGGGTTCACCATATTTTATAAAGCACTCTATAGGTCTAGGAAGATATTTTATAGCCCCGCTTCTTTTCCACTTCTGAATAAGGTATTCCCCTGTATAATAAATACCGACATGACTTTGCAATTCCGGTTCAATCAACTCTTCAAGGAAACGATTCATATGAACCTGGGGAATTAATCCATGCAACAGAATTCGAGTAATATATTTGCGGCCGACAATACCTTTAAACTCTTCGAGCCCGTTTTCTTTCAAACATCGGATAAACAACTGACCACAGCTATTCGAAAGATTTGAATCTGGTTCAACCCCAAGCCCTTTCATTACAGAAGGCCATAACTCATGACCTACTTCTTCACCGTAGTGGAATGTACCTGTCCAAACAAAATAGAGACTCAGAACAGCTCTACAGTAGGTGGTGCTATTATTACAAATTTCATTAAGAGAAGTTAAAGCAAGGGTCTGGCGAAGTGAATTGCGCAGAACACGATAGGTTTGCTTTCCTTCCTTAAGCTCTATTTCACCAATTAAACGAATACCTTCAAACTGTTCAAGGATTACCTGACCCAGATTTTTAAAAAATATACTTCCGTCAATTATTTTTCTATCTTTGTCTGTATATTGAGATGCTGCATAGGCTTCATTTATGATCCTTTCACTAAGAGATGCACTTAACGGCATTTTTCACCCTGCTTTCTACTATCCACTTAATCTAATGATTTAAAAATCTTAAGCATTAATGTAAACGGCCTAAAAGATTCCTGTGTGTTTTTATGTTGTATAAGAAAAGGCTATTTAATCTTAATCCTCGTTTATATGTGCTGAAGCCCTTCCATAGGTATAATAGAAAATTACTATGACAGTATAGTGTCACACTCTTCTCAGCCAACGGAAATAAGTTAAATATATGTGAATTAAATGCTATGTAATTACTCTATATCTTTGTAAACTCCAGCCGTTTAGAATCGACTACTGATTAAATAAACTTCTGAAGGGGCCATTATACGAAAAAGCAGCAGGCGTTCTATATTTTGAGCCGGTATCTACGATAACAGCCCGCTGCCAGCGGTATCGAACTTTTTAGACATATTCTACATAATACAACATTTTTCCTGCAGTGCAGAATATTAACGAAACTAAAAAGACACCTTAATATCTATTAGGAGCTAACCACACTGAATAGCAGTAAATAGCTCAAATGAAGTTTCAAGGTCTTTGCCTGGATACAGTAGTACATCTTACAGCAGACGACCCGCACAAAACAGCGATCAAAGCCTTGCAGCTTTCCCGCCGTTGTTCCAGACGGCTTCGGCTTCAGCTCGGCCACGCGCCTGGTCGACGAGTCGCGGGAACTGGATCAGCTCAGCCTTCTTTACGAGGCCGGCCTGCACTATGTCCGGCTGACCATCTCCCGCGAAACGCCCGGCCTGGCCTCCTTGATCGTCGATCCGGCCCCCCCCAAAGCATGCCCTCGACCCAGTCCCCCTGGGCCGAATCCGTGCCATCAACCCATCGTCGGCCACACGGCCTGTGGATTTATTTTTTTCCAAACCTTACATTTATTAAACGCACCTAGGCATTTTTATAACGCAATTGTCTACAGTTCGACGCCTGTTCTATGACAAATGCGAAAGAATAATGCAAAATCATAAAACCAAACTCATTCCTTGCTTCGTTCGTACAGCCAGTTCATAGCCAATTTGGTAATACACGCACTAACATTTTACAAGGCCCTTAGACATAAACTAGCAAATCTAAGCAGGATTTGTTAATACAATAGAAGAATAATTTTACGTATAATATTCTAATATGTCTATACTTGGGGAAGATTTAAATGGTAATACAACTTAAACTAATTAATGATGCTAATGAATTAGCAATCCCTAAGGAACATAAACAGCCTCCCTCCGAAACACATTGCAAAACAAAGAACTTATCAGAAAAAAAATTTCTCCGGCTTGTTGAACAAATCCTTGCAGGTGGGGTTGTTCCGTTTCTAGGTGCGGGGTTATCTCTTCAGAGCATTGGACCTAATAGAAAAACGATCGCGCATACGCAAACAATGACCTGTGCTGTTTGCAGTGAGTTGTATATAGATAGACCTGGCTCGAAATGTAAAGCAAACAATAAGGAATGTTGCCCCACCCCCAATTCAAAGTGCGGATATAAGCGCGGTTTAGCAGACATCTGTGAAGAGTACTCTTGGGAAGAAGAGAAACAGGAAAAATTAATTTTCGATATCCTGAAAATCCATGAATTCACGCGTTTAAAAATAACCAATGCCCACCGCTATATCGCGTATCTTGCCCGTGAATCGTTAATTGAAGAGGTAATTACATCAAATTATGATACCTCGCTTGAAAGAGCTTATTCAGAATCTGTTCATACAAAATCTCAAAGTAACGAAAATTTAGGTCTACAGTTTAGTGTTAGCTGTTTGCATGAATATCGAATGATATCAGGCAAAAAGAGGAAGGAACCATTTCCGTTTAAAATCTATCATGTCAACGGGTGTGCCAAGGATTTAGTAGGAAATAACCATGATAAACAAGCATGTGAAACCATATTGCTAACAGAACGACAATTACAGGATTGGGGGAAAAGACAATGGGGAAGAGATTTGCTAAGGGATAGGCTACGGTGCAAAAATATTCTTTTTTCGGGGTTTGGCAGCCCCGAACCACAGGTTCGACATACCCTGCTGCAAGTTCTTGAGGAATTTGAAATGGAACGGGACACCAAACCTCACAGAAACAGTAAAGAGCAAGCTACTCAACATCAGAACAACAGTCAAGAACCAGATACTGAAACTCAGGATAACTTACAGGGCTGGGAAGCACCAAATGCAATTTTTATTCATGCTTATGATAAATTAACTTTTGAACAAAAGCAAGTCTTAAGTTCTTATGCCAGAACAAACGGGTTGCCTTCTAGTATAGAATTAATCGAAAAATTAGGAAACTGCTTTACACAAAAAGACACGCCTTTGTTTCTTGATAAACAATCAGACAAATTACCTGCTGATGTTTTTTGGAAATGCATTTACATGGCAGTTTTTTGGCGGCTCCTTAACAATAAATGGTTAACCTACGGTTCTCCATTCTACTATTTTTTAAGTTCCAGTATCCCCTGTGCAGATGTTTTGCTTGATAGGATTAGGCATTGGCTATTGCCAGAATCAAATTTATACACGGAAAAGCTCTTTGGTCGTTTCCCGGAACTACTTGATATTAAGAACAACTCTACACTTTTGTCGACATTTATATGGCATATCAGGCACCGCGGCTTGTCGTTCGCTCCTGGATGGTATGCCCCTACAAGTGAAAAAGGAATCATCATCTCGTCATTCCTCATCATTCTATATATTTTGGATTTAATACTAAGTAAGCAAGGTCAAGAATACATTTTGAAAATTATAAAGAAATCTCGTCCTCTTGGCTTAGGCTTAGAATTTGATCTTTCCGGCAATTCAAGAGGTAAAGGGTTACTCTTGTTAGCACACCGAGAATCATTATTCCAGTCTGGAGAACAAATAGCCGTCGAGGAACAAATCTTCAACGAATTAGTCCGATATAGGATTATGGTTCAAGCTGTGATAAATGATAATTGTCGACCTGTAAAAATACGAGTTCGATTAGTAAAATCCACTGACCCAAATAAAAGCCTCAAACATGCCCGGTATATTCAAGTTTATCAAGTGGCTTTTAGCCACCTTCTAAGAAAAGGTAATTCCCAGGTGAATAATTTTGACGAACTTATAGAAGCGGTTCGAAGAAATCTGTTGTATCCAAACACTATTTTGAGTTCATTTCAGCGTGGAGTTAGAGATAAAGGACGTATAAGGGGAGATTAGCATGGAAGAGACTAGTAATAATAACAACGTCTTAATGAAAAAAGAATTTTTCAAGAATATGAGATGCAACTTTATCTCGAATCTTTTCTTTAATCTTCCAGGGGAAAGGGTCTTAGTATTAAAAGAACTGTATTTATCTAACATTGCCTGCGTAGTGCATCTCAATGAGCGAGAAAAACAAGATAAAGATAGAGAGCCTTTAAGCAATCTTTTCGAGACAACTATCGGTGAAAAGGAAAAAGACACGCTTTCTGTAAATAGAGTCAAATCTTCTTTAGGAAATCTAATGCACTTAATAGCAAACTATCTCGAGCAATTTGGGCTACAGGTTCCGCAATATTGTATTGTATCAACATCACTGGAAAAAGACACATCAGAAATCATCAAGATAATAAAAGATTTATCAAATGATCAGGACTGGAGCAGAGGCAATTTTGCCATTATGCCTGCGGGAAAAGACATAAAGAAAGTGATTGGAAAAATAATTCTTGACATGGGACTTGATGAAATTGAATTCATGGAACCAATATCAACTGATATTTTTGAAAAACGGTTAAGAGAAGAAATGAGCTCTAAAAATCTTTCCGAAGACCATGAGGAGCTAATTCAAATCATAATAAACTCTATTGTTAACAAATCATCACCTGAACAACTTATTGAGAGTTGGGTAAAAGGAAGGCTGAAGGACCTTGAAAATTATGCAAAAAGGTGATTTTATGAGCGATAGAATTAAGCGGGTTAGGTCACTTAGATTAACCAATATCAGAGGTTTTACCAGAGAAGATATCACGGTTGATACAGATGCGGACATTGTCTTCCTTAGTGGCCCTAACGGCATAGGGAAAACCAGTCTAATTGATGCGCTATGTTTGACATTGACTGGTTATCATTATGATGAAAGGGAACCCTTGATATCAGTTAACAAAAAAGAAGGTTCAGTAATAGCAAATGTCATTCTGGATTCAGGTAAAGAGGCAGAGGTAAGCGCGTCTCTTCGCCGCCGTACAATAACTAAAACTGATGTTCAATGGAAAGGTGAAGGATGGTTGCAAAAAAGAAATGCTATTAAAGCTCTCCATGCCAGGGCTTGCTTCTACTATCAAGACATCCTTAAGTACCTTTTTGAAGAAGAAAGCGACAGCGATGATGTAGTATATCTCGAAGATTTCCTGTTTGCTTCGGATATTTCTCTAGCCAAAATTCATCAAGCATGTAATCATGGACTTTATATAATTGATAAATTCGAAGAAAACATTTACCCTAAATTTGCTACTGAGTCATTAGAAGAAATAGAACGGGAGAGTTATGATATTGCATCCAAGTGGGAAAAAGAAATGGAGGTAGCAGCTAATATAATATCCCAAATTCTTTCTGACTATGGTGTAGAAAGAAAAGCACCAAGCCGGACTTTTACAAAACAGGGAAACAAATTGCGAGATAATTGGAAAACATTACTTGTAGGACTTATCAAAGAATACAATGAATATTTAATGATTGACTTTGCTCACGAGTTGAAATCTGACTTGTCCGCGGTGATCCTGTTAGGGTATCTTAAAATAATTTTCAAGAAATTGCTCAATCAGTATCGCGTTCGTTCGCAGAGCAAGTTATCCCCTCAACAGAAAATCGAAGCTTTCTTTACCGCAGGCGGCAACTATGAAATTGCCCTGAGCAAGGATTCAATCAAGAAGATGGAGCAAGAAAAGAAAAAGGTTGAAACTAAACTCGAAAAAATCAAAAAAAATCAAGCGCGTGTGGAGAAACTCTTGAAACATTTTGAATCTAGATCTGTTGACGGCCAAAGCCTGTACCAAGTTCTTGTTGAAATGCGACATAGCGGCCCTGGGTGGCTAGAAATTGAAGAAGAATTAACCCACGAGGTTCCAAAAGCAGTTTTGGATTGGCTTCGAATATCTGTAGACGCATTGGACTCAGTTAAACCGACAGTAGATAGGCAAATGGAAGAATGGCTTCAGCAGCAAACAGACAAGCGAACAAGCCTGGGTCAAGAAATCTTAGAACTCGAAGAAAGAAGAAGGCAGCTTGAATACGTCATCGATAAATCCAAGGAATTCCAGCACATTTTGGACGACTTCCCCGAATTGATCGAAATAATGCCGAAAGATGCAAGCGATACTATGCGCATAGAAACGCTTGCTAATATTCTTGGCAGAGAAATAAAGGCTTCGGAAGAAGGTGGTGAAATCCTCCTAAATAGCCTTGTAAATACTACAAACACCTGGCTACAGCTGGAAATGAAAAGAGAGGAACTTGAACGGTTAAAAACTTCCAGTAAGATATACCAGGCCATAAAAGATGATTTGGATGTGTTAAAAAATGTATTAACAACAGAAGGGGACCCTAAGACATCTATCACAAGTACTTTACATTTGATAACACCAAAGAAACGAGACAGTTTTGCAATGCAAATTAATGACATTTTGGAGAGACTTCACCCGGGTCAAGGAATTCCGACAGTAAAATTGAAAACATTCACAGTTAAAAGAAATAAGAAGGCATGGAAAATCGAAACAGCAGATGATCGTACTCTGCCCTGTTTTTCCACCGGTCAAAAATCAATACTGGGTATCGCCTCTCTCATAGCTTTGAATATAGCTTTGCAGCCTATTCTCTGGGCGGATGTGTTGGCTTTAGATGATTTCACTTCATCACTCGATTTGAACCAGCTCCCCAGGTTGGCCAGCCTGCTGCGCCAGATAGCTTATGGATCCAGTATTTCTAATAACGCAAGTAGTCAGATATATAAGAGACAGGTTTTTCTCGTAAGCCACCATGAGGACCTTACTAACAAGTTATTCGACTTCCTTATCCCCCCGCCAGGACATACCATGAAGGTTATTAATTTCGGTCAAGTCCATTTTGTGGTGTAAATTCCCCTCTGGGTTTCATCTCATAACCTAAGCAGCCTTTTCCTCATTTCCTTTTTTTCCCTTACCTTTGTTTTCCTTGGCATTAGTTTCTTTCCACTCCCGG
>Ga0208693_1001524_pt1 | contig 16444 bp, 10 predicted proteins | sample AD_UKC071_MetaG_FD_184438 | JGI IMG/M metagenome (GOLD analysis project Ga0208693, IMG submission 184438) | Active sludge microbial communities of municipal wastewater-treating anaerobic digesters from USA - AD_UKC071_MetaG (SPAdes) (version 2) | ecosystem: Engineered > Bioreactor > Anaerobic >... | reverse complement strand
TTTTTTGAGGTTAAAGAGGCTCAATATCTGTGATCTCAAAGCCGCTCACATCGCATCGCTCTTTCAATATCGAAAAATCAAGAGCCCACGCTTTCTTAGTTTCGTTCCCGAAACGCATCGTTTTATTACTCTCTATAAAAAAGTCACTTTGCCTCAATTGCTTCAGAAACTGGTTATATGGAAGACATTCACCTGTGATTGCATAATCGCGTCTGTACTTGGTATAGCGGTCATATACATCACAGAAACGAATCCCGATAACCTTGCCATCTTTATCAAAAGTGTAGTCTTGATTCGGAGCCAGTTTCATCCGGGCCATGATTTCCAGCGTCTGTTCTACAATGGTCTTGTTATTGCTGCCGCCATCCAGCAAGTACTCCTGCACACCGTTTTGAAGATATCGAATACATGCCCCTTTGTTAATGGGAAATACTTCAGCCCACGTTACATTAAGGAATTCACACAGTTTGTTTACTAGGCTCAATCCGGCATAGCAACAGGCGAGATTATTGACGATACGAGATGGAAACTCATCAGATATCTCTGACTTTGCTTCCTCATACCACTTCTCTGCCTCAGCAACCGATACTCTGAGTGCTATATCCAGCAGGCTCCGACCGAAGCTGCCAAGCAGATCCGCTTTTGCACACAGCTTATAAAATGCTTGTCTATGGCTGGCTGGTTTTAAGTCCTTCTTGCTGAATAGCAATTCTATGCTCCGTTCTCTGATGGCCGCTTCATCCGGCGATTCCTCACCAGCTACAATAATAGGCGCCAACAGTTCATAAGTAACAGCACTTTGATCCGCCCTACCGCGGACACCTTCATGGCCGTCATATGCATCTCGAAGATGGTTGTATAAGGCATTTAGCCTTAACTTATCTATCTTTGAAGGCTTGAACTCATCCATCAACTGCGGTATCAGATTCGATGATGCAGATTCCTTCATCAGTGTAAATGCAGTAACCTGCGTAGCCGCGCGGATTTTGCTGCACGAAAATACCGGCAGAATAACCCGCTCCAATGTATTACTTTTTCCGCTGCCTTGTTCTCCGACAAGCAATAAATGAGGAAACTTGATGCCTGATTTTTTAAGATGCGGTTTAATGAAGCATCCGGCCACCCAGGCCATTACTGATACCGTTTTTATGGGCTCGTTATAGCTGAGGAGCCATTCACCAAGCATAATAAGCTGTTTCTTTGTCAATGGCTCAAAGGTTAGGATATCGGTTGTTATGCTTTTATACTTATCAAGCTGCACGATATCTTCAACAATGTTGCCTCCTGCTTCAATGGCACCATCCGTTGAAACATATACCATCCGCCCGCCATGCTCATAAATCCCAAGAGCCTTGACCCCTGTTTTCCTTACCCACTCCATTTCAGATATATAACCTTTCAGCAGTTCCAAATCTCCTTCTGAGCCAAAATAGCCTAAGGATATCGTCCGGCGGTTCAAGATATTTTTAAATTTTTGGATGTTATTGAAGTCGGTAGTCATAAATGTCTGGCGGTATATTTCATCACGAATTGTAATAAGATCAGCAGTCATCTGCGTTTCATCTTCCGATACAATCATCTCCACCGGTTGAATGATAAAATTTGTTATAGGATACACACTTTCGCCTCTGGTGCGGTAATACCTGCCCTCATGTTCAAAGATAACTGACTCGCTTTCGCGGTTGTATACGTTCTCTGTGACTTCAATGGCCTTATCCAGTGTCTCCTGCCCATATGTTGCTCCACTTGCATGATGTACCGTATCCCACTTTTCCCGGAATAACCCGGAATTTCTAAACAGCCTGTCCATCTGCTCTTTGTTTTTGCCTGACCAGAAAGCTAGCATACAGCAAAGGGCAAGGTCGGCTTCGGACTGGCTCGGATACCCTGCTTCCTGCCATTTTCCTTCCCATAGCAGATTAAATTCCTTATGGTTTTCGGCTGTCCGGGCTTTTTCCAATATTTCCTCATCCGTAAGCGGTTCTAGCTTAAAATTCTTACGGTCTTTCTTGCTTTTCCCGCTCCGCTTCTTGCTTTTGATATAGTTATCATGTATCCAGGCCAGTGCCCCGTTATCTTCAGTAATGTAATCAGGGGTCCCTGGCAGTCGCTCGCCAGTCATTGTGAAGTATCTGCTGTGGGCATACATTTCAACGCCGGTTTTAGTGTTTTTATTGCCCTTAGCAGGCATCTCCCCTTTATAGAAAATATGAAGCCCAGTTCCTGAAGGGCTGATTTCCGTATAGGACGGAAACCGCTCAAGGATAGCCTTGGCGGTATCGTTTAATTCCCCAGTGTTTTTGTCGCGGCAGTGATCGATATCAACTCCTACTAAGCCTCCACCTTTTGCGAATACAAAACCCAATCCAGTATAGAGATATTGTTCTTTTGCCGCAATCGCATCGTCAAGGGTCGACCAGTCGTTTGGGTTAGTGCTTGAGGCTTTTCTGCCGGTTAAGGGATTGTAAGGGATTTTACTGTCTTTTCCGTCCTTTGTGTTTGGTTCCAGACGCCAGCATATCCATTGCTTCCGGTCAGCCAGTTCTTTAGGGAATGAGATGCTCACTGACACCCCACCTCCTCGCATCGTTCATTAAAATACCGGATCGGAATGCTGCGCTGCTTTGCCTTTTCACCCTGCCCCTGGTAATATTCTTTGCTCAAATGGCTTTCTGATATATTATGTTGCGCCGTGGATTCTTTTGAATTCTACCGGTGTGATCCCTTCATATTTCTTAAACACGGCACAAAAATAGCTGGTATCGCTGTAGCCCACTCTTTGTGCCACCTCTTTCACGGTTGCGCCGGGAACCTGTATCAGGTATTCCTTGGCTTTTTGGATCCTGAGCCTGGTCAGGTATTGAAATGGCGTCATGTGCAAGGTGCGCTTAAAGAGGCGACAGAGGTGATGCGGAGTGACGTTTATTATCGACGCCATGCTGTTTAGAGAGGGGCTTAAGGAATAGTTTTGTTCCATATAATTGAGAACCGGCTGAAGCTGCCTGTATTGTGCCGGGGCATTTGACGATGAGCCGGTAAAGGTGCAGGCCTTAAGCTTTATGAGAAACTGATACAGGAGCGAAGAACATTCCACCAATTTCAGCGGATTTTCCGAGCATATCGAGAGATAGATCTCATCAAGCAGCCGCTCAATGGTTTGAAGGGATGATAGGCGAAAGACGTTCCATTTGCCCATGTTTAGCAGGTCGAGCAAGGAGTCAAGGGCGGGACCATCGAATATAAGCCAGTGGGTGGTCCAGGGTTCGCTTATGGCAAAATACTCATGGGGGATATGAGGGTACAGGAAGAACCCCATTTCTTCGGAGATCCGGTATATGTTTCCTTCGACGATTAGCTGTCCGCTCCCTTTTACGCAGTGAAGCCATTGATAGTAGGGAAGCCCCGAAGGCCTTGTGACATGTTCTTGATTTTGCTGTATTCCTATGCCCTTGACGAAAAATGGGAGTTTATCCTCTTCTCCCGTAACCATTGGGAAAACGGTCTTCATGAAAGATTACCTCCTTTATGTTAATATAGCCATATATGTATCAATATATTGGGATTGAAATTGGAATTTTATCATTATACAATATCAATATAGTTATATTATAATGCTTTTCCTGCAATTCACAAGTGCTGGGGAAGTCGTACCTGCAGACATTTTATATTGAAGGTACTCGATATCATTTGCAGCGATGAAAGCAGGAATGCGGAAATTAATTACACGCATGACTGGATGTTTGTGTTGGCAATTCTAATTGGTAAAGCCAAAATCATGCGGTATAAAAATTTTTGGAGGTGGTATGTGCATGAAAAAGATGAAGTATTCGCCCATAAACCCCAAGTGTCCGCATTTTCTTCATGGCGGGGATTACAATCCCGATCAATGGAAAAATACGCCCGAGATTTGGGATGAAGACATGCGCCTTATGAAGCTGGCTCATTGTAATGCCATGTCGGTGGGAATATTCTCGTGGGCCAGCCTGGAACCTGAAGAGGGTAAGTTCGAGTTTGGATGGCTGGATGAAATTATGGATAAACTGGCTGAAAACGGGGCATATGCCGTCCTGGCTACTCCCAGCGGTGCAAGGCCGGCCTGGTTGGCTGCCAAGTATCCCGAGGTGCTGCGCGTTTTGCCCAACCGCCAGAGGATACTGTTTGGAGAGCGGCATAATCATTGTTACACCTCGCCCGTGTATCGTGAAAAGACGCGACTTATCAATCAAAAGCTGGCCGAGCGCTATAAGGACCATCCGGCCCTTCTGGCATGGCACATTTCCAACGAGTATGGCGGCGAATGCCACTGCGAGCTGTGCCAGCAGGCTTTCAGGGAGTGGCTGAAGAAGAAATATGACAACGATTTGGATAAGCTCAACCATGCCTGGTGGACGGGTTTCTGGAGCCATACATACACCGATTGGGACCAGATACAGTCACCCGCACCTCACGGGGAACGATCCATCCATGGGCTCAACCTGGATTGGAAGCGGTTTGTAACCCATCAGACCATTGAGTTCATGAAGAACGAGATAGCTCCGCTACGCGAAATTACGCCGGATGTTCCCGTCACCACCAACTTCATGGGCACGTACACCGGGCTGAATTACTGGAAGTTTGCACCCGAACTCGATGTGATTTCGTGGGATAACTATCCGAGATGGCACGGCGAGGAGCCCGATTGGGAGCTGGCATATAAGGTGGCCTTTGTGCACGACATAAACCGCTCCCTAAAGGGTGGAAAGCCTTTCATGCTGATGGAAAGCACGCCCAGCATGACCAACTGGATGCAGGTAGCCAAGCTAAAGAGGCCGGGTATGCACCTCCTGTCGTCCATACAGGCTGTAGCTCACGGCTCCGATACCGTACAATACTTCCAATGGCGCAAGAGCAGGGGATGCGTCGAAAAATTCCACGGTGCTGTAGTTGACCACTGCGGCCATGAGAATACGCGGGTGTTCAGGGACGTGGCCGAGGTAGGCAAAGTGCTGGAGAAGCTGGATCCTATTATTGGGACAACGGTAAGGCCCGAAGTGGCCATAATCTACGACTGGGAGAACCGCTGGGCCATAGATGATGTAAAGGGCCTGATACAGGACAAGAAGGACTACCTGTTAACCTGCCAGTCCCATTACAGGCCATTCTGGAAAAACGGCGTGCCCGTGGACGTCATAGACATGGACTGCGATTTTTCGGATTACAAGGTGCTCATTGCTCCCATGCTGTACATGGTTCGTCCCGGAGTGGCAGAGAGGATAGAGAAGTTCGTTGAAGCTGGAGGTACGTTTATAACCACATATTGGAGCGGCATTGTGGATGAGAACGACCTGTGCTTCCTTGGCGGGTTCCCCGGGCCGTTGAGAAAGGTAACGGGAATATGGTCCGAGGAGATAGATGCTCTGTACGATACTGATGTGAACCATGTGGTGCTGGAGAATGGCAATCCGCTGGGGCTTAAAGGGGAGTACGAGGCCAGGCAGCTGTGCGATTTGATACATGCTGAGACTGCCCAGGTGCTGGCCACTTACAAGGACGATTTCTATGCTGGCAGGCCGGCGTTGACGGTGAATTCCTTCGGCAAGGGCAAAGCTTATTATATTGCCTTTAGGAACAATGGAGATTTCCTCGATGATTGTTATTACCGCTTTTCTTTGTCCAAAATCAACCGATATCTTTTGTCCACAGATTACCGGAATTGCTGCCGGCTGAGAGCTTTTGTTGTTCTCAGCCGGCATTCTTTTTTCTTACATCCAAGATACTGGTGTTGTAAATTCTATGAAAACTCACATTCAAGAACCAGCTTTACGGCATGGTCATCAATGATTCGCTTTTTTGTTTGGCTTCCATACAGCAGTAGGCTTGTACATACTTTATCTATTACCCTGGCTGTTCCTGCACTATACTGATGTATTACATCAATGGCTGCGTCGCTAAATATTTCACTGTTGCATCCGGCATATTTCATCTGATGTCGGATATAGGCTCCGGTCTGAGCTCGGTCATAATGGTTTATGACACTTTGTATATCGATTCTCTGACGTATTGCTGCATATGCCTGTAGCTGCAGCTTCTGCCACAATTCTGTCTGTCCTGTCAGTATTAATCCCATGGGACTGACGGAATCCAGCTTCATATTTAACAGAAAACGTATCTCCTCAAGCATTTCCCGGCTTAGCAGATGGCATTCATCACACACACATACCGGCTGTATTCCATGAACTGCTTTCATTATTTCGATTTCTGCATGCAGTTGCCTCTTGGCATCTCCCCGGTTATATTTTGCCTGAAAGCCCATCTGCTCTAACAGAATACGATAGAAGTTTCTTGGCGTTAGCTTTGAATCTGATATATACAAAAACTTATACTTGTTTTTGTCCAGATCATTGCTGAATTTACGAAGTATTGTTGTCTTTCCTGTCCCGCAATCACCTGTCACTACGGCAAAGAGCTGCCTTTGTGCCACATAGTTTAGCCTGTTCAGAATTTCTGTATGCTCAGGTGTCATATATAGGTAATCGGTAGGAATGCTTCTTGAAAAGGGAGTTGCTTTAAGCTCATAAAACGACTCATACATTGCCTTCTCCTCCGGATACTGTACCTGGTTTCAGGTCTGTGTATGATATCGCTGTCTTCCGTATCGTCTGACGAGCCTTGTTCTTTAATTCTGCCGCTCTTAGCAGTCTGGATTCCTTTGCATCAACTGCCTCCAGATGCTCCGGCAGTTTCGGCCTTTCTCCGGAGTGGCTTCCAATAATTAATGGCCTGGCACTACATGTTGGCATCCCTTTACATTCTATTGTTACTTTTGATATATCTGCAGCATCATAGATTACGTCTACCTCTTTATGGATCATGTGAAGACCAAGCTCCACTTCGTATTTTTGTCCCATAAAGCTGATACATCCGCTTTTGTCTACCTTTCTTGTCTCACAGGCCAGAAATGCATCTGCTATATCCTCGCTGGACAGCATCCTTAATTCATGACGGTCAGACCAGTATGCTTCATAGGGTGTTTTTCCGTCCAATGCACTATGTTCCTTATGAAGGTAGCATTCCTCCATCCATACCTGATATAGCCGGTTAAGCTCATCCAGACTTTTTGGTTTAGCAAGCTGGGCTTCCCTCAGGAATGAATCAACTGTCTGATTATACCTCTCTTGCTTGCCTTTCCCCTCAGGTGAGTACGGTCGTGCATACAAAAGCCTTATTCCAAGCTTCCCGCAGGCCCTTTGCATCCAATTGGTTCTGAATTGCTTGCCATTATCAAAGTATACCGAATCAGGAGCTCCATACTTCATTAAGGCCTTTCTGAAGCAGTCCTGCACAATCCTTTGATCCAGAGTAGGATAGAACTCCGAATGCAGAATATACCTGGTACAGTCATCCATAAAGCATACCATATAGGTTGGTTGACCATTTACGTAAATCCCATATTTTATATCGCTTTGCCACAGATAATTTCGCCACGGCTTCTGAAACCGTCTGGCTCCTGTTACACTGCTTACATAGGTGCGCATCTGACGGCTTGAATACCCTCGGTAACTTAACTGGTCCTGCAGTGTACTTCTTTTTAAGAAGCCCGGCTCCACCTTGCCTTCCCATTCAAGTATCCGAATTATCTCTGTTATACTCCTTTTAGGCACCTCTCTCCTGAGGGCAATGGCTTCCTGTATTACATCTTCAGGAATAACGGAGTTACCTCCACGGCCAGGATTCTTTGGTTTCAAGCCCTCAAAGCCGTTGCTCTTATAGGCATTCAGGTATCTGCGGATGGTTCGTTCTGATAATCCTGTCTGAATGCAGAGCTCTTCCTTTAATTGTTGCAGCTTATCCTTATCCAGTGTGCTGTCTATAAGTGGTGCTATTATCTTCAGTCTGTTTGCTGCGATTTCCTCGCTTCTTTTGTTATCCATGCGGTTTCTCCTCCCTTATATTCTGATACCGCTATCCTATCAGACCTTTGGGAGGTAATCTATGCAAAACGGGTATGTAACCACCGACCGGAATTTACAAAAAATCGGACAAGCTTTTTCAGCCAGCCGGTAATACCTGAGTTATTCTCAAGAGATTTTATTAAGAAATCAACATCATTGCATAACTCTATATCTCGATTGTAAATAAGCCGGAGGGATGTCAGTGTATTCTTAATGTATTCACTGAGCAGAAAAAACCAGATTTTTATGCGGGTCGCTGTACTGTGTTCACATGGATAGGTATCTTTTCCAACATGAGAAGATGAAACGATTAGCTCTATTGCCTCTGAACTATATCTTTTATAAGGAACTATGATGTCCGGCAGTTCATGATGTACCCGTCCACATCCTTGGCAACGCAGCCTTCGGATAATTAAAGCCTTCTTTTCGCCGCTGTATTCTATTACTCCACGGCTACGGCTCCCTATCACTTTTAATTGTCCTTCACAATTAGGACAGTAGACGGTTTCTCTGCTCCTGACATAAAAAAAATCAGGATTGGTCTTGTTATCTAATTGATATTTATGTATAATGATCATCGTATAGTGATCATTGAATGACATCCCTGATACTGTGCTGGTGACACAATATCAATAATGGGATGTCATTTTCCTTTCTGTTTTTATGGACATTATACTCGTCATTTCACGGACAGGCAAGTACGGTAGCTTTTGGAATAATTGACCCGGTAAAAACAATAGCAGCTGAACTAAACATTTTAACTTGATTAGAGAAGTATTTAATTATATTATATAAATAATGTCGGATGGGTATATTCTCATCCGGCTTGTCTTTTGACCAACAGGAGGTTATCCGTAATGGGAGCTATAGTTAATGATTGGCTTCAGGCAATAGGTGGTGAATTTAAAAAGCCATATTATGCTGATTTGTACAGGTTTGTAAAATCCGAATATTTAAGCTATACGATATATCCAAAGGCAGATGACATCTTCAATGCCTTTCACCTGACTCCGCTCAGTAAGGTAAAGGTGGTAATACTCGGTCAGGACCCATATCATAACGAGGGGCAGGCGCACGGGCTTTGCTTCTCCGTTAAGCCGGATGTGGAAATACCTCCGTCACTTGTTAATATATATCAGGAGCTGCATGATGATTTAGGCTGTTACATACCAAACAACGGATATCTGGTGAAATGGGCACAGCAGGGTGTGCTTTTGCTTAATACGGTACTTACCGTCAGGGCTCATCAGCCCAATTCGCATCAGGGAAAGGGATGGGAGCAGTTTACCGATGCGGTAATTAACGCTGTTAATTCCCTGGACAGGCCGGTGGTTTTCCTTCTCTGGGGCAGACCAGCCCAGATGAAAAAGGCCATGCTGAATAATCCAAAGCATCTGATACTGGAGGCACCCCATCCGAGCCCCTTATCGGCTTATCGGGGCTTTTTTGGCTGCAGGCATTTCAGCAAGACAAACGAATTTCTGATGAAGAAAGGACTTGAGCCAATAGACTGGCAGATAGAGAATATATAATAAAAAACGGGCTGAAGCACAGAACTTGTCGCCTTCAGCCCTATTTTAATTTTGCCTGCAATTTTTTTTGTTAGCTCTTACTATAAATTAATTAAGCATCCTGCTTATTTTGTGTTTAATAACTTAACTTTAACAGGCATAATCTATACCAGACTTAAATTTATATATTATCTTACCCTGCCTTGTTCAGATTCTTCACGGCGGTAGCCAGCATCAGCTTAATACGGTTAAGCTGATTAACCTCACTGGCTCCAGGATCGTAGTCTACAGCTACAATATTTGCCTCCGGATGCTGCCTCCTGAGCTCCTTGATAACTCCCTTTCCAACGATATGGTTTGGAAGGCAGGCAAAGGGTTGGGTACATACTATATTATATACTCCTGAATGTATAAGCTCCAGCATTTCCCCTGTCAGGAACCAGCCTTCACCGGTCTGGTTGCCCACCGATACAATATCCTCAGCATATTCGGCAAGCTTTTTAATATGCACAGGAGGTGAGAAGCGTTTGCTCTTTGCCAGCTCCTTTCTGGCAGGTCCGCGTAATCTTTCAAGGGCCCAAATGACCATATTCGAGATGAATGCGGAGGATTTTTTCTTTCCTAAATAACGGGCCTTGAAGTTGTTGTTGTAAGCACTGTACATGAAGAAATCCAGTAAATCAGGCACTACAGCCTCGGCTCCTTCGGATTCCAGCAGTTCCACCAGATAGTTGTTGGCTGCAGGAAGGAATTTAACCAGGATCTCTCCAACAACACCCACTCTTGGCTTTTTCATGTCCTCATATATTTCCAGCTTATCAAAATCACGGATTATGCCACGGATATTTTTCTTGAAGCTTCTCCAGCTGGCACCCTTTTTAATGCTTTCTATGCAGATGTCCCGCCACTTTGCATGCAGGGCGTTGGCTGATCCGGGTACCTTTTCATAAGGCCTTACCCTGTATAGCACCCGCATGAATACATCGCCGTAAACCAGAGCCTGCATGGCTGTTATCAGCAGTTTGGGTGTAATTTTCAGTCCCGGGTTCTTTTCGAGTCCTGAGGCGGACAAGGATATTACCGGTATTTGGCTCATACCGGCCTTGCTAAGGGCACGTCTTATAAAGCCGATATAGTTGGTGGCCCGGCAGCCGCCTCCGGTTTGGGTAATTATTACGGCTACTTTGTTCAAATCATATTTACCCGACAGCAATGCATCCATAATCTGCCCGACTACCATAAGGGAAGGGAAGCAGGCATCGTTGTTGACATATTGCAGGCCAACATCAATTGCCCTGCGGTTGTCATTAGGAAGCACCACTATATTGTATCCACCTGTTCGCAGGGCAGGCTCCAGTAATTCAAAATGAATAGGAGACATCTGCGGCGCAAGGATGGTATAGTTTTCCTTCATTTCCTCGGTAAATATTACCCTGTTGTATGCCGAGCTGGCAACCCGGCTTTCTATTCCCTTGACCTCACGTTCCCGGACAGCCGACAGAAGGGATCGGATACGGATTCTGGCAGCACCGAGATTGCTGACCTCATCTATTTTTAGTACTGTGTAAATCTTTCCTGATGCAGACAAAATATCATTTACCTGATCTGTGGTAACGGCATCAAGACCGCAGCCGAAGGAATTGAGCTGAACCAGCTCCAGACATTTCTGGGTGCGGACATATGAGGCTGCCCTGTATAATCTGGAATGGTACATCCATTGATCCACTACGATGGTTGGCCGATCCACCCTGGCCAGGTGGGAGATGGAGTCTTCAGTAAGCACGGCAACTCCGAAGGAATTTATCAGCTCAGGTATACCATGGTTGATTTCAGGATCGATATGGTATGGACGGCCTGCCAGCACGATACCCTTGCGGCCGGAGGCATGCAGGTAGGCCATTGTTTCCTCGCCCTTCTTTTGCATATCCTCTCTGGCTGCTTTCATCTCAGCCCAGGCCGCAGCGGCAGCCCGCTTTATGTCCTCCCTGGATATGCCGGATTTTTTGGCAAACAGCTCTATTAGCCTGGCTGTGGCTATTTCTTCGTTCTCAAAGGATATGAAGGGGTTTTCAAAGCATATGCTAGGTGCCTTCAGCTCTTCGACATTATTCTTTATATTTTCAGGGTATGAGGTAACAATGGGACAATTATAATGGTTGTTGGCATCCTCGGTTTCATTGCGTTCATATGGAATGCTGGGATAGAAGATGTATTTTATACCCTGATCTATCAGCCATTTGATATGTCCGTGAGCCAGCTTGGCCGGATAGCACTCGGATTCACTGGGAATGGATTCAATACCCAGCTCGTATATCTGCCTGGTGGATGGAGGCGAAAGTACCACCCTGTAGCCCAGCTCCGTAAAGAAGGTGTGCCAGAAGGGGTAGTTTTCATACATATTCAATACTCTGGGTATACCAACAGTGCCGTGTTTTGCCTTTTCCTCCGGCAGAGGCTCATAATCGAAGTAGCGCTTGAGCTTGTAATCAAAAAGATTGGGAATGTTTTCAGCATTCTTTTCCTTGCCAAGACCCCGTTCGCAGCGATTGCCGGATATGAACTGACGGCCGCCTGTAAATTTATTTATGGTCAGCAGGCAGTTATTGGCACAGCGCTTGCATCTGGCAAGTGAGGTATCAAATCTCAGCTCGTTTATCTGATCAATTGTAAGCATGGTGCTTTCTTCGCCGTCATAATGCTCCCTTGCTATAAGGGCGGCACCAAAAGCGCCCATGATGCCGGCGATGTCGGGTCTTACCGCATTGCAGCCAGAGATAGTTTCAAAGCTGCGCAGAACGGCATCATTATAGAAGGTACCTCCCTGAACCACTATTTTTTCTCCCAGATCCTTGGGGGAGGTTATTTTTATAACCTTAAACAAGGCATTTTTTATTACCGAATAAGCAAGGCCTGCGGAGATGTCGGCGACGGTGGCGCCTTCCTTCTGTGCCTGCTTAACCTTGGAATTCATGAATACGGTACAGCGGGTTCCCAGATCAATCGGATTTTTTGCAAACAGGGCCAGCTTTGCAAATTCCTCCACCTCGTAATTTAAGGATTTTGCAAAGGTCTCAATAAAGGAACCACAGCCTGAGGAGCAGGCTTCATTAAGCATAACATTATTAACCGCTCCGTTTTTTATTTTTATACACTTCATATCCTGGCCGCCGATGTCAAGAATGCAGTCTACATCCGGCTCGAAAAAGGCAGCGGCATGATAGTGGGCAACAGTTTCAACCTCACCCTCATCCAGCATCAGGGCAGCCTTGATTAAGGCTTCACCGTAGCCGGTGGAGCATGAACGGACAATTTTTACTCCGGGCGGAAGCTGCTCGTATATTTCCTTTATGGCACGAATAGCGGTTTTAAGCGGGCTTCCGTTATTGTTGCTGTAGAAGGAATACAAAAGGGAGCCGTCCTCACCCACCAGGGCAACCTTGGTGGTGGTCGACCCGGCATCAATACCGAGGAAGCAATTTCCCGTATAATCGGCAAGGCTTCGCTTCCTGATGGTATGTACGGAATGCCTTTCCTTAAATTCTTTATATTCCTCCTCATCATTAAATAAGGGCTGCAGACGGTTAACCTCAAAGTCAAGCTTTATGCCTGTACTCAACCTCTCATACAGGGTACTTAGGAGAATCTCCCTTTCCGGCTTTGCATTCATGGCCGATCCGATGGCTGCAAACAGATGACTATGCTTCGGAGATATTATTTGCTCGTCTTTTAAATTCAAGGTACGTATAAAGGCGTTTTTCAATTCGCTTAAGAAATGCAGAGGGCCGCCCAGAAAGGCTATATTGCCACGGATAGGCTTTCCACAGGCCAGTCCGCTAATTGTCTGGTTGACCACTGCCTGAAAGATACTGGCTGCAAGGTCAGGCTTTGTTGCTCCCTCATTAATTAAGGGCTGTATATCTGACTTGGCAAATACACCGCATCTTGCTGCAATTGGGTAAATGGCTTTATAGCTTTTGGCATATTCATTTAAGCCTGCGGCATCGGTCTTAAGCAGGCTTGCCATCTGGTCGATGAAGGAGCCTGTGCCTCCGGCGCAGATTCCATTCATTCTTTGCTCTATACCGTTGGTAAAGTAGATAATCTTGGCATCTTCACCGCCCAGCTCTATAGCCACATCTGTATGAGGAGCATAATCCTGCAGGGAGGTTGCTACGGCAACCACCTCCTGTACAAATGGCACGTCCAGATGCTTGGATATGGTAAGACCGCCTGATCCGGTAATAACAGGTGATGCGGATATGTCACCGAGTCCTTCAAGAGCCTTCTTTATTAAGCCGGCCAGGGTTTCCTGTATATTGGCATAATGGCGTTCATAATCGGAGAAAATAATTTCCTTTTTATCATCAATTATTACTATTTTTACAGTAGTTGAACCTATATCTATACCTAATCTATAACTAGCCATTTTACATTCTCCCACTATTTTATAACTATCTTTCTAAAAATCGACTTTCTATATATTATACGATAATGGATAATTAAGTTCAACAAAATAAAATCGGCGCAAATCATTAAAAATTTATTAATAATATACACCTGAATTATTCATCGTAACATATACAACAGTGCCTGGCACTGCATAATTACTATGTTTTTATCTTCTTATTGCTTTCACTTAAAAAGTGAAACTGAACTATAGAAAAAGGGTCTCAGCTTTGCTAAAATGAAGTTTAGCAAACATACAAATCAGCAAAGGAGAAACCCTTATGTCTAGTTTAAATGCACTTCACTTAGAAAGCAATAGTAAATTTAAAATAAATTTTCACGGCGGCGATTTATCTTCCGATGCAGGTTTGCTGTTACTTAATGAATTCATTCACAAAATTGGTCTTAAGCCGCTTGTTAAGCAACATTTTCAGACCAAGGACAAAACAATTCGTATTCATACGGATGCTGATAACCTGTTGCAAAAAATTTACCAGCAGATATCCGGTTACTTTTCTGATGATGACTCGGATGAGCTGACTGATGACCCGGTTTTTACAAATATACTTGGCAAACAAGCATTGGCCTCCCAGCCTACCATGTCCCGGTTCTTTAACCGCATGGATGATGTTACTTTGATGCAGCTTGACTGGATACTTTACCTTCTTAGACAAAGGATTTATTCCATCAAAAGGCCTGAGATGGTTTTGTTGGATATTGATTCCACTCTTTTTGATACCTTCGGTAAACAGGAAGGCAGTGGATATAATTATCATTATTCCAATTATGGTTACCATGCACTAATGTGTTATGACGGGCTTACCGGCGACCTGCTAAAAGCTGCCTTAAGGCCGGGAAATGTATATTCCTCTACGGATTGCTGCGAATTTCTTCAGCCTTTACTTACCGAATATCAGGAGGATTATCCTGATGTAAAGCTTTTTCTTCGTGCTGACAGCGGATTTGCAAAACCTGAGCTGTTTGAACAGTTGGAAAGCAACGGTACATCCTATGCAATCAGGCTGAAGGAAAATGCCATCTTAAAGGAGATGGCTGCATATCTGGATAAGGAGCTTGACGAACTTACTGCTAATAATAAAGTTGACTATGCAGTAGTATATGGTGAAATCCATTATGCAGCATCCAGTTGGTCCTATCCGAGAAGAGTTGTTGTAAAGGCAGAAAAACCGGCAGGCCAGCTTGTATATATGCATACCTTCATTGTAACCAACATGGATATGAAAGCTGAGGATATCATTCATTTTTACTGTAACCGTGGCAAGATGGAGAACTTCATAAAAGAATCCAAAAGAGGATTTGATATGGACACCATGCCAAGCTACAGTATGGTGATAAATGAAAACCGGCTGCAGATATCCGTGTTGGCATATAATATATTTAACTGGTTTAGGCGTTTGGTACTTCCGGTAAGAATGAGAAAGCTGCAAGTTGATACCATTCGCCTGAAGTTGTTGAAGGTTGCCGCCAAAATAGTGCATTCAGCGAGGTATATAACATTCAAGCTATGCAGTAGCTGTCCTTATAAAAAAGAGTTTTATGAGACATTGAAAAACATACGGCTTCTGCCAAAGCTTGAATGATATATAAAATGTACCTTGACAGTTCAAGAAATTTAAAATGTGGATAAACCAAGGGGATATTATACCCTTTTGTGAATAACTTTCATAAAAATTTATCCTCGGAAATGAACTGTCGTAATAATTCCATGGGTAAATCTATGATTTTTTACCCTCATGAATAATTCAGGATAATAAATATTTGAAGGTTTTATATCTCTATGCGAGATTCCCTTTTCGTGAAGTTTTTCTAATGTTTCAGAAAGCTGAATAACTCCTAATATTATTTCACTTATTTCACTATCTTTCACATAATCAAGTATTGGAGTAGCTATTGGCATTGTATACCAATAATCTTCTTCATTAAAATCAATTATCGGAATAATACCTGAAATATCAGTTGCATTATCTTTTGTTACCTGTATTTCATTTATAAATCTAGCTTTCTTCTCTGTGCTTTTATTACATAGTTCCTTTAAAGCTAGCCTCTTTCCAGTAGATTTTTCTCTTACAAGATATACTCTAGCATTTCCACCTTCTCCAAGTTCTCTAATAGCATCGAAATACTTATGCCAACTATTTTGTTTTGCCATATACACCCTCCCTTATTACATATACAAACAAACTCAACACTACCTACTAACATCCATTCTGTCTCCTCAACCCTATGAAAAATGCTCGTTATCTAATCTGTCAACTCAACCCTACCCATTTTTGAGCTCAAATTTCACCCCTAAAATATCCCTCGATATGTTCCCGTGTACGCATTTTATCCTTTTAGGTCGAGTAGACAGATTGGATGTAAACCCGCAAATCCAGTAATACCAAAGGTCACAGCTTTGTAATCAATACCACGCACTCCACATGATCTGTATGTGGAAACATATCAACCAAATGAAAATCTGATAATGTATATACTTCTGATAACTCTTTTATATTTGGGATTAAAGTTTTGGGATTACATGAAATATAAATAACC
>Ga0208693_1001519_pt1 | contig 16484 bp, 10 predicted proteins | sample AD_UKC071_MetaG_FD_184438 | JGI IMG/M metagenome (GOLD analysis project Ga0208693, IMG submission 184438) | Active sludge microbial communities of municipal wastewater-treating anaerobic digesters from USA - AD_UKC071_MetaG (SPAdes) (version 2) | ecosystem: Engineered > Bioreactor > Anaerobic >... | reverse complement strand
CCAGCAGCACGATGACCAGACCGAAAGGCAGCATGGCTGCGGAGAGGACCAGACCGTCCAGGAGGTTGGCGAGGAAACGTTCGCCGATCGTCGCGGGGGTGGGTGGGGCAGCTGAGTCGCCCTCGGAGAAGCTCGGGCCCAGCATGGTTGCGGCTGGCGTCACGTCGGGAGCGGAACCCAGCTCCGCCGGCTCCGGCAGGCGCGCGACGGCATCCGCGGTCAGGTATGCCGTGTCCCCGGCGCCCGCAAGCCAGTCACCGTCGCCGTCGGCGCTGGCGCTGGCTGGCGGGACGCCGGTGTCGCCGCCAGTGCTCAGGCCAGCGGGCGGCATACCTCCGCGGGCCAGTTCCGCCCTCAGGGCCGCCCGATTGATCGTGCGCTCCACCGCCCGCGGCTCGTCCGGCTCGTCCGGCTCGTGAACAAGCCCACCGCGTGCCGGTTCGGCGCCCGATTGCCCAAGACCGGCGGACCAGGATCCGTCCCCTGACGTGCCCTGCGGCCGAGTTCGGGGCACGGCACCTGCGAGAGCCCCGCACCTGGGGCAGGCGGGTGCGTCGTATGAGGCCTCGTAGCCACACAGCCTGCAGGTCACGGGCTTCTACTCCTTGGACGTATCGATCCATGAATGGCATTGGGCGTGTTCCCTTGTCTTCGCCTTTGCCACAGTTACCACGTCAGCCGCGTGGGGTCGTCCGCACCCCCTGGAAGCGGACGACCCGACGCCTGGCGATCAGGTAGAAGCAATGCCCTGATCGGCCGCGTTTTGCAAGCAAGTTGTGCCCATAGTCGCCACGTCCTTCGCCACCGACTGCAGCGACGGAACGTGCATGTGCCACTTCGCGAGGAAACGAAGCTTGTCGAAGCCCTCCCAGTTGCGGCCGACATCGCCGACGATCTGCGTGACCTGACCGGTGATGCGTCCGAGAGTTGCGGACTGCGAGACGAGCTGAGCCCCCGAGGCGCCCACCGCCGCGACATCCATTCCGTGATCGAAAACAGCCATGATGCGATCCCTTCTAGATCCGTGTGAGGTTGAGGTTGGTCCGGCCAGCGCTACTTTGACGTGCGCTTCTGCTGGGCGATCTCCTGGTCGAGAGTGGTCTTGAGCTGCTCGATGAACTTCGCCGCTGCCACCACCTGCTGGTGCTGGGACGAGCGCCACTTGTTGACGAACGCCACCGAGTCGTCGCCATTCCAGCTGCGGTCGATCTTGCTGACCTCGCTATCGATCTGACCGGCGAGCGACACCAACTTGGCGTGCTCCGAACCCAAATCGGCCGACAACTGCTCGCACTTCGGAACGTTCATTCCCAACCATGCCATGATTACCCTCCTAGGTCCCAAGACCTTGACGCGGTCAAGTCTTGACTGATTCTTGCGGGTTGCATTTCTTCGATAAAGGAGACGCTACAGCGCTTCGCATATCATGTCGATGGGGACAAGTCCCCTTGTCGTCAACAAACGCAAACATGTTGTGTCACAGCGCTTTTCGCGTCGGTCAGCGACTTCCTTCACCTCCTTCTCAGGGTATGGCCACCTGCACGAGCTCCACCGTGCCCTTGGTGACATAGAAACCTCGCCCGGCTGGAAGTTGCGACCGGTCGAGGGAGGGCAGATCCGTTCGGAAGGCCTGATTGCCCTCACTTCCCTCCGGATGCAGCACAATTCCGGTGCGGCTAGTACGCAGGCGCGAGGGAAGCCCGTAGCTCCCACTGAAGAATTGGGCGTCCGCCTCGGCCACAACGAAATGGTCACGCTCGATGCACACACGTACGAGGTCTTCGACGTCTTCCTCCCCCGCGTCCGCCGTAAGCTCATCGGCCCGCTCAAGAACCACGACAACCGGCGTGGAATCATTCCGATCCCGCAGTGCCTTGGCGAGCCTCCGGGCACCGTCCACGGCCCCTTGGGGCCCGACAGAGGTACTAGCCCAAATGCCAAGGGATGCCACCGGCGACGCGGCCCTGAGGGTCAGCAGGTGATACTCAGCGGTTGGAAGTGCCCGTCGAGTGGCGATACAGACGGTCCGTACCGCAGTGGTGCGCCCACTTCCAGACGGGCCCGTGATGACGAACGTCCCCGAAGGCTGAAAGGTCTGCGGAAGCAGTGAACTCGAGGCCACCCCCAAGACGGGGCGATCACTGGCCATGGGCGGAAGTTCGCGCAATTCCACCCGCTCGGCCAGGCTCTCGATAGCTGGGGCGGCAGCAACCCCGGCCCTCCTGGCCGCATCGCCGAACTTCACAATTGCCCTCGCCTGCTTCGCTGGATCCGTGGACCCTCCGAGGACCGCGACCTGGATCTCGTCAGGGCCGCGCAGGCCACGTCCGGCTGGCGTGTCGGCGGTCAACACATCTCCCGCGACGCCCATTGACAAGTAGTCGTCCGAGCTCATGCGCATGACGATTCGGGACTGGATGGCGGGCGACAGGGAGGCGGGAAGCCCGCCCCTTTGGTCTACGGCGAGGACGAGGTGGATGCCAAGCGGCCGCCCGGCGGCAGCGACCGCTCCCAGGCGGTCAAGCCATTGGTAGCGTCCGCTTACCTCGTAGGCCTGTTTGAGGGCGCTAGTCCCGTCGATCAGGAGGAAGATCCGCGCTTCGGCCGCCACGCCAGCGAGCCGACGATAGTCGCCGATCGAGCCAGCGTTGACCGCCTGATAGGCCGTCCTGCGCCGGTCGACCTCCTTCTCCAAGTGAGTGATCAGTCGCACGACACGCTCATGGTCGGAGCCATTGATGATGCTGCCAACATGGGGAAGCGACTCAAGGACGTGCAGGTCACGGTTGCCGAAGTCCAAGCCGTAGACCTGGCAAGGGCCACCGTTGATGGTGTAGCCCGCGCCAACTGCGATCGTGCGCAACAGTGTTGAGGTCCCCGAACCCGACACCCCGAAGACCGCAAGGTTGCCTTCCACATCGGGTCGGAACGACAGAGTTGGCTGCTGCTGGCTATCTGGAAGATCCACCATGGCGTAAGTGAAGTCGTCGTCGCGGCGTCTAGACGGCAACGCGGCTAGGTCGTAGACGTTCGCCAGGCTGGGCAGCCACGGCTTGCGGGGCTCAGGAACTTGGGCCAGCTCAGCGGCCTCTTTGATGGAGGACACCAGTTTCTGAATGTCGGTTGGTCCCGGGTTTGCCCCGGCCTCGTGCGGCTCTTCGTATACCCATTCCTGCGCTGGGCCAAAGGACAACGTCCGAACGGACACCTCCGGCGGAGGCGGAGTCGTCGAGGTCCACCCTCCCGCGTATCCAGTTTGGAACGGAGTGAGGCGAGCCGGCCCGCTCTTGCTGACGGCCCGGCCAGGAACTGCGGGATCGAAGAACGCGGCTTGGGTAGACCCGAGCACGTCGTCGCTGTCCGACTCGTCGGCCATCCGCAGGGCGACACGCAAGTTCGTGTTCGCTCGCAGGTTGTCCTTGATCACGCCGGCGGGACGCTGCGTGGCCAGAATGAGGTGGAGGCCGAGGGATCGTCCGCGTTGAGCTACGTTCACGACGCCGTCCACGAATTCCGGCACCTCATGCACCAGCGCCGCAAACTCATCGACGATGATGATCAGGCTCGGAGGAGTGTCTACTTCCCCGCGCCGCTCAAGCTCCAGCAGGTCCTTGGCCTTGTACGTCGCAAGGAGATGTTCTCGGTATCGGAGCTCCGCAGAAAGGGAGATAAGGGCTCTCCGGACCAAGTGCGGTGAGAGGTCGGTGACCAGGCCAAGCGTGTGCGGAAGGTTTGTGCACTCCCGGAATGCGGAACCGCCCTTGTAGTCAACCAGCAGGAAGGTGACGCGTTGGGGTGAGTGGGCGGTCGCCAGGCCGAGAATCCACGCTTGCAGCAACTCCGACTTGCCTGACCCAGTCGTACCACCGACAAGGGCATGCGGGCCGTCTGCCCGAAGGTCGAGGCTGAACGCTCCCAAGGCCGATTGTCCGATAAGTGCCCGAAGATTCGCCGGTCGTCGGTTCGGCTCACTCGCAAAGGGGCCGGTGAGGATGGACCGCGACTCTGTCCACCGCTCGACGACAGAGGTATGCGACGTTGCCAGCTCTGCCCCCGCCAGGGAGAGCAAGGACACTTGCCGGGGGAGATCGCTGGAGTCCTCACTACGCACTCCCGCGTCGATGAGTGGCGCCATCAACCGAGCGGCTCCGGCGGCTTGGGCCTCCGTGCATGCCTGCAGCCGCACCGGCGTCACTGTTTCGGACTGGCGCACGTAGCCGACGGTTGCGCCCTCCTCAACGATCACGTACGACGTGCAGACGGCTGGCAGGCGAGGTTGCCCCTCAGCGATCCACAGCACCGCGACGCCCCTGCCTACGCCTCGCTCGGCGATGTCGACGAGTCTGCTGCGGTCGATGGGCGCGTCGCCTTCGATGATGACGAGGACAGTGGTCGACCAGGGCGCCGCATCTCTACTGCTCCTGCTTGCGACGACCTCATCAAGTTGGTCCGCGAGGGCGGTGCACGCCGGTCCGGTCGCCGCGAGATGCTGTGCCCCTATCGGCGACTGCGCCGAAGCCACATGCGGAAGCCACTTGAGGAAGTCCCAACTCGGCGCGGAGGCAGCAGACGCGAAGCTGGTGACGACGAGCTCGGCCGGCGAGTGCAAGCTTGCGGCCTGCATCACCAATGAGTAGGCGACAGGCAGCGCTGCGTCTCGCCGTCCCGCCACCCCGACGGCCCCATCAGTGAGCGGCGTGACGACGACAGGCACGTCGTCGATGAGCTCAAGTCCCGCGGTGGCCTTCTCCAACGCCAGCCAGGCCTCAGCTTTCGAGCGTCCCACTTGCGGCATCTCTGTCGTGCACCTCGATGGCAGGACGCCAAGGCCAACCCGTAAATCAAGGTAGCGAGGCAGGTCCCGCCGCCGAAACCACAGCTGCGAGGAGCGCCGGTCGACCGCAGCCAGACACTCCTCGATGGCGGGGTGCTCTTCATTCCGGACGTCATGCTCAATCAGTTGCTCCGCGCGAATGCGTTCGGTGATCTTACTGACGTCCTCAAGGAATTCGCGCATGGAGGCGGCATACTCCCGCTTCGTGTGCGAGCGGCTCTCCATTGCACTACCCAGCAACATCAGGGGCATGAGCAAGAAGAAAATCAGCGAAGATGCATTGCCGGTCGTGAAATACATGACGACGGCGAAGAGGAGCGGAAGTGTCGCCATGAGCCACGGTAACGGCGCGCGTCTCGGCCGTTCGGGAAGCTCCGGAAGAGGGAACTCCTTGACGCCAAATACTCGACTGACCACTGGCGAGCGCGAAAAGAGAACCCGATCGCCATCAATTCCCAAGACCCCGTTGGTGGCGCTGCTCACCCGCGCCTCGTGCTGTTTATCCTTCCACACCATGGTGAATCGTGTGTCGCCAATGACGACGTTGTCCCCGGGCAGCAGTCGGGCACGAGTCACCGGCTGGCCACCGATCAACGTCCCGTTGGCAGAGCCCAGATCGACGATCTCGACGACGTCCGTAACCACTAGCCTGGCGTGGTGCCGAGACGCGAGCGCGTCGCTCAGCTGCACCTCGCACCCTCGACCCCGCCCGATGTAGGACGTCCCGCTGGACACCGGGAAGGTTCGCCCGCGGTCGGGACCCTCAAGGACGAGAAGGTCCAGGACGGCGTTCTCGCCGCCACCGAACTGGGCACCCACCCAGCCCAAGCGCACCCGCGCGCCCGATCGCAAGCCGCATTCCGAGACAAGGCTGCGCGGATCAAGAAGCCGGGTCGCAGCATCCAACAGCTCGACCGTGTGCTGGGCGTCCGTGGATGGTGGCTCTTGCCTGCCCAGAGGATCCGACAGCGCCAGGCGCCGGGCCAGGTCCCCCACGGTGACCGAGGAATCCACGGTTGCGGTTAGATCGATGTCACGACCCTGGGCGTTGAGCGTGAGATTGAGTTTCAATGCACCCTCCACTGGGCGACGTCAAGCCAGACAACAGCTTCGTTAGACAGCAGAATCAGCGCGCAATCACCTGGGCTGACGACGGTCACATCGCCTTGTCCAAGGTGCATCGGCACCATGCCTTGGACATAAAGCCAGGTGCCATTGCGGCTACCGAGGTCCTCAACGAGGACTCCTTCGGGCCGTTGGCTCAACCGGACGTGACGTCGCGACACGGTTCGGCCGCTGTCGGGAACTCGGATCGTCAGAGCGCCCGCGTCCGATGACGTCACCCCGGGCGCGCGCCCGATCACGATTGAGCCATTGACGCCGACACGCTTCCCGCCGGGGAGCACGACGGATGCCGCAACACGCGGCGATGCTTCACCGGAGTCGCCTTGAGGCTCAAGGCGGACCGGTCTCGGTCGTTCGGCATCGGAAAGGCTGCCCCATCGAGCGGGCTTCCGTAGTTGAACGTCCGATGAGTCAGGATCGGCCACTGCCAACTGCGACGAGACCGCCGACGCCACCGGAGGGTTGGGGAGAACGCTTTGACTCGCCACGCCTGCCAGCCACCAGGCGTCAGGCGGGGGCGGCGGCGGCGCTACCGGCACCACGTTTGTCTCGTCCTCGGTGGCTTCCAACAAGGGTTCGCGCTTCGGCGGGCCGTCGACCGGGTGCACCTTCGCAGCTTGCTCAACCAACATGCGTGGGGCCAAAGGAGCTGAATCGTCACACGCGTTGAGCCGAACTGTTGAGACGGACCAGTCGATGGGTGCATCCAGCACGGAGCCCTCAGATGTCGGCCCGAAGCTCTCGCTTTGAGCCCCTTGCACGTCGACCCGCGCCGGGCCGCGCACGAGGACCCGCTGTATCGGTTGATGCTGGAACAGCGCGAACGCGCACTCTGGGTGTTCGCCGAGGAGTGCACTCAGGGCACCCAGGTCTGCAGCATCGGCTGCTGAACTCAGCGAACGGACCACAGGCGCCTTCCGGTCCACGCGCACATGCACCTGGAAGGCCGGTCCAGCGATGTGGGTCCAGCCCACCGCGCCAACGACGTTGTACCTCACTCGACCCAAGTCAGAACTCCCTGGAAATGGTTGGCGTCAGCCAGCCGATGGACCAAGACGCACGCTTGAGAGCACCTGCTTGACAGTGGGGTAGTCCCGATCCTCGTGGCGCGCCAGGCAAGACCCCGTGAGTTGCACCAGGAAAACGGGAGTCATCGGCTCTTCGGGCTTGACTACAGCGAACAGGTGGACTTGAAGAATGCGTCCCACTCGCTCATCCGTCCAAGACAGTTCGCAGCCCAACCATTCGTGACCCCCAAATTCAGCCTGGAAGGACTCCGATACGGTCCCTTCGGGGCGACGAGTGGACTCGACTGCCAACTCGTCGACCGCGTCCTGCGCCTTCGTGCCTTCAGGACGTCGGTCGATGGTGACCACGACGTTGGTGTGGAAGTCCGACTCGCCCACGGCCCGAGCCGCGAGTCGGGTCGTGAGAGTCGATACGGGGTCCCAATCGTCGGGCACGTCAAGTAACACGTGGGGCTCCGCCGGAAACTTCGCACTCGGAAAGCTCAAACGACCCATATTTAGATCCTCTCATTCACACAAGCGACTAAGGATGCGCGTTGGTTGGTTAGAACTTCAACCAACTGGATACTGCTTTGGTGACATTCTTGACTATTTCGCTCGGATTCACAGATACTTCAAGATGCACGGAGCCGCCCAGACCAATAGCCACACCTGCATCTACGCTCACGCCGACCTTGTCCGCGCTCAAGGAACCCTTGACGCTGCCTTCCACGCCGATGCCGACCATGCCGCTCGCACCAGCGGTGCCGGTGACCCCACCGACCTCCATGCTCCCCTCGACGCCGGCCTCGACCCCAGCGAACGCCTTGCCCTCGGCGCTGGCCATGACCCCGTCGCCGCCCACATGGACATTTCCTTGCCCACTCGCCTCCAACCCGACCGAAGCCTCGCCGTGGCCCGTAGCCTTCACCACCCCGAGGTCGGCACTGGCATCAACGCCGCCGCGCGCGCCGTCGAAGACCTCCCCATGGACCTCCGCCGAAAGCCCGTCCGCGCCGAGCGAGGCGCCGGCGGACGCCGAGCCGCTCACCCCAACAGCCCCTTGGGCATCAACGGTCACACCGTCGGACGTGAAGTGAGCAGACCCTTCGACGATGTTCGCTGATCCGCTCACCTGCGCCTGGGCGCGCACGCCCAACCCATCCCTCTCTATGCCCGCCGTGGACCCTGAATGAGTGGTCCAGTAGTCGGCGTTGGCGCCGGATGCGATCGCCGCACCCGGCCCCCCGCTGGGGGAGCTTCCGCTGGGCGAACCGTCACTTGAGGCCCCCTGCTGTTCAGCGGCGTTGAGTTCAATGGCGGTTGCAAGTTCGGACAGCAACTGCATCACCGATTGCAGTGCCGGCCGGACCTCGTTCGAATACCGAGAAGAAGCCCGAGACGAGTCCGCACCGCGCCATTGTTGGGCCACTGACCCCACAATGTGCGTGATTTCCCGCTCCGCGCCATTGACTGCGTGAGCCATTCGCCGGAAATTCAGGGAGGCCTCCCTTAGCGCCCCGACATCAGCGCCCTCCGTGAACACTGTCATCTCGCACACCTCCTTCCGTTCATAGGCAAGTTGCTATTTCCCATAGGCATCGAGCGACGACTTGACCCCACTGACGTTGTGCCGCTCCACCTCGGTCTGGACTGTCGTGCCGACGGCGTACCCGCTCGCCTGGCCCGCCAATTCGCCGAGGCTCGGAAGGAAGGGGAGGCGCCCGAACGGGTTGGCTGCCCGGCCGAGGTCTGCGCCAGCGTCCGCAGCCGCTGCCGCGGAATGGCGAATGCGTTCCTCAGCGTCGGCGGTTAGCGCGGACGGCAGACGGACCTGGGTCCCGACAGCCTGTGGCCCGACTTGTGCGTTCTGGAGCGCGGTCAGCGGCTCCCCAACGACGTAATAGTTGTGGATGAGCCGATCACTGCCCGCAGCTGCGCCAGGGTTGATCGTGGCAAGCTCTGATCGGATATTCGAGTTCACGCCTGCCGCGTTGAACGTTATGGCCGAGGCCCCTGTCGCCAGGCTGGCGGCTGCCGCGAGTCCACCGCCGAGGGAATGGCCCGTGAGGACAAGGTTGCTTGGACCGACGTGCGCCGCAACCTTCATGCTGATGAGTATCGCCTTCTCGTATTGACTGGGGCGATAGCCCGCACCTTGCGCCAGATTCGTGGCCCAGTCTTGCCGCGAGGTTGGATCCGTGCCAGCGAACGCCATCACAACATGGCCATCAGCGTCCCGATAGACAGCGGCTCGAAATCCGTCAGATCCGACCAAGTCCTTAGGGCTCAGGCCGAGCGAAGCCAGTTCTCCAGTCGGTACCGGCGCCCATCCGGCCGGCAGCTGACCCTTCGAATCCCCGTACGCGTCCGCGGCGAAGGCTAGGAGCGCCGAGGCATTCCTGGCGTCAGTCTGTTTGTCACTCGAGGTGCCTTCGCCATGCCAACCGCTCTGAGCCGAGGTCCCGATGGAGAATGCACCCACCCCATCGGCCACGCCGTTGCTGGCGTCGCGCTGCTCCCCGGCGTTGGCGGCGACCGTCTGGGCCAGCTCGACGACCAAGCGTCGACAATCTTCGAGAGAGGGCCCATGGGAGCGATTCCATTGAATCGACAACGAGCGTTGGTCATTCCCGGCCCAGTAGTGACCGAGCCGAATGACTATGGCGTCCGTGACCGTGCGCACTGTACCAATCCGTTTGCCATATTCGTGAAGGAGCGACACGGATCGAGCCAGGGCTTCGACATCAGCCCCCTCCGTTAGCACCATGCCACCCGCCCCCTGTATGCGCCTCGTTGGTTGAACCTAACGAGAAAGCTCGTCGGGGTCGATGGGGAGAAGTCCCCAGGATCGGACTTCGGCTCGGCCCGCGGAGGCAACCCACCGCCGAACTGCGCTGCGCCATTGTTCCCACAGCCCAGCGAGGGAGGAGAGCTCCGTGAAAGCCGCATCTTACGCCGCGGCCTTTCGCAGCTGACGCGACCCGAGCAGGGAGCGCAGGCTCACGGCCGCTCGCCAGCGCTGCCAACGGGAATACGAGGACGCCATGGCCTTCCGCGCCTCGTCGACGCGCGACCAGTAGTCCGAAACCTCAGCCTCGGAGGGCTCGCCCGGGCCGAAGACACCGGCGTCTGCCGCGTCGGCCAGTTCCCGGACTCCCAGCGCAGACAGTCCAACCCCTTGTTCCCGCCGGGTGGCAACCGCAGGAACGGGAGTTCCAAGATCTGCGGCGCGGTCGACGATCTCCCGCCACCCGCCCGCCAGGCGAGCCGTGGGCGCGCCTTGCGAGCGACGGCGACGCCGACGGACGGCCTTGGCCAGCACGATCACCGCGCAGATGGCGAGCACACCGGCCAACGGGGGGCCAGCAATCCGGGCTGTCGCCAGGAGCCAGGCCGGCACCACGCGCTCTGGGTCCGCAGGGGAGTCGATGAGGCCCTCGGCGCCGGCGTCGGCCGTTCCGAGCGCGTCCGCCGAACCCGGAGGTCGCGACGCAGGCGGGGGAGGCACGACCTTGGTGTCGAGGTTCTCCGCTGCAGGGGGCTCCTGCTGGTCAGGTTTCTTCGTCCGGTCCGGCATGAAGACTGTCTCGGGCACGCCCACCCACGAGCCATCCGAGGAGAGGACCTCCACCCAGACGTGAACGTCCTGCCCCCGCACCGCGCCGCCGTCAGGCACGCTCGCTCCGATGACAAGTCGAGCCGGAACACCCAATTGGTTGGCGACGAGCGCGAACACGGCGGCATACTGCTCGTCGTTGCCGACCGGCTGCTTGACGTTCGCGAAGGTCAGCAGCCGACCGACGCCGTGACCCGGAAGGTATTGCGCCTCAGCCGCACTTGTGCCGTCACTGTAGGCTCCGTTGAGCTTGAGGTGTTTAGCGACACTCATCAGTTGCGCCCACGGATCCCCTTGTCCCCCACTCCATTTAGTGGCTTGAGGCGCGAGGAAGGCGAACGAGGACGCGTCCATGAGAACACCGCTCCCGGGGATGAGCGAGCCGTCGTTCCTCACCGCGCTCACTCCCCCAGACAGCTGGACCACATCACCGGCGCGCAGGCGATCCGGCACGATTCCCTGCCCAAGAGCCAGGTTGTAACGCAATGAGGCAGCGTGCCCTGCCGCCGTCCCGCCCGAGAACTCCACTCTGGTCGCCGGACCAGCGGACGGAAGCCAGACGTTGAGGTCACTGACCGCGGCGTATGCCGCCTCAACAGTCACGGTGTAAGTCGTCGGCTCGGCGACAGCAGGTTGCTCGATTGCCGTACCAACCCGCTGATACGTGTCCGGGCGGGTCGAGTCTGCGGAGGAGTTTCCCGCCGCCCACGCGGTTCCACTGTAGGCGTCGAGTGTCGCGAAGCGCAGCCGCGTCCCTGCAGGGAGCCCGCTCACCGACAGCAACGTCTGATCCCACAGCAGCTTGGCGCCCTCGGTGTACTTGCGGAAACCGGCCACCGGGCTGGGATAGCTGCTGGGGTCGAACGGCGGCTCGACATACGCCCGCAAGACGACCCGCTCGCGCGGACTCGTGCCAGCCAACGCAGGGGCCAGCACGGCCGCGGCGGCCGCGGCGACCGAGACAAGGGCAGCGCCGGTGATGACTCGGGCGCGGCGCCCGGCCGACTCAGACCCCCCGACGGTGACAAGGGACAGCCGGCGCGACCGCACGACGACCCATCCGGCGGCGAGGACGGCCGTTCCGATACCGATCGGCAGGGCTGCTGCCGGGGTTCGCGTGCCCAGAAGGATGACGACGCCGGAAACGGCCAACGGAGTCAGCAGGGCGACCCACGGCAGCCGAGTTCGCCGCGCAACGGTAAATCCAACAGTCCCGCCGAGCAGGCCCAGGAGGTAGGGAAGGACGACCAGTTGGCCGGTGCCGTCGACCGGCGGCAACGTCGTCAGCAGGTCCTTCCACCCACCGATCGCCACCGACGACAGACCGGACAGAGACGAGCCGGTCGGAACCACCCCGCCGAGCAATCGCTCCCGGGCACCGACGAAGCCGCCGACAAGGAAATAGGCCGCGATGACCAAGCCGGCGATGACGACGATCGGTTGACGCAACACATTCGCGACGTGCGACAGCCCAACCCCGAGCAGGATTCCGAGGACGCCTGCGGCGAGGTACACGGGCGTGTCGAAGGTCGTCCGGAACCCAATGAGAGCCAGGACGAGCATGCCCACCAAGAAGCCCGCGTCGACGAGATCGGGCTGGGTGGGGGCCAGCGCCTTCATTCGGGTCGACGTGGTCGCCCACACACTCGGGCGGGATGCGCCGATGACGGTCATCGCGACCGACCTCCTGCCAGGATGATCGGCAGCTCGGCCAGTCGGCCGAGCGTGAGGATCGTGATCGAGCCGAGGCTCGCCATCCCTGCGGTCGCGCCCTCCTCCACTTGGAGGGCGATGACGTTCACCTGGGGCGGGAAGTGGCTTGCGGCATGTCGTATGCCGCCCAGCTCACCGAGCGAGCCCGTGGCCATGACGACGACCGAGACATCCGGCGACAACTTGGCCAGCTCGCGCGCCGAGTCCGCCAGGGTCACTCCGTCCAGCTCGGCCCGTGAGAAGACATCCAGCGCCATCGGCGGGTCGGGATCGACGACCGCGAACCGTCCCGCCGCGACGCTGAGATCCATCTGGTCGCGCACGGCGCGGACAGCGACCGACGCGCCGGCCGAGACGGCCAGCTCGAAGTCGTCGGCCGCGGCATACGCCATGCGGTCGCAGTCGACGATGACCGCGATGTGTGAGCGCCGGGTGTCGAGGAACTGGCGAACGAGGAAAGGGCTGCCGGTCGGGCGTCCGGCGAGCTTGGCTGAGGACCGCCAGTGGATGTAGCGACGATCATCGCCGGGAGCGTATTCGCGCAGGGTGTGGAAGGCGAGGTCAGTCATGGAGACGTCGTTGGTGGAGTGGCCTTCCAGATCGCGCAGGAGGCCTGAGCCGACCGGCTCGACCGGCACGGTTTTGGGATGCACAAACAGCTCGATCGGCTCGGTCCAGGTCACGCGGCGTGACACCAACCCGAACGGGTCGCCGCGGCCGGTGCTCAGCGGACCGACGGTGATGACACCGCGGCGATGGGTGGGGATGATGACCGGCTCGTCGTAACGATCGCCGGCCGAGAGCGTCGGGAGGTGGAATCGCGCCGAGTTCTGGCCGACCGGCAGGTCTAGGTCGAGCGGCAACACGGGCCGACCCCCGTCGTTGACAACGCTGACGCGTGCCGCTGCCCCACTGCCGACGATCACCCGCTGCGGGTGCAGGTCGAGGGCGACCTTGAGCTTCATCCGCCCGAGCGTGAGCAACCCGGACAACACGACGAGAAGGAGTCCGAAGGCAGCCAGGTAGCGGGGCTCGGCCCAACCCAGCGCCCACCCGACCAGCCAGGCCAAAGCGCTGATGGCCAGCACGGTCCATCCGATCGGCGTGATCGAGCGCAGCATGGCGACGACCGGAGCGGTTACCGGCGCGACCTTGGGCGCGACGGCGTCCCACGCGTCGGCCAACCAGACGCGCGCCTTGTCTGCGCGCGCGGTCAGCCCATCGAGGCGAATGCCGAGCAGCCCCCTCGTCTCGGGCCGCGGCATACGCCCCGCCTCGCGGTTCGCGCGATGAGTTCCCTTGCGTGCCATGCCGGCTCGTGCCTTCCGTCAGACGCGTTCGGTGGGCGCAGCCACCTCAGCCAACAGATCGTCGATGATTCGCTCGACCGAGACGCCGGTGAACAGGGCTTCGGGCTCGAGGATGAGCCGGTGCCCCATGATCGGCAGGGCGAGGTCCTTGATGTCGTCCGGGAGGACGAAGGTGCGGCCCTGGCTGATCGCCCAGGTCTTGGCGCATCGCACGAAGGCCAGGCAACCGCGGACCGACAGACCCAGACGGACGTGGGTGTGCCGCCGCGACTCCTCGGCAAGGTGGCTGATGTAGGCGAGGATCGCGGGGTCGACGTGGACCGCGTTGGCGAGCGTCGACATTTGAGCAACCGCGTTGGCCGAGATGACCGGAGTCACCGTGGCGCTGCGGTCGCGGGTCGCGGCCTGGGCGAGCAACTCAACGGTGACCGTGTGATCGGGGTAACCGATGCTCGTCTTCATGAGGAACCGGTCGAGCTGCGCCTCGGGCAGTCGGTAGGTGCCGGCCTGCTCGATGGGGTTCTGGGTCGCGATGACCATGAAGGGCCGGCCGACGCTGTGCGGAACCCCGTCGACGGTGACCCGGCCCTCCTCCATGACCTCGAGGAGGGCTGACTGGGTCTTCGGCGAGGCCCGGTTGATCTCGTCGGCGAGGACGATCGTGGCGAAGATCGGTCCGCTCTTGAACTCGAAGGTTTGCCGCTGTTGGTCGTAGATCGTCACACCCGTGACGTCGCTGGGCAGCAGGTCAGGAGTGAACTGGATCCGGCTGTGACTGCCCTGGACCGTGTTGGCCAAGGCGCGCGCCAGCTGGGTCTTGCCGGTGCCCGGGTTGTCCTCGAGGAGCAGATGTCCCTCGGACAACAGACAGGTGAGGGCGAGTCGGACCGGGCGGTCCTTGCCACGCACGGCCACCTCGACGTTGCCGACCAACTGGTCGAACGTCGTGGCAAACCACGCGGCCTGTTCAGCAGAAATGGTCATCTGATTCCCTTCTTGAAATTTCCGCACTCGCGGTCACCAGGCCACGTGGGGAGAATCCACTCCCCCGCAATTCACCCACACCTCGCCCGGATAACCGGTCCAGCTTAGGGTGCTTCCGCTGAAATCGCCATTCTTGGCGGCGGTGGTATAGATGAAAATCGTTTGCCCCTTATAAGTGCCCGCACTTGGCTTGACGTACGAAGAGCACGTGTATGACACTCCCGAAAATCCGGAAGTGCTGGCCATGATGTAAGGACAGGCGCCACCAGTCGCGTAGTAGGTACATCCGGAACTTGGGCTAGAGCCTCCCTTCCATGCCGTCACGGACTTGGGCGGAGGCGGTGGAGGTGGAGTGGTGACGTGGTCGGGGCCACGGTTGACAGCGGGACGGCCCCTACCGCTGCTGTCCGTGAGCGCCAGATAGAAGTTCCTGTTGTAACTCCAGCCGACATCCCCGAGGTTCAGCGTGGTCGAGTAGTTGTCGGTGAAGTCAGCGGCGTGCGACCAACCCCCGTCGTTAGTGAGCGACAGATGCACGGGGCGCCCACCACCGTTGGCGGACACGTTGACCAGGACCGTGTTCCCACTCGTATACGCGTCGAACGCCGAGACGCTGGGGTTGGTGTAGGGCTTCTGCGAGGCCGCGTTGCTGTTCGTGCCGCATGCGGTCTCGTTGCAGACCACGGCAGTGAAGCCGTGCGAATTCCCGTCGTAACTCACCGCGAAGGTCTGACTTGAGGATTGCCCACCATTGGGGCTTTCAGTCTTCGATGACCTCAAGGTGCCACCCTCGTAGATCTTCACCGTCGAGCTCGCCCCGCGCGCGGCCACCGTGGTGTAGTTCACCGTGATCGAGTTGATCGAGCCCGGCTCGGGAGCCGAGAGCGTCGTGATCGATAGCGGAGTGCCGATCGCTTTAAAGCTCGCCACCGACCCTGCGGTGGTGTGCGCGGCACCGCCGGTCGCGTTCGTGGCGGTCACGGCATACTGATAGGTCGTTCCGTCGTAGGTCACCCCGTCGTCGTTACAACTCGTCGCGGTCACATTGCTGCACACCGTCTTGGGGCCGGAGCCTCCAGTACGGTTCACCGTGTAGGTGACTGGCCCAGGGCCGTTGGGATCCACGGCTGGCCAGGCCAGATGGACTGCGGCGGATGCCCCCCCAGCCATCGCGACTGAACTGACCGTGGGTGCCGCCGGCTTCCCCGGCGCCCCGGATGACTGCCCCTGCGTTGAGGCCGGCGGACCAGCCGAGTAGTCGTTGATCGCCACGATGGTGAAGTCGTACTTGTTGTTGTTCACCAGGCCGTTTGCGGTCGCCGTCGTTGCCGAGCCTCCCACGGTCGTGCCCCCGCCGCCGGACCAGGTGATCCTGTAGGACTTGACGGCGCTGAACTCGCCGCCGACGGCATTCCAGGTGAGGGTCATGGTGTGATCGGCAGGGTTGCTGGCTTTGAAGTTGGTCACCGCAGTAGGCGCCTGGTCGGGACGGGCCTGCGCGGACGCGTCACTGTCTAGCCCCCACCCAGCCTTGTTGTGGGCCTGGACCTTGAAGTGGTAGTAGCGCCCGTTCACCAGGCCAGCGGTGATGTTGCACGGGCTGGCCTGGCAGGTTTGCGTTTGGCCGGTCTCGACGACGGTCACCTTGTATTGGTCGATGGGCGCACCGTGGTTGTCCGGCACCGTCCATGACAGGTTGACCGCGCGGGACTGTACCACCGTCCCGATCTGCGGAGTCCCAGGCTTGTCCGGGACTCCGAAGACCGTGATGGTGACCGTCCCGGTCACGTGCCGGTCGGTCCGGGTGAGGTCTGCAACGTCGGTGGCGACCACTTTGAAGACCATCGTTCCGAAGGAGTCCTTCCCCGGCGTGATCGTCAGAGTCCCGCCGG
>Ga0208693_1001513_pt1 | contig 16530 bp, 16 predicted proteins | sample AD_UKC071_MetaG_FD_184438 | JGI IMG/M metagenome (GOLD analysis project Ga0208693, IMG submission 184438) | Active sludge microbial communities of municipal wastewater-treating anaerobic digesters from USA - AD_UKC071_MetaG (SPAdes) (version 2) | ecosystem: Engineered > Bioreactor > Anaerobic >... | reverse complement strand
GGTTCAAACGCCGTGGGAGTAGAGCCTATTTCTAATTGAATTTTTAACCTTAAATTATTTAAAACCGTGCCTGAAGCATCAATATAAAAATACATTCTATTTATTTGCGTTCCCGCGGTCACGGTGACGGTATTTTGAGCCGTGCCTCCACTGCTGGACAAGATTGCACCCACTGCGCCTGTGAAATCTGATTTGGCTATGATAGCTCTGATGTTTCCGCTATTTGTACCACTTACACGGGTTATTTTTAAAGTAACTTGAGTATCTTTGCGGAAAGTCAATATGGGCGAACTGGTAGGCATTATGTAAATATTCAATGAGGCACTACTTGATGTGCCGTGTAAAATATACTCATCACTTTCGCTGTCATAGCTTACCGTAACACCGCCTGTTGTTTTCGGTAAATTTCCGTTATTTTGCCATAAGTTTTTTCCATGTACCGCCACAACAGGATTTTCAACACCCACTAACTCATAAGGGTTATCAGGACTTTTTTCACCTTCACCTATTTCCGTTGTTTCGCCCAATATTTTAAGACTTCGTGCATTTGTACAAGGTTGCACATCTGATAATGTTACGGTCTCGCCGCTTGCCGTGCCGATTATGGCATTTGCGAAGGTTTGATGTGCCTCGGCTTTGTTTAGTTTTTCTTCTTGCAACTCTACTATATCTTGTAGAATTGGAAGTAGGTCAGATGTATAAGCGTGGTTTTCCCATGCAGACCAAGCGCCCTCGCCATTTTCGCCACCTTGACTATCCCACACTCTTTGTCGCAAAGTATTATATAATGGGTAAAAAATTAACTGCCGGCAAAACCTCAATACATCAAGCTGACGAGTAATATTAACCCACAACCAACCGCCATACGAAACCAAGCTACCCGAAACAACTTTATACAAACCTTCTTCAAAAGCAGTGTCTATATCGGATATATCTACCTCACCCTTATACACTTCGCTTATTTTATCCCATTCGGTTTTGTCCTCGGGGGTTACATGGATTTCTTCGTCCTCTATATGCTCTATCAACTCGTTTTCGGCGTTGTATAGGTCATTTATGGCGGTGTTGGCTTGGCTGACTAAATCCGTTATGTTGATAATCAATGCGTCAAGGGCAGGTATTCTGTCATCACCTGATATGTCAGCCTCGCCCCAACTATCAGCAATATCAAGTTTAAGTTGCTTTTCGGTTAGTTTCTCACCAATTGCACTTATAAGTGTAAGTCTTAAAAGCACCTGTTTTCCCTGCGAATACATGTTGTTAGCAAGCGTATAATAAGCCGTATTGCCTGCGCACGTTCCTACACCCTCAATTATCGCGCCGTCCGCACGTTTTGCGGTTACTTTAAACGTTGCGTCGGTGAGGTCATATGGCGTGTTTAAGACAAGTTTATAAGCGTGTACGTCATTAGGAACTAGTGTTATTTGCGGAGCGTTTATAAAACTGTCGCTTGATTTTATAAATATTTCTTTTTGCATATCATCACCCCTTAAAATGCGTAAACGTCAAAGGTTATAGTATAACCGCTTGAATGACGATTTGTATAATCAAACCAAACAACTCCGTCTTCAATGCGGACTTTCAAAGACACTTCATAAAGCCGATCAATGTAATCCAATAAAATTCTGTCTGTAAAATGACCATCATCATCTTGACTATACGAACTATTCCAAACCGTCCAGTAATTACCGTTTGAGTAAATGCCGACACCCTTACCGCCAGAAACATTCCAAGAAACAAACGCAAAATTTTCAAATATGTTACCTTCAAAATCATAACTTTTTGACGTATTTCCGTAGGGCAGCGTTTCTGTTATGGTCTTTTTTGCGCTGTGGTTGAAATAACTTTCATACCCCGGCAGCTTACCTCTTGCATATATCCTCTTGTCGGTTAGCGTTTCACTTTCTGACACTTCCGCCAACAAAACATAATCTCCCGTCGGTTCATCTGTCGTGCAGTAAGGTTCAACTTTGTTTGCAACCAAATCAGACTTAACATAGACATAATTCTTTTGCCCTGCCGTATAAGGCAATGTAACTCCGCTTGCGTCAATCTCGATAGCTGTTCCGCTGTCAAAAAAACAAACACCTGATAAAATAGTAACCGTCTTTTCTGTGGTGTTTATCGTAACCTTGCAACCTAAATCCGTTGACGGCACAACCCCTGCATTAACTAACGGATTAGAAAGGTCGTTTAACTTCCCTGCGTTATACGGCACACCATCTTCAAACGGGTCCGCCACGCCGCTTGTAACATACAAACTTAACCTTTTATTGATGTCCAACGCGCTGTATGATTGATTATGTAAAAATGTCGCTGTATAGCCCATTATTCCACCTCCCCCAAAACAGGCGTTACGGTGTAGTTTCCGACTTCTTGATTAATAATAACTTCGTTAACACGTCTGTCCTGTGTTATAGTTTTGCCGCCAACCACCTTTTGCAGGGTAACTATATCGCCAAGTCCGAAATCTTTGTCAAACTCCACACCGACAATGTTTCCTTCGATTTCAACAACTCTGTTTTTGGTAAACAGTTCTATAACGCCATCTTCTTCGGTTTCTGCGCTTAAAACGACTTCTCGGCGGTAAAAACCTGTTAAGTCATCTTTTATAACTTCTGAAAAGCTGACTTCTTGCGTGTCCTCGTCAACTTGACGGATATACCCACAAGACGCATACTGTTCATTGTTGCTTAAATACTGTGTTTGCGTTAAATTTCTGTTTACCTCTGACAAAATGATAGGCGGAACATCGCTTTGACTTGCTGACATATCAATTCCTCGGTACAGGCTGAAAATATATTTATTCTCAAAATAATCAAATCGAATTTCAAATCCTAAATTAGCCATTTTGCATAGTTCTTTCACCACATTAAACAGGCTTTTTGGTGCGCCCTCCACCTTGTAAGTGATTTCCTCCGTGAAGTCCACAGGGTCATCAAGAATAAATCCATTAACAAACTTTTTGCCGATAGTCATAAACTGCTCTGCTATTTTTAACCTTATAACGTCCTCGATTGTGTCGGTCATCTCAAACGGCAAAACCTGTCGTGTGTTCAGCAGCCAGTTTAATGTCCTGCCGCTGATTAAAAATTGACCGTTGTCATCTGCCGACCCGTTACACCACGCCGAATATTTACCCTGCACTATTATTAATTCGTCATTTTCAACGAAATAAGGTATTGCGGGGTCGTTAGGTTCCACGTAGATTTCCAATGTTCCAACGTCGTCATATTTTAAATTCCACCGAACACTAATAGGATTTACAATAGTGTGCAAAAATTCAAATTCGGGCGTGTAAATATGTATATCCACTTAATAAACCACCTCCCCGTATATGTTTTTATATGTGATGTTTGCTAATAACGGTTGCGTGTCGTTTAAATTTTCAAATGTGATTTCGTTGTTCCCAGGCTTCAAAACAAAATCACTCAACACCGTAGTGTAAGGATTGATATACCTTGTAATAATTCCGTTAAAGTTAGATGTTATCACTCGTTTTTCAATGTCTATTGTGATTATCTCGTCTTTTGCAGGGTTGTATTTTAAATCTATTGTCGCCCCTGTTGTAATGTTGGTAATAATCAGCCCGTAAACAGGCGGGTCGCCTGGCTCTCCTGCTTCTATGGTGATTAACGGCTCTAAATCAACGTCGCTTTCGTTTAACACGTTCCCGCCTGCATACATATACGAAAATTCCCTCGGAAATTCCATGCCGTCAAACAGGTTATCCTCAATCTTAAATAGCGGGAAAACCTGCTCTGACCATTCATAAAAATACGGGTTATCCGCTCTTAGAGTAACAACAAAATTGACGTGGTTTTCTTTGACGATAATAAAACTAAGGCTTTCCGAAATACAATCAATTTTCCTTAGTCGCCCATAAACGTTAATGCTTAAAACTCCCTCTGTAATGTTGTCAAAGACTTTAGCCATTAGCTGTGTGTGGTATCGTGTTTCGTTTATGTCGCCTTTAACCCGTCCTGTAATTGTAATATACCTCGGTTCTTGATGTAAACTTGCGGTCGATATTCCAGGCTTGCCGATTAATTTTAGTTGTTGGGCCTGCGCTTCAACAGGCTCTAAACCGTCAATTTCCGTTACCCTTATAACATATCCTGCGCCGCCTATGTCGATTTTGCCGTGTTTATTTTCAAAACTCGCAAAGAAACTCATTTAAACACCCCTTTTAAACCAAGGACCTTAAATGTGCGCTCAATCGCCCTTGATACTGCTGTGTTAGGTGAGCCGCCTGTAACATTGACATTAGATGTTATATTGATAGGACTATTGCCAACCGCCTGCGGTGCGCTGTAACGCTGAAAGTTAATTCCCGCTTGCAGCGATTTCATTTTGTTTTCAACATCTGCTTTTATTGCTGCAAACACGTTAGCGAACTGCGACATAAACCCTTCGCCCATAGCCTGCGCATACATACTTCCAACGCCGAAATATTCGCCTTCCAAACCCTGAAATACATTTTTAAATATTTCTGTGTACTTGTCGGCGATAGTCTGTATTTCATCTCGGTAGATGTAATCAGGCAAGGATTTAGCCACAGCTTGCACGGCGTTGTATGACATGATGTAGGCTTGGTATTCTTCTTCGGGCGTGTTTAACAGTAATTCCATAAACTTGATACCGTCATCAATAGACAAATTCATAATTTCATTGAACATTGCCCTTGATATGCCACGGTCTTTAACTCGATTTAACAGTTCGGTATATCGTGCGAATTTCTGTAACGTTGCCCTAAAATCCGACAATGACGTGTTTTCTATTCTCAATGGCTGTCCTTTATCCCAATTCCTTATTGTTATGGTCTGTGTAGAAAATAACGGTGTGTAGCTTCTGATTTTGTTTGCAAAGTTAGCTTGTAGCCTTGCGACTTCGTCCAGTTCAGATTCCATCTTGCCAGATATTTCGCCGATAAGGCTTTCCATGTCTTTTTTGACGTTTTCAAAGGTGCGCTTTTGGTAATTATAGATTTCGGTAGTATATCGCTGCCATTCCTCTGTACCTTCTGCGAAATATGTATCTCTTAACGCTTCTAAACCTTCGTAATATTGCTGTTCGGTGACGTAGCCCATGTCAAGGTTGTATTTAAGATTTCTAAGGCGCTTGTTAAACTCGTCCTCGATTTCCCTTGAGGCGTCCTTAGTTGCTTTTGACGCTGTTTTTGCACCTGATGAAATGGAACGCCCTGCGCCAACCCCTGCGCTACCTGTATCATTTAATTGTTGTTCAAGTTTTTGAGTTTCTTTGGTTGCAGCGCTTAATGCGGAAAGGTCAATCCCTGTTTCCTCGATTATTTTTTTAAGTGCCTCCGCCTCTTTTTCAAGGTTGCTAACATTTTGAGATGCCTCGATGGCACTTTTGCTATATTTTTCTAAAGCCTCCGATTCGGTTTTTAACAAAGCTTTTAATTCTCGCTCACGAGTGGGCGATACTTGCCACCTATCAACGGTTGTCATTCTCGTTGCATAGTCAACGTTATATTGCGCTCCTGCCTTTCTTTCGTCCGCCACTCTTTTTTGTGTCTTTGCACGCAAAATTTTTTCTTCGGCTTCTACCAATAGCTTTTCTGCCGCTTTAGCTCTTGCCAACCTTATATATGCGTCGATAAGTTCCTCGACAGTACCTTTTTGCTGACTTAATGTGTTTGTTTCTGTATCAAGTTCAATCACAAGTTCAGGTACAATGTTTCTTAACTGACGCATAATGTCATACATTCTGTTTTTTGCTCTTTCTGCTTCTTCTTCGGTCAAAGTTCCGCTTTGCAACTGCGCTTCGAGGTCATACAATTCATCTGTTAATGATTTCGCCTCGTCTGCTTGCACATCAAAAGATGTTGATAAATCATCTGCTTTTTCTTTGAGTGTGTCGATTTCCTCACCTAAAGCTTTTACCTCTTTATGAAACTCCTCGGCGGCAGTTGTAGCTTGCCCTGCCATTAGTTTATAAGACAACAAGCCTGCTGTTAGAGTGGCTAACACAGTAACTACCAAACCTATCGGGTTAGCCGCCATTGCCGCATTAAGTCCTAATTGTGATACTTTGGCGGCGTCCATAGCGCCCTTCCAAACCTCAATAGCTTTGACAACAGAATAAATCGTTTGTGATACATTCCAAGCCACCATTCCAGCGCCTATGCCTGCGATTACCGAAAGCAAAACATTCGAATTGTCGATTATCCACTTAAATGCGCTGATTATCGGTTGTAAATCAGCGTCTTTTATTCTCTGTGATAGGTCTTTAATCTGCGGAAGTAAACCTTCGCCGATTTGTATAGCGGCATCAATAATGTTGTTTTTTAGTATCTGCAATTGGCCCGCCGTTGTTTCGTAGCGCTGCTGTGCTTCTTTAGTTAGCGCTGTGTTTTCTCGCCAAGCTACATTAGCGGTTTCTATCGCTCTGCGCATTGTATCGCCTGCGCTTGCGGACCTTAACAGCGCATCACGCATCCTGACTTCCGTTAAGCCCATTTGTTCCAAAACAACAACGCTTTCTTTGCCCGCCTTGCCTAAACCTTCCACAAATTTTATAACAGCTTCGGCGGCATTGCTTTGAAACGTGCTTTTGAACTGCTCAACGGTCATTCCAGCAACTCGGGCGTAGTCTTTTAGACTTTCGGCGTTAGTTTGTACCGCCACATTCATATTTGTAAATACTTTTGAAAATGCACTGCCGCCTGCTTCAGCTTCTATGCCAACCGAGGATAACGCAGTAGCCATTGCTAAAATATCCGATTCTGTCATTCCGGCTTGCTTTCCTGCGCCTGCTAACCTCATTGACATAGCGGCAATATCTTTTTCGGTTGTGGCGAAACTATTACCCAAAGCAACTATTGTGCTTCCAAGGTTAGAAAACTGCTCTTGCGACATTTGTGTGATATTTGCAAATTTAGCCAATGTTTGAGCCGCTTCTTCGCCCGCCAAGTTCGTCGCCGCACCTAAATCAGCAATTGTCCTTGTAAAACTCAAAATATTATCTGTTTGTATCCCTAATTGCCCTGCGTTTTCGGCTATTGCCGCCAAATCTGTAGCCGCAACTGGTATATCTTTTGCCATCTCTCTTATGCCATCCGAAAGCCCCTGCAATTCCTCTTTCGAAGCGTCAACCGTCTTGATTACTCCTGCAAACGCACTTTCATAGTCCATTGCCGCCTTGCCCGAAAATACAATTGCAGTAGTAATCGCCGCAACCGCTATTTTTACGGCGTCTAATGTCTTTTTAAGGTTATCTGCCGCTTTTTTGTGTTCCTCGCTGTTTTTAGCCGCTTCAATTTGTGCTTTGCTATAATCTTTTATGGCTTTTTCGTTTGCTTCAAGCTGTTTTTGGGCGGCTTGCAGGCTCGCTTCGTTTTTGTTTAACGCCGTCTGCCATTGTTTGGTGGTGGTGTTTGCTCTTTCGTAGTTTTTCTCTGCTTCGCTTAATTCTTTAGATAATTTTTCAATGGCTTTTTCTTGCTCTGCAATTTCTTTTTCGGTAGCATTAGATGATGATTTCATCCCGTCCAAAGCGCTTTGGGCCGCAGAAAGTTTGCCTTTTAGATTTTCAACCTCTTTAGCGTAATCAGATGTATTTTTTTGGCTTTTCTCTAACCCCTGCCTTGCAGCATCTACCATCTTGCTGTAACCGCTTATTTGGGCTTCTAACTGTGCAGATTTTGACCTCAAAGCCTCCATGCTTTTTTCGTTGCTTGCAAACGCAGAAGCCATCTTTTGAGTTTCCGAAGTTAAAAGTTTGGTGTCTATGCTTAACTGACGCATTGCTTGTCTATATTCACGTTCCCCGGCAATCGCTATGCGTGGCCCTATACTGTTCATAATCTCACCTGCCTTAAAAATGGGTATAAGAAAAGACACTTTCGATTTGAAAGTGTCTTTTTGTTTATTGTGATTTTGTGTTTATTGCAGAATGTTGAAAATTATTTAAATTGCGTCTTAAATTGCGTCTGGGAAGGGGTCATAAAAACCGGGCTTCTTTTTAACCCCTTCAAATTCAAAATGCACATCAAGTAATAATTTTAGCTTTTTAAGGGTTGCCCGCCACGTTTCTTTCTCAGAAAGATTTAAAATTTTTACTCCAAAATAGAACCACTCGGCAATATCAATCGCCAAGTGGTCGGTTAGTTTGGGTCTGCTTCTTCCTCTCCCTCGGGCATTGAAAACTTAAACGCATTAAGTAATGCCAACGTTAAATCGACCATCAATATTTTGCCCTCGGCGTCCTTGTCGTTTAAAGCAATCCTGCGGCAAAGCCACTCTGCGGTTATCGGCTGCCATTTATCGTGCGGGAAATCCTCGTTGTGACATTCTATATCATCATTAATGAAAACAACCGCTATTTCTGCAAGTTCTTTAGCGCTTGCGTTGAAATCTACCAACCTTCCAAAAACTTCCGAAAGGTTTTCATACTGTTTTTGCAGTTTTTCCATCACACTCAAAGTTAAAATGATGTTATATTCTTTGCCGCCGACAGAAATTATATTTTTGTCAGGTCTTAATTCTCTCATAGGGAAAAGGGGCGATTTACGCCCCTGTTCAACTCCTTTCTACCAAGTTTCCTTCGGCAACCGTTAAAGCGTCCAAGGCGTCATCAACTTGTGCTTGTGTCGGGTTTATAGCCGCCGCCACTGCTTGAGCGTGTGCTAAAGCGTTCGCAAACTCAACCCATGAAGCAGATGTATAGTCCTCGGGGTCAAGTTCCAATGCGTCCGATATTGCACTGTTCAATGCTGTTTTGTCAGCAGGTACGCCAATCCCTGCGATAGCGTTAAGCCACGCTTTAGCGTCAGCCTCGGTGTCAACGGTAATCTCTCTTTTCCACTTGCCTGTAATGTCACGCTCAACAACACCTTCCAGGGTTGGAGTTCGATATTGTGTAGCGCCCTCTTCACGGGTTTGTCCTTGTATGTTCGGTTCTCTGAATTTTACTTTTGTCAACCAAACTGCACGCCATTTCCTGCCACCGTAATGCGCAACAGGCATATAGCAGCCAAACCCAACATAAGGCGCAACATCATTTTCCGACGATACAATTTCCGTAATTTCAGGCTTGCCGGAGATTCCTGCTGATACCGTTTTGTTGCCTAACAGAAACGCTCTCTTTTCAGGTAATAGTCTTGTTGCTTCAAATGTGATTGTGCCACCTGTAAATATAGTTTCGCTTTCAACTGGTCTATCACTACCCCATAAAGATGATTCTTCTGTGGTAATATTAACATCGAGGTTTCTTGCCTCCTCAATATCCATACCGTTATCGTAGCTGACGACACCGTCAACTTCGGAAAGTTTTGCAACTACGGGATATCTCAATCCTATCTGCGCCATATAATTACCTCCTATAAACTATAATTTTTCAAATCGTTTTCTACGCTTTTTCCCATTTCTTCAATTACTCGTTTTTTTACTTTATTGACAGCGGGACGAACAAAGGGTGTTTTTTGTCTGACGGATGAGCCGCTTTCAATCGCTCTCGCCAACAAAGGGTTTGGAACGCCTTTAGGGTATTTTGTTGTCTTAAAACTACCGTAACCGTCAAAGCCAACCTTGGCATTGATGTTTCCTCTGTGGTCGGTGTCAATCGGGGTTATTCCCAAAGAGTCAAGCAAGTCCTTTTTTTGTTCTTTAGGTACTCCGACAAATTTTTCGCCGTCTTTAAGGCGTCGGAATTTATCCTCCGGCAAGGCTTCAAGATGTTTTCTTATTTCGTCAGCCACTATTCCTGCGCCTTTGGCAACAGCGTTTTTACAAATACGAGTGGAGTCAGCGCCCATTTTCGCAAGCGCTTCGCCCCACTCGTCCAAGCCTTTAATGGTCATATTAGCCATAGCGCACCCCCTCAAACACCCACTCATAATGAGTGTAGCCAGTCGTGTCTTCGTATTGGACAGAATTAAGCCTCCAAGATATATCACCGTTATTTAAAGCGTTTTGAATTTCGATTATGTTTTCGTCAAATTCCGTTTTGGTGAAATAGTCAATCGTGCCTTCCAAGGTCTGATTTACCATTGTATCATTGCCCCAGTCGGACGTGCTTTGACTATCTTCTGCCCACACTATGTATTTGTTCGTCTGTTTGTGTGCCCTGTAATGATATACAGGCACATTGATTTTCCTGCCGAGTTCGACAAGTAAATCTTTAAACTCAATCAAGGTCATAGTCCTGCTCAATCCTTTCAAGCGACAAGTCCATTACATCAAGGTTTTCAATGTACTGAACCTGTTTAATGACATACTGCTCGCCGTTGACAACCGCAATATCCTGTGTTGATATGTTGCGGCGCGTCTGCACTCTTAATAATCGGTCTATCTTCGCATTATTCTGCAAGTTAAGGTTGTACCTTGTTATGCCGACAGTTCGCTCCCTAAATCGCAAAACTTCTTTAAAACAAGGCTTTACGACAGGGCGCAAGCCTTCTTCTGCGATATTTTTAAGTCCGTAGATTTTTACAATTCCGTCATTGAATGTCTGGTTCTTCTGTTCCTTCATCATCATCACCGCTTATCAAATAAAGTGTGTTGAGTTCCGAATTGAAATTTCTCTGAAATTCCTCGAGGGCACTGGAACGCACATATCGACAGTAGTCCATCAGCAAAGCAGTATGTAGCCCTTGTTTCGTGAAGTCAAGTTCTTTGCCTGCAACCATGTTGAGATAGTCAATACCTCGTTCGATTATCTTTTCCAGTTTGCAATCTGTTGCTTGGTCGTCCCACGTGATGTCTAGATAGTTTTTAACATCTTGCAGTAAGGTTGATGACTGCATAACGCCACCTACTTCTTTTTATTCTTTTTGCCTGACTTTTTAGTGTTTTTAGGCTTTTCGGGTTCTTTTTCTTCTGCCTGTTCTGTCTGCTTGTTGTTCTGGGGTTCGGGTGTGTCGCTGATACCCTCCACAAAAGAACCTAAAGCGGACGAGGATAATTCCTCGTACCGCTCTTTGGTTAACTCTATTTTCTGCCCTTTTTGATAGATTACTTTTGTAATCTTATCCTTAAAGGGCTTTAAAACTCTCACCAACATAGCAATCACCTTATGCTATCGGGGTGTATGTAACAACTATTACATACGCCTCGGTTATTCCTTCATATTCGCAAGTAATGACTATGACGTTTTGTCCTTCTTCAAGCGTAATCCCATAACCTGCCTCCGTCGGTGATACTGCTTCGCCGTTGTGGGTTACGGTCAATGTGGCATTGTCGCTCTTAGGGGTAACCGTAAGGACCGCATCTTCCATATCTCCTGCGCCTTCGTAGTAGTGAACGTTTGCGTCAAATGCACCAACATTAATCGGGTCGCCGTTTGCGTCTTGTATCTCTATTGAGTCAAGCCTTGCGTCAACATAGCCTGCAACCCTAACAACAGGATAGTGCGGTTTAAGCCCTGAAATATCAAGATATAAGAAACTGTTGTTGTCAAGCGGTCTGCCTGTACCGTACAGCTTTATAAGATATACCCTTTCGTCCTCAAGGAATTTGTACTCGTCAGAATATTCAATCCTTCCTGCCTTACCTGTGCCAAGCACAGCAAGATAACGCTTGCTTAAACCAAGCACAGCCTTGCCCTGTTCAACATAAGCCGACTGAACAACTTTAGTCGGGAAGGGGAATATGTCTTTTACATAGCCACCTTGCGGCGTCTGATAAGTGGTAGCAGGGAATATCTTTGTTAGATAGTCCACGGGGTTAACTATCAGCAACACTTCGGTCACGTTCCTGTTGAGTAGGTTAGGACCGACAGCCAACTGTGAAATTAAACCGCCGTATGTGTCGGGTGAGAAGTCCGCTACAGGAATAGCAACCTTTGCGGCATAACCGGTAGCTACATTGAAGTTTGTCAAATCTCTTGTCATACCGATAGGCTCATAAATGGGTTGCGCGGGGTTTCCTTCTGCCACGCCACGACCGTTAAGAACGCCATCTTCCAAACCGTTGGCGATAGCTTCAAACAAAATGGTCCTTACGTACCTGTCAAGCCATGCGGGACCTAAATCAAGCATAGCTTTACAAACGGGTATGAACGCCGAAAGTTTGTTTTGACCGAAGTTAATTTTGTGGAAGGTTGCACCCAATTCCTTTGTGACGTCGTCGCAAAGTTGCCCCCATATCGCTTTAAACCTGCCGTCCATAGATGAATACAGGTATTCAACTAACGCTTCAGCGTTTTTGAAGTCGATTGCACTTAACAGCGGGTGCGTTTCGGTTATGTCCTCAAAAACCGCATTTATAACAGTTTTGGGAAGAACATCACCAAAGCCGGTTAGTGCCTGTTTAGGGTTTTCAGACCTCATGGCTTCAATTGCTTTTTCGTAGTATTTCTTTTCCTCTGATGTCAAAACTCTGACGCCACGCCCCGCAAGTATCTGGTTATCAACATCTTGCACCATGCCCCTTGCTTCTGCCATAACGGCCTCTTGTAACATCTCTGTGTATTCGGTAAATGCCTGTTGAAAATCCTCCGTGTTGCCATCTTTTAAAGCCTGATTAATTCTGTTTGTAATTTCGGCTTTCTGCGCCAATATCAAATCTTTGTTTTTCATAAATTTAACACTCCTTTTTTTTAATTAAATAGTTTTGAAAATAGCTTTTTGGGTATGTTTTCTTTCGACGGTTCTTCTGTTGGTTCATCAAACGGCGGATTTTGCGGCTCTTGAGCCTGTTTGATGGTTGCTATCAACTCGTCAATCTTTGCAAACTCGGTTTTAAGCTCGGGCAGGTCTGTTATTTTCACCTCCGCTTTAGGTGCGGAGTTTAAAACCTTGTTAAATAGTGCTTGCCGTGCATTTGCCGCAACATTATCGGTTTTGGCATCTTCAACGATAGATGTCGCAAATCCCATCTCGACCGCTTCTTGCGGGGATATCCACGTTTCAGCGTCAAGCATATCCTTCAGCTTGTCCTCTGTGATGTTGATTTTTGACATATAGGCGTTAATTGCCGCTTGGTTGATTTTTTCGAGGTCGTCCGCTTGTTTTCTTAACTCGTCAGCGTCTCCTGCAACCTTTGTCCAAGCGTTATGTATCATCAGCAGTGACGATTCGTTCATGTACCGTTCATCACCCGCCATAAAAACAACACTCGCAATAGAACAAGCGAAACCATCACAGTAAGTTTTAACTTTTGCTTTGTGTCGTTTGAGAGAGTTATATATCGCCAAACCCTCCGCAACCTCGCCGCCGTAAGAGTTAATGAAAACATTTAAAACATCTACGTCTAACCCTTCTATTTCTTTTGACAAAGTATAGCTTGATACATCACTTTCCAGCCACTCAAAAGATGTAATGTCACCGTAAATGTTTATAGACGCTTCCCTGTCCTGCACCGCCAAAGAATAATATTTATTCCTCATTCCCCTCACCCCCTTTCACAGGCTCATAATTTTTGGTAACATAGTGTTCATTTGCCCACTCTTCATTTATTGGCTCATCCCCCGTCAAAACCCTGATGTCGTTAAGTGAATAACCAATGCGGAATAATTTATCGGCGGCATCTGCCGAACCTAACAAATCAACATACTTAATTGCTCTTGTGTCGATTTTTAAGAAATTGCCTTTTTGAACAGCTGTTTTGCCATATCGCTTGCGATTGATTTCCTCTTGAAATAAAACTGCTAACGGCTGAACAAAAAACGTCAAGAAGTTATCAACGGCGTTTTCTGTATTTACCATATCACCCTTTAATAGCGGGGGCGGTATGTGAAGCGCTCTTGCGGTAAAGTCAAAAATATCATCTGCCATTGCTTTTATATCTCGTGTTGTTTCTCGGGAATAAACTTTCTGTCCGAGTTCTTCCCACTCCATACCATCAAACAACGGCAGCACTGCATTGTCGCTTTCTAAAAACTTTTTGAAGTCGCCGTTTATAAGCGCCTCCACTCTTTCTTTAAAGCGTTCATCATTCATTGCCTGCACTTTAGTTCGGAATATACTTCTTATGCCCCTTGATTGCTTGTATTTCTTTTGTGCATATGCTATCATTTGCCCGAAAGTGTCGCAGGCGGCGTCAATTATAGGTTTGCTGTCAACGAAATTTAAGCGCAAAAAAAGAACATCTCGATAGTCGAATGTCCTTTGAAAAGTATAATCTTCAATTGTAACGCCTTTGAATGAATTGCCATATAAGCTGTTGGGTTCAATGGTAAAATCATCAGCAACGTGCAAATTTCCGCTGTCATCTTCTATGATTAAACATTCGTTATCCGTCAACAGTTTTGTGATAGCCTTATGTATAAACTCATATGCGTTTTGATTTTTGTTAGGTTCATAGTTCCATAGGTAAAACTCCTCGCCCTTCAATTCCTCGAAGTTTTGGTACGTCCTGAATTTACACTTTGCTAACGTATTCGCCACCAAGCTGATTGCGCTTTGCAGTGCTAATTTTCTGTAACTCAATTCCGCGGCAAGGTCGCCGAATATTACGCAATCAGCCCTGCGTATGTCTTTGTTAAACCATTCTTTTAGCCAACCAAACAACCCCATCTTATCACCTCGCCTCAATCATATATTTGTACTCCGTAATCAGGATATTCATAGTGTTCAGGTATCAATTCTTCACCGATTACAGAATGGACTAACGCCATGAACGGGTCCGTTTTTCTACTCTTGCCCTCGATTTTTGCATAATAGAAATTGCCTGTATCAACACCTGTTTTGGATTTTCTGTTTTCAAGTTTTGTGTTTCGTGCAGCCCATCTCAATACAGGGTTATCGCCCCAAGTGAAAAAGCCTTTAGAAAAACACCTGTCTATAAGCCCGACAACCTTCATAATCATTTTTGGCGTGACTCTGTGTACCATGCCACTTTCCTCGTCAAAACCGACAGCCGATAAAGCGTTTTTGAGTATTATTAATCTGTGGTCGTCAGCCCATATTCCGACAATCACATATTTTGCGGCTTGCTCTGCGATATAGTCCGCTATAATTTCGGGCGAAATATCGGGTTCATCAACCGCTATTAAATGCCCTTGTTCCTCCCACTCGTCAAGCGGGGCCTTTATTCTGCTAAGTTCAGGGGAACGAGTGCAATACCACGCTTTGTTTATGTCATATCTTTGGTCACCTTTCTTGAAATGCAGATTAACCGCCGCCCAATCACGTCTTACGGCATAGTCAATTCCAACACTGCAACTCCAACCAGTTAAGTCCGGCAAAGGTTTATTAGTGCTTTTGATGTTCTCATAGTCTGTAATAGCTTCTTCGTTGTCGGTTTTCGGTAAGTTGCACCGCTTTGTTAAAAACTCAATCTTTTGTGTAGTGTCATACTTCGTTTCAATAAAATGCTCCTTCATCTCTGTTTGCAAATCAGGCAAATAAGGCAGCGAAGGATTTGCTTTTTCCCACATTTCAGGATTTTCGTATTCGCTTTCGTCGTCAAGTTTATAAATAATAGGCAGCATTTTCATTTCGGTGTTTTCGCCGTCAAGAATTGAGTATGCTATTTCCAACTGTTTATCCAAAACACCCTCACGAACATAACCGTTGGTAGTAATGTAAAAAATCCGGCTGTGTTTACGCTTACCAAAACCGGAAGTGAAGGTCGTAATCAACCGTGAGTTTTCGTATTCGTGAATTTCATCAAAAATTAAACACGCTGAACGCTTACCGTCTTTTGTGCGGGCGTTTGATGTGTTGTATTTGATTTTTGATTTGGTTTTAAGGTTGATGATTTCTTCTTTGTTCTTGTAAAAAAACTTTTTGAGTTTTGCCCAATGAGTTTCCAATACCTCATAAATGTCATTGAAAGATGTTTTTGCCTGTTCTTCGCTGTTTGCGATAATGTCAATGTTGTAACCTTTGACACCGTGGTAATGCGTAGATAAATACCACGCCAACGCCGCCAAAAACTTGTTTTTGCCGTTCCCTCTGGCTATCACCAAAAAAATAGTCCTAAATATCACAGTGTCGTCTTTCAAATTATAACAATGAATACACGCAACAACAAACAATTCCCACGGTATTAATTTTATATCAAAATACTTTTCCATCAGTTCAACGGCTTTGTCTATTTTCTCGCCGTCTATGAACACATGTTCGCCGTCAAGCTGCCTTCTCACCAAAGGAACCATTTGCTTTAACCTTCTGTTGGCTTTAACCTTTCCTGTTTCGATAGCGTCAAGGTAATCATCAATATACGGATGATATTTACATTTCTTCATCTTCACCACCGCCTATGTCGTCGGTACTCAATCCCAGCTCTTTAAGTATCGACAACATCTGACGGTTTACCATGACTAATTCTTTTACTGACGGATTGTTTTTCTGCATTTCCACGCCGACAGAAGAAACATCTTTATACATTACACCACGCGTTTTAATATCCTGTATAAGTGCGTTTTTAGTTTCCCAAAAACTCATATAGTCATTGATTAAGTCCTCGTAGTGTTCAACCTGTGCACCTTTTAGCGCCAACTGTTTCATCAGGGAATTTCGCACCTTCTCTTTTGACATTTTCGCCATTTTCATCACCTCCGAAAACCAGCTTTATTTTTTAAAATTTCTCGTGCGCGCGAACGATATCTTTTGTGCTA
>Ga0208693_1001510_pt1 | contig 16551 bp, 12 predicted proteins | sample AD_UKC071_MetaG_FD_184438 | JGI IMG/M metagenome (GOLD analysis project Ga0208693, IMG submission 184438) | Active sludge microbial communities of municipal wastewater-treating anaerobic digesters from USA - AD_UKC071_MetaG (SPAdes) (version 2) | ecosystem: Engineered > Bioreactor > Anaerobic >... | reverse complement strand
CTCAAGTCGAGAACCCCATGAACCAGCCCCCTCCCTCTTTTCTGAGCCGCATCGCCATTGCGGTCGGCAGTTTTTTTGCCATTCTGGGCAATGCCCGCCTGGCCTCGGACATCACGCGTCTGCGCGTCGGGGAGGCTTTGGCCGCTGACGTGCCGCCTGTCGCCCCCCAAGAGGTGCGCATCGAGGTACCGGTAGAGAAAATAGTGGAAGTGCGTGTGGAAGTCCCGGTGGAGACGATCGTGGAGAAACGCGTCGAAGTGCCCGTTGAAAAACCCGTGTATGTGCGCGTGTCGGCCGACGCGCCCGCATTGCAGCTGCTGGGCCTGCTACAGCGCGAAGCCCGCTTTGTGGACTTTGTGCAGGAAGACGTGGGGGCTTACACCGACGCCGAGGTGGGCGCTGCCGCCCGGGTGGTGCATGAAGGCTGCCGCAAGGTGCTGGGCGCGCATTTCTCCATCGCCCCCGTGCGCAGCGAGCCCGAGGGCAGCCGTGTCACGCTGGCCGCAGGTTTTGACGCCAGCGCCGTGCGCCTGACCGGCAACGTCGTCGGCCAGGCCCCCTTCACCGGCACCTTGGGCCACCGGGGCTGGCGGGTCACCGAAGTGCGCCTGCCGCAGCTGACGGATGAAAAAGCCGCCACCATCCTGGCCCAGGCCGAGGTGGAGCTGTGAATATGAATGCTGCAAATAATGTAGCTACCAGCGAAGGCGAGACGGGTTCTAAAGCCCGTTTTAGCATCGGAATTGACCTGGGAACCACCCACTGCGCCCTGTCGTATGTGGACCGCAGCGCCAGTGACGGCGACACGGTGGTGCAAGGTGTGCTGGACATTCCCCAGCCCACCGGCCCGGCCCGTGTGGAAGCCCTGCCGTTGTTGCCCTCGTTCCTGTATCTGCCCCACGACAGTGAGCTGGCCCCGGGCGACTTGGCCCTGCCCTGGGATGCGAACCCCGGTTTTGCCGTGGGTGAATTCGCCCGCAGCCGGGGGGCCGCCACCCCCATCCGCCTGGTCAGCAGCGCCAAAAGCTGGTTGTGCCACCCCGGTGTGGATCGCCGCGCGCCGCTGCTGCCCATAGATGCACCCGCCGAAGTGCCCCGGGTGTCGCCACTCACTGCCTCCACCCGCTACCTGACCCACCTGCGCCAAGCCTGGGACCAGGCGCACCCCGAGGCCCCGTTTGATGCGCAGGACATCACCGTCACCATCCCCGCATCCTTCGACCCCGCCGCGCGCGAGCTGACGGCCGAGGCCTGCAAGGCCGCGGGCTACCAGCAGCTCACGCTGCTCGAAGAACCGCAGGCCGCGCTGTACAGCTGGATCCAGGCCAGCGGCGGCGACTGGCGCAAGCAGGTCAAACACGGCGACATCATCCTCGTCGTGGACGTGGGCGGTGGCACCACCGACCTGTCGCTGATCGCCGTGCTGGAGCGCGACGGCAACCTCGCGCTACAGCGTGTGGCCGTGGGCGAGCACATCCTGCTCGGCGGCGACAACATGGACCTGGCGCTGGCCTACGGCGTGGCGCGCAAGCTGGCCGGGGAGGGCAAACAGCTCGACGCCTGGCAGACCCGCGCGCTGGCGCACGGCTGCCGCCATGCCAAAGAGCAACTGCTGGCCGATGACACGCTGCAGTCCGTGCCCGTGGTGGTGCCCAGCCGGGGCAGCAAACTCATTGGCGGCAGCATCCGCACCGAAGTCACCCGCGCCGAGGTACTGGCCATGCTGGTGGAAGGTTTCTTCCCGCAGGTCGCCGTCACCGACAAGCCCCAAACCCGCGCCCGTGCAGCCCTGACCCAGCTCGGCCTGCCCTACGCACAAGACGCGGCCGTCACCCGCCACCTGGCCGCGTTTCTGGCGCGCCAGGCGGGCGCGACGGAGCACATCGACGGATTGCAAGGCACCCAGCCCGAAGGTGCAGCCTTCCTGCACCCCACGGCCATCCTGTTCAACGGCGGCGTGCTCAAAGCGCCGCAGATTGCGCAGCGTATCCAGAGCGTCATCAATGGCTGGCTTGCCGCAGATGGCGCACAGCCCGCCCGCCTGCTGGACGGTGCCAACCTCGACCTCGCCGTGGCGCGTGGTGCCGCCTACTACGGCCACGTGCGCCAGGGCCGGGGTGTGCGTATCCGGGGCGGCACGGCGCAGAGTTACTACGTAGGTGTGGAGAGCAACATGCCCGCCATCCCCGGCATGGAGCCCCCGATGTCCGCGCTGTGCCTGGCGCCCTTTGGCATGGAAGAAGGCACGGAAGTGGCGCTCGACGCCCAAGAATTTGGCCTCGTCGTCGGTGAGGCCGTGCGCCTGCGCTTCTTCGGCTCCAGCGTGCGCCGCACCGACGCCGTGGGCACGATGCTCGACTTCTGGGGGCCGGAAGAGTTGGTGGAGCTGCAGGAGATTGAACTCAACCTCCCCGCCGAAGGCCGCACGCCCGGCGAAGTGGTGCCCGTCACCCTGCAGGCCCGCGTGACCGACATCGGCACGCTGGAACTGAACGCCGTGCCGGTGGGAGGTGTGGAGCGCTGGAAGGTGGAACTGGATGTGCGGGCGGATGCCGCGGCCACCGACGCCTGACCTGACCCGTCTGCTGCATGACCACCGCGACTGAGTCCCCGGCTTCCAGCCGCGCCCGCCACGTCGTCGGCATAGATCTCGGCACCAGCCACACCGTGGTCGCGCACGCGCCGTTCGACGGCAGCGCGCCGATTGCGCTGCTGGCTATCCCGCAGCGCACGGCGGCGGGGGAGGTGGATGCCCAGACGCTGCTGCCGTCGGTGCGGTACCAGGCGGCGGTGGGCGAGTTGCCTGCGGATGCGCTGGCCTTGCCCTGGCCTGCGCTGGGCGCGACAGATGTGTCGCCCGCCATCGTGGGCCGTTATGCGCGCGAACTGGGGGCTGCCGTACCCGGGCGTGTGGTGGCCAGCGCCAAGAGCTGGTTGTCGCACGCCGGGGTAGACCGCAGCGCGCCGATCCTGCCCTGGGGCGCGCCCGAAGGGGAGGGCGGCGTGGCCAAAATATCGCCGCTGCTGGCGTCGGCCAGTTACCTCGCCCATGTGCGTGCGGCGTGGGATGCGCAGCACCCCGAGGCTCCGCTGGCGCAGCAGCGTGTGGTGCTGACGGTGCCTGCTTCGTTTGACGAAGGCGCACGTGCCTTGACGCTGGAAGCCGCGCAGCTCGCCGGTCTGCAGGATGTGCATTTGCTCGAAGAGCCCAAAGCCGCGTTCCACGACTGGCTGGTGCTGCAGGGCGACCAGGTCGGCGCGGCGCTGCAGGGCAGCCAGCAGGTGCTGGTGGTGGACGTGGGCGGCGGTACGACCGACCTCACCCTCATCCGCGTCGATGCGCCAGAGTCCCCAGGCGGCGTGCCGGTGTTGACGCGTACGGGGGTGGGTGAACACCTGATGCTGGGCGGCGACAACATGGATTTGGCGCTCGCGCACCTGCTGGAGCCGCAATTGAGCGGCGAAGGGCGGCGCCTGCCCCCCGCCCGGTTTGCCCAGCTGGTGCAGCGCTGCCGTGTGGCCAAAGAGCAATTGCTCAGCGCCGAAGCCCCCGAATCGGTGGCCGTCACGTTGCTGGGGGCGGGCTCCCAACTGCTGGCGCAGACCCGCTCTGCCACGCTGACCCGCGCGCAGGTGCAGCAGTGCACCGTGGAAGGTTTTTTGCCGCCGACGGCGATCACCGATCTGCCCCGGCGGCGGCAGAACGCACTCACCGGCCTGGGACTGCCGTACCCAGCCGAGGCGGCCATCACCCGCCACCTGGCCGAATTTTTGACGAGGCACTGTACTGAAACGCCACTGCCCGACACCGTACTGCTCAACGGTGGTGTGTTCCACGCCCCGGCGTTGGCCGAGCGGCTCGTGACCGTGCTGTCGGCCTGGCGTGGTGCGCCCGTACGGGTGCTGCACAACCCACACCCGGACTACGCCGTAGCCCGGGGGGCTGCTGCACACGGGTTGGCGCGCTGGCAGGCAGAATTTCAATCCAATCAGGCTCTAGCGACTGCTGTACCTGCGCTTGCTGCTATGCATAAGGGAGCAAGCGCCCTGCCCGCCATCGGTGGTGGTGCGCCGCGTAGTTACCTGCTGGTGTTGCCAGCGGCAGAAGGTGCCAGACCCCAAGGCGTGTGCCTGCTGGCCCGTGGCACGCCAGAAGGCACACGGGTCGTGTTGTCAGGCCGGCGGTTTGCGCTGCGGCTGGGGCAGGCGGTGCAGTTTGCGCTGGTGGCCACCAGCCGGCACCAGGGCATGCAACCCGGCCAGATCGTGCCGCTGGAGGGCGACGGTTTTGTGGCCCTGCCGCCGCTGGCCGCCGTGTTGCCCCGCCCCGAGGGCAGCCGCCAGTCGCAGGTGGAAGTGCTGCTGCACACCACCATGACCGAGGTCGGCACCCTGCAGGTGCGCTGCGTGGCGGTGTACGACGCGGCGCAGGAATGGACGCTGGCGTTTGCCACACGGGGTGCTTCCAAAAACATAGCTGGTAGCGTGGATGTAGAAGGCGCCAGGTGCCCAAAAGACCCTGCATCAGCAGCCACCCGCCTGCCCGAGGCCGTGGCCCAGATCGACCGTATTTTTGGCAACCAGGCGCAAGACGTCACCGCCAAAGACGTGCGCCAGCTGCGTGCCACGCTGGAGCGCCTGCTGGGTCCGCGCGAGGCCTGGGCGTTGCCGCTCTTGCGGGCATTGTTCGACGCCCTGCTGGCCCGTGCCAAGCGCCGCCGCCGCAGCGCCGAGCATGAACGCGTGTGGTTCAATCTTGCGGGCTGGTGCCTGCGCCCCGGCGTGGGCGCCGCGCTGGACGACTGGCGCATGGGGCAGGTCTGGGCGCTGTACGCGCAGGACCTGGCCCACGCCCAGGATGCCGCCAACCGCACCGAATGGTGGGTCTTCTGGCGGCGCGTGGCGGCGGGCCTGGGCGAGGCGCAGCAGATGCGGCTGCTCGAAGATGTGGCCGGCCACATGCAGCAGGCCGTGCAGCGGCACCAGTCCAAGACCCACCCGCACGGCAGTTACGACGACATGCTGCGCCTGTTTGCCGCGGTGGAGGCCGTGCCCTGGCAATACCGGCAGGAGATGGGCCAGTGGATGTTGCAGCGCCTGGCCGAGCCCGGCGAGAGTGTGCAAACCTGGTGGGCCATTGGCCGCCTGTGCGCGCGCACCCCGCTGGCTGCCAACGCGCACCAGACCATGCCGCCAGAGGCTGTTGCCGAATTTTTGAACGCCACGCTGGCGCAGGACTGGCGCAAGAACGACACCGCGATGTTCGCCGCCGTACAAATGGCGCGCTTGACCGGTGACCGCGCGCGCGACCTGCCTGACGAGACCCGCGCGCAGGTGCTGGACAAGCTCCGCGCCGCCCACGCCCCCGCCCGCTGGGTGGCGATGGTCGAACAGGTCCAGCAGATGGATGCGCAGGATGCGAAGCGCAGCTATGGCGATAGCCTGCCACCCGGCTTGGTGCTGGTGGGGTGAGGCGTGAACGGCCAAGAACGTGTTCACGATCTCGCAGGGGATCGCGTTGGAGTGCAATCGGGATGAGTGAATGCTTCGGGTGCGCCGCATGGGCTCATGCCCATGCAAGCAGCCGGGGCGTTCAATCGCCCGATTTCGCTCCAACCCTTCGGGCAGTGGCCTTGTCGGGCGGTCTGCGGTGTTGCGGCGCTGGTGGATAGCCGGGCTATCCACTGCACACCGCGCCTTGCAGCCCATCCCGACAAGACCACTGCGCGACCCCTGGGAGATCGTGAACACGTTCTAAACGTTCACTGCCAGTACCCGCCCTTGCCCCAGCAGCGTGCGGCCCGACAACAGCGTGAAGTGCGTGCCAGGGGCGAGCTTGGCCAACGCCAGGTCGGGGCGGAAAAACTCCACGTCCAGCCACTGCGCCACTTCGGGCACCGGCTCCGCGTGGGGCGGTACGGACAAGCGCGCGCTGAAGGCCTCGTGGCCCACCGCCACCATGCAGGGGAAAAGTCCGGCGCGGATGGGGCAACTGTTGGCGGGCACGTCGGCGGCCAGCAGCGTGAGCTCAATCTGCGCCGAGGGCACAAACGGGCTGCCCGGGGCAAACCAGGGTGGCGCAGCCTTGGCGTGGTGTACGCGGGCCACCAGCCACGCGATGATGTTGCCGATGATCGGCAACCACAACACCAGCAGCAAAGACCCCATGTCGCGTGCCAGCGACGGCTGGGGCGCCAGCCAGCGCACCAGGCCGCCGCCCAGGGCCAGCAGCAGCAATACGACCGTGATGATCTGGCGGCGGGATGAAGTCGGTGTGAGGTTCATGGTGCTTGATTAGGCACCATGTGCCGGCTTGCCGCGGCCGGGGGGTGGCCAGGTGTTGTCATCAGGCTGCTTTTCTCTGGTAGATTGAAGCCGCCTTACGTTTCGTTGCGCTGCGTACGTTTTATCGGGTTTTGACCGCACGCGTGGCGAAAAGCGGGAATCTCACTATCCATCACTGAAAAGAGGTTGAATATGCGTCGTCGTTTGTTTGCTGTTGCCGCGCTGAGCCCGATCGTCTTGTCCGCGACCCCTGCCACAGCGGCCGTGGCGCGCCCACCGGCGGACGCCAAGCCGCTGTCGGAAATCATCAAGTCGCTGGAAGATGCCGGCTTCTCGCCCATCGTTGAAGTGGATTTTCGTGCGGGCCGTTGGCACGTAGAAGCCTTCCAGAAAGGCCAGAAGCGTGACCTGCGGGTGCACCCGGTCACTGGCGAAATCACCTCCAACCGCCGCAGCTGATCAGCGATTCGCGGCTCCGCTACAAACCCCCTGGTTGCAAACCCAGGGGGTTTTTATTTTTTACCAGCGCAGGCCCAGCCGTGCGAGCAACTTGGACAGCACAAACAGCGGCCCTACCCACAGGTACTGCAGGTCTTCGAAGAAAGAGGGCTTCTTGCCTTCGATCTTGTGGCCGATGAACTGGAAGACCCAGGCCACCACAAACACCCCCACCGCCAGCGGCACCAGCAGCGGCCCGGCCGCCAGCACCAGGGCCAGGGTGAGTGCCGTCCAGGCGACCATACACAGCACCATCAGCGGCGAGCCCAGCCGCAGGTAATAGACCAGGCTGGCCGCCAGAAAGGCGTAGGCCACCCAGGGATGCAGGGCGAACAACAGGCCCACGATGCTCCACATGATCAGCGGGATGGCCGCAAAGTGGATCAGCTCGTTGGTGGGGTTGCGGTGGCTTTCGCCGTAGTGGGCGAGCAGGCTGTCCACCCGGCGCAGGGGCGGGTTGGCGGGCGGAGTGTGGAGTGTTTGCATGGGGCGGTCTCCGTGGATAACGACGGATGATGCCCCCGCTGCAGTCGCCCTGCCACCCGGGATAGCCCCAGCAGTTGTCGGTGGTTTGCTCCTGTTTTAGGAGCTTTTTGCCGCCGTTCTGCCTGGGCTAGGCCGCCATTTCATCCAGAATTTCAGCCCCTGCACCTTGTACCGCGCCGCCATAGGCCAGCCCTGCGGCCACGCTGGTGAAGCGGTCGCCCACGGTCAGCGTGGCCTGGGGGAACACCCGGGCCAGTGCTTCGCCCAGCGGCGCCAGGGCCGACGAGCCGCCCGTGAGGTACACCGCCTGCATTTTTTCCGGCGTGATGCCCGCCTGAGCCACGCATTCCTGTGCGCAGGCCACGATGGCGCCCAGGGCCGAGGCCAGGGTGTCTTCCAGCGCCTCGGGCGCCAGCGGCACGGCCAGGCCGGGGGCGATGCAGTCGAGCACGATGTCGGCGTTGGCGGCGGTGTCCGAGCAGGCGATCTTGGCCGCCTCGGTCTGCGCCAGGATGTGGTGGCCCTGGTGCTCGCGCAGCACCTGCATCAGCCGCTGGTGCATCTGACCGTCGCGGTAGTTGCTGCGCAGCTCGCCGGCGTCGTGCAGGCTTTTGCGGCTGTACCACTGCGGCACCAGGTGCCAGGTGGACAGGCCGTGGAACACGGCCGAAGGCACCTCGCGCCCGCTGGGGCCGATGTGGCCCCGGCCCAGCAGGGGCATGGCGTGGCGCAGGTTCAGCCACTGGTCGAAGTCGGTGCCGCCGATGTGCACGCCGGTGGTGGCCAGGATGTCGGCGCTGCGGTCGGGCTGGCCGGCGCGGCCCGGGCCCACGCGGGCCACGGTGAAGTCCGAGGTGCCGCCGCCGATGTCCACCACCAGCACGGTGTGGTCGGTCTGCACGCGCTGCTCGAAGTCAAACGCCGCGGCGATCGGCTCCAGCTGGAACTGCACCGCCGTGAAGCCGGCCGCCAGCGCGGCGCGGCGCAGGGTGTCCTGGGCCTGGGCGTCGCGCACAGGGTCGTCGTCCACGAAGTGCACGGGCCGGCCCAGCAGGGCGGCGTGCACCGGGTGGCCCAGCTGCTGTTCGCAGCGGCGCTTCAGCTCGGCGAAGAACATCACCACCACCTCGAACAGGCTGGTCATGCGGCCCTGCAGCAGGGTCTGTTCGTCGATCAGGCTGCTGCCCAGCAGGCTCTTGATGGAGCGCAGCAGCCGCCCCTCGGTGCCTTCCAGGTAGGCGCGCATGGCCGCACGGCCATAGGCCACCGTGCTGTCTTCGCTGGAGAAAAACAGCGCCGTGGGCATGGAGGTGTGGCCCTCGTCCAGCGCCAGCGCATGCAGCTGCCCACGGGCGTCCACCAGGGCCGCCGCGGTGTTGGAGGTGCCGAAGTCAATACCGAGCAGGGCCGTCATAGCACCTTGCGCAGGAAGGCGCTGATATCGGCCACTTCCTTCGGATGCAGGCTGTGGGGCATGGGGTAGGTGTGCCAGTCCACGGCGTAGCCCAGCGCCCGGAGTGCGTCGCGCGAGGCTTCGGCGCGGGGCAGTTGCACCACGGGGTCTTGCGTGCCATGCGCCATGAAGATGGGCGTGGCGGCGTTGGCGCTGCTGCGCTCGGCGGCCAGGCTGCCGGCCAGCGGCAGGTAGCCAGACAGCGCCATGATGCCGGCCAGCCTGTCGGCATGGCGCAGGCCGGTGTGCAGCGCCATGGCGCAGCCCTGCGAGAAGCCGGCCAGCACGATGTTGGCGGGCTGGATGCCGCGCGCCACCTCGTGGGCGATCAGCGCCTCGATGGCCAGGGCAGACTTGCGGATGCCCGCACCGTCTTCCTGGCGCACCAGGTCCATCACCAGGATGTCGTACCAGGCGGGCATCACATAGCCGTTGTTGATGCTCACCGGAATGCTGGGTGCATGCGGGAAGATGAAACGGGTCGGCTGGCATCCAGCCAGGTCCAGCTGGGGAGCCAGCGGGGCGAAGTCGTTGCCGTCGGCGCCCAGGCCGTGCATCCAGATCACGGCGGCGGTGGGCTTGGGGGCGCTTTCGAGTTCGATGCGCGGCAGCAGGGTAGTGCTCATGGTGCTATGGAATTTGATGGTGGCCCCGGCGCAGAATGGGCGCGTGGGGCCGGTTTTTCATGAAGTCAGCCGTCAACCCAGGAGCGCCTGGGCGAACTCGCGGGCGTTGAAGGTTTCGAGGTCTTCGAGTTTTTCGCCGACACCGATGAAATACACGGGGATCGGCTTCTCGCGCGCGATGGCCGCGAGCACGCCGCCCTTGGCCGTGCCGTCGAGTTTGGTCACGATCAGTCCGGTCAGGCCCAGCGCGGCGTCGAAGGCCTTCACCTGGTTCAGCGCGTTCTGGCCGGTGTTGCCGTCGATCACCAGCAGCACTTCGTGCGGGCCGGTCGGGTCGGCCTTTTGCACCACGCGTTTGATCTTTTTCAGCTCTTCCATCAGGTGCAGCTGGGTTGGCAGGCGACCGGCCGTGTCCACCAGCACCACGTCCTTCTTGCGGGCCTTGCCGGCGCTCACCGCGTCGAAGCTCACGGCGGCGGGGTCGCCGCCTTCCTGGCTGACGATCTCGACCAGGTTGCGGTCGGCCCATACGGCCAGCTGCTCACGCGCGGCGGCGCGGAAGGTGTCGGCGGCGGCCAGCAGCACCGAGGCACCCTCGTTGGCCAGGTGTTTGGTGAGTTTGCCGATGGAAGTGGTCTTGCCCGCGCCGTTCACGCCCGCCACCATGATGACGGTGGGCTCGTACTGGCCGATGACCAGCGGTTTTTCCAGCGGCTTGAGCATGGTCTCCAGCGCGTCAGCCAGCAGCCATTTGACGGCGGCGGGCGACTGGGCGCGGCCATTTTTCACCCGCTCGCGCAGGTCTTTCAGCAGCTGCGTGGTGGCGTCCACACCGGTGTCGGCCATCAGCAGGGCTTCTTCCAGTTCGTCGTAGAGCGATTCGGTGATCTGGGTGCCGGTGAAGACGGTGGAGATGCTGGAGCCGGTCTTGCGCAGGCCCAGTGACAGGCGGCTGACCCAGTCCTTGCGCTCGGGCGCCGTGCCGGGCGCGGGTGGTTCGGGTACCTCGATGGCCGGGGCGATGCGGGTGCCGATCAGGCTGCCGGGGTGGGCATAGGTGGGGGCGGCCACGGGCGTATCCACCGGGAGCACGCTGGGCGCAGGGGCCACCACTGGCGCGGGCGCCGGCACGGGCGCCTTGCCGCCAAACAGCGGCTTGCGCAGCCAGTCCATCACCGAGCCGGATTCGGCTGCAGGAGCAGCCACAGGCGCCGGCGCAACCTCAGCCACCGGAGCGGGCGTGGCTGCCGGGGCCTCCGGGGGGGGGCTTGCAGGCGTTGGTGCGGGTTTTTTCTTGAAAAAGCTGAACATTGGGACCGTTCTTAGAATCACACGATTCTATGAAACGTGCCCTCACCTCCACTTCCTGTCTGCCATTGCTGCTCGCCGCCCTGTGCTGGGGTGCCGCTGCACAGGCCCAGATTCAGACGATCCCGCCCGTGGCCCCGGCTGCTGCACCCGCTGCTGCCGCCGGCAAGGTGCACGAATTCACCCTGTCCAACGGCCTCACCGTGCTGGTCAAGCCCGACCCGCGCGCCCCCACGGCGGTCAACATGCTGTGGGTGCGGGTGGGCTCCATGGACGAGGTGGACGGCACCTCGGGCGTGGCCCACATGCTCGAGCACATGATGTTCAAGGGCACGCCCAGCCTGCCACCGGGTGAATTCTCGCGCCGGGTGGCGGCCCTGGGCGGGCGCGAAAACGCCTTCACCAACCGCGACACCACTGCCTACCACCAGCAGATCCCGTCCGATCGGCTGGGCGAGATGATGCGGCTGGAGGCCGACCGCTTCGCCCACAACCAGTGGCCCGACGAAGAGTTCACCAAAGAGCGCCAGGTGGTCACCGAAGAACGCCGCATGCGCATCGAAGACAGCCCCCGCGCCCAGATGTATGAGGCCCTGAACGCCGCCATGTTCCAGGCCTCGCCCTACCGCCGCCCGGTGATCGGCTGGATGAGCGACATCGGCGCCTACACCCCGCAGGACGTGCGCGAGTTCTACCAGCGCTGGTATGTGCCCGGCAACGCCGCCCTGGTGGTGGCCGGCGACGTGGACCCGCAAGAGGTCAAGCGCCTGGCGGAAAAACACTTCGGCGCCATCCCCGCCCGCCCCGTGCCTGCGCGTAAACCGCAGGTGGAGCCGCCGCAGGCCGGCCTGCGGCGCATCGACTTCAAGGCCCCGGCCGAGCAGGCCGTGGTGGCCCTGGCCTTCAAGGTGCCCGGCCTGCAGTCGGTGGACCCGGCAGCCGCCACCCGCGCCACCGACGACGAAGCCCTGGCGCTGACCGTGCTGGCCGCCGTGCTGGACGGTTACAGCGGGGCCCGCCTCGACAGGGCGCTCACTCAGGGGCCCGACCGCGTGGCCGACAGCGCCGGTGCTTCCAACAGCCTGCTCAGCCGCGGCCCCAAGACCTTCTACCTGCAGGGTGTGCCTGCCGCCGGCAAGACCGCCGCCCAGGTGGAAGCCGCCCTGCGCGCCCAGGTGCAGCGCATCGCCATTGAGGGCGTGAGCGAGGCTGAGCTGGCCCGCGTCAAGACCCAGTGGGTGGCCAGCGAGGTCTACCAACTCGACTCGGTGATGGGCCAGGCCCAGGAGCTGGGCAACTACTGGGTGCAGGGCCTGCCCAGCGACGCGGGCGAGCGCATCATCGAGCGGCTGCGCGGCGTCACCGCCGCCCAGGTGCAGGCTGTGGCGGCCAAGTACTTCGGCGACGACCAGCTCACCGTGGGCACGCTGGTGCCCCAGCCGGGCAAGGTGCCGGGCCGCAGGCCGTCCAACGCCCCCGTGTCGCCCACCGGCGCAGTGCACTGAGTCCCCACAGGATTAGCCATGTTGATTTCAAAAAAGATAGCGCTATGCGCTGGTGTACTGGTCGCGTACGGCCTGTTGGGTACTCAAAATGCCTTCGCTGCCCTGCCCATCCAGCACTGGACGCAGCCCAGCGGCGCCCAGGTGTTCCTGGTGGAAAGCCCCTCCATCCCCATGGTGGACGTGCAGATCGACTTCGACGCCGGCAGCCGCCGCGACCCTGCCGCGCAGGCCGGCCTGGCCAGCATGGCCGCCGGCCAGGCCAGCCAGGGCGTGCGCGCCGTGGGCGGCTTGCCCGCGCTGGACGAAAACGCCCTGGGTGAAGCCTGGGCTGATCTGGGCGCTTCATTCGGCGCCAGTGCCGGCGGCGACCGCATGAGCTTCACCCTGCGCTCGCTGACGGACCCGGCCCTGCTGCCGCGCGCCGTGCAACTGGCCGCCCGCCAGCTGGGCGAGCCGGCCTTTGAGGCCACCATCTGGGAGCGCGACCGCCAGCGCGTCAGCGCCTCGCTCAAAGAAGCCAACACCCGCCCCGGCACGGTGGCGGGCCGCACTTTCTCGCAGGCGGTGTACGGCAGCCACCCCTATGGTTTCCAGACCACGCCCGAGAGCCTGGCGCGTATCAGCGTGGCCGACATGCAGGCCCTGTATGCCCGCAGCATCCTGCCCTGCCGCGCCAAGGTGAGTGTGGTGGGCGCCGTGGGCCGCGACCAGGCCGACAGCCTGGTGCAGCAGCTGCTGGCCCGCCTGCCGCAGACGGCCTGTGCTCCGTTGCCGTCGGTGGGTGAAGTGCAGCCGCTGGCGCGCGCCAGCGACCAGCGCATTCCTTTTGAGGCGGCCCAGGCGCAGGTCTACATCGGCCAGCCGGGCTTCAAGCGCAATGACCCCGACTTCTTCGCCCTGATCGTGGGCAACTACATCCTGGGCGGCGGCGGTTTCGTGTCGCGCCTGACCACCGAGGTGCGCGAGCGCCGGGGCCTGACCTACGGTGTCTCCAGCGACTTCTCGCCCGGCCTGCATGCCGGTGCCTTCGCCGTGGGCCTGCAGACCCGGCCCGACCAGGCCAACGAGGCGGTGCAGGTGGTGCGCAAGGTGGTGGCCGACTTCGTGGCCGCCGGCCCCACCGAGGTGGAGCTGGAAGCCGCCAAGTCCAACCTGATCGGCGGCTTCGCGCTGCGCATCGACAGCAACCGCAAGCTGCTGGGCAATGTGGCCAACATCGCCTGGAACGGCCTGCCGCTTGACTACCTCGACACCTGGACGCAGCAGGTCGCCCGCGTCAGCACCGCCGACATCCGCCGCGCCTTTGCCCGCGTGCTGCAGCCCGAGGTGATGGCCACCGTGGTGGTCGGGGGTGCACCGTGAGCACCAAGAGCACCAAGAGCCGCCCCGCCAAAACCACGCCTGCACGGCCCGCTACCGGCGCGCCCACAGCGCCAGCCGCCAAGGTTGGTGCCGGTGAAATCCGCATCATCGGCGGCCAGTGGAAGCGCACCCGCCTGAAGGTGGCCACCCAACCCGGCCTGCGCCCCACGCCCGACCGTGTGCGCGAAACCCTGTTCAACTGGCTGGGCCAGGACCTGACGGGCTGGCGCTGCCTGGATGCATTCGCCGGCACCGGCGCGCTGGGGCTGGAAGCCGCGTCCCGGGGTGCCGCCGCCGTGCGCCTGGTGGAGCAGGACGCCGCCCTGGTGGCGCAGCTCAACACCTTGCAGCAGCGCCTGGGCGCAGCCAATGTGGTGGTGCAGCGCGGCGACGGCACCATGGCCCTGCGCCAGACGCCGCCCGGCACGCTGGACCTGGTGTTCCTCGACCCGCCTTTCGACGCCAACCTGTTCTTGCCCGCCCTGCAGGCCGCTGCTGCCGCCATGGCGCCTGACGGTTATGTCTACCTCGAAGCCCCACAGGCCTGGACCGATGAGCAGCTCGGCGCCCTGGGCATGGTGCAGCACCGCCACCTGAAGGCCGGTGCTGTGCATGCCCACCTGCTGCGCAGGGTGCCATGACCCCACAGCACCCACTGCTGCATCAGTTCTCTGGCCGGGTATAGCGGTGCGGCCACAGCAGGCCGAAGTTACCTGACACGCCGGGGCTGACACTGGTGCTGGTGGCTTTGGCGAAGGCGGCGCCAATCAGGGGGATGCCTTTGCTGCTGTTGGCGCTGATGCGGACCCAGCCCGCAGCAAAAGTGACTTCATTATTGTTCCGCATTGTTGATGAAGTTAGCGCTGATTTTTCATTTTCATCACCAGCATTGATGCTGATTATTGTGGAGACCCCGCACATCCAATATTTATCGCGGCGATATATTGGATTGTCAGGGAATGGGGAGTCTTCTCCGTTGATATTTTGAATTTGCCTATCAAAGAAGATGATCTTGTAATTGTAAAAACACTGTCGTGGCGGTGATTCTGTGTAACTCTTATAGGTGGCAATTTCAGAAATATTGAAGTATGGGTTTTCTGAATTTGAGGTGTAGATATTATTTCCAGTCTTGTCGCTGGCAATTATGTACCGACGCGTGGGCAGTGTGATGGCATAATCTGTTTGTGCTTGCACTGCATCTTCAGTAAAAAACTCATTACTCACCGTCAACTTGGCCATGGCTGCCGAGATCGCCGCCACTTGCTGCAGCGGATCCATATTCGGCACATAAGGCGTGGACAGATCAGGGAAGTCTGCACTCTGCGGCTGCACCACCCCTGCACGGAAGAGCGGGTCTGCCGTCATGCTGTTGGTGGGTTGTGCAGGGGCATTGTTGGTTTGCGGCTGCAGCACCACCAGTCCAGCCCCCGCCGCCCCGCTGGCCGTGGTGGCTTGCAGCGCTGTAGCTGGCCCTGACCATGAGGTTGCTTCCGGCACATTAAAGATAGACCAGTTCGCCATCAACCCCGTGGTGGGGGCTGCAAGCCCCGCACCAGCGATACCCGCAGACGTACCCAGCGCCGCCAGCGCAGCAGGCGTGCGGGCGCCATTCGAGCAAGGGGCGGGCGGAACCCCTTTCACATGCTGGGTGGCCGTGAACAAGGCAGTGCCTGGAGGCACATCCGCCATGGTCAGCACCTCCACATAACCTTCACGCGTTTCATTGGCATAGCCAGGCACCGACGTATCCAACCGGTCTACGCCAAAGTCCACATTCACCTGCGTGGGCAGGGTGCAACTGGCATCTGGCGTATATATCCGGGCCAAGCCGGTGGCGGGGTTCTGGCTAACCTCTGCCGCCCACACATCCCCCGGGGCCAGGAACAGCGAAAAGTCCAGCAGCCTGTCGCCATTGCCGGCCCCGCGAAAGCGCAGCTTCACCGCTTTGCCGTTCACCACATCGGTGTTGGTGATGTTGAGCAGCGTGGCGTTGCCGCCCTGCACCGTGAAGTAAGGCACCAGCAGCATGTGGCCGATGCCGTCGGGGTTCTCGCGGAAGGTGGTGGCCGGCGGGGCTGCCAGGGCGGGGAGGGCAACAAGCGACGCGCCAGCCGCACATAGGGTGGAGATCAGCCTCCACTTGCGCGTGTAATCGGATTGCATTGTCGGAGCCACGGCAGTCAGTTCTCTGGCCGGGTATAGCGGTGCGGCCACAGCAGGCCGAAGTTGCCCGAGACACCGGGGCTGACGCTGGTGCTGGTGGCTTTGGCGAAGGCGGCGCCGATCAGGGGGATGCCTTTGCCAGAAGGGGTGGTGATATTAATATTCACCCAGCCATCCGCAAATATTATATCATCATTATTCCTGCTGATAGATGCTGATAGGCTGGATTTTGAAAAAATATCCCCACTATTGATGCTGTTAACTGCCACTGCTCCACACATCCAATATAAACGAAATGTATTAACTATGGATGGTGATATTATTTCTTCTTGAATAATAAAATTTTGAGTTTTTCGATCCCAAACTGTTCTTTCGTAGTTGGTAAGGCAAGTTATACGAAAAGGGTGTTTCAATGGGCGTGTATTTTGTGGGTTAAAATATTCGCTATTGGTATTTGATGCATACAGTGTTGCGCCACTCTTGTCCGCAGCCATTTCATAACGTCTGGTAGGGAAGTTGAGCACCCAATCCGTCTGCGCTTGCACCGAATCATCCGTAAAGAACTCATTGCTCACCGTCAACTTGGCCATGGCGGCAGAAAGTGCGGCCACCTGCTGCAGCGGGTCCATATTCGGCACATAAGGCGTGGACAGATCAGGAAAGTCTGCACTCTGCGGCTGCACCACCCCTGCACGGAAGAGCGGGTCTGCTGTCATGCTGTTAGTGGGTTGTGCAGGTGCATTGTTGGTTTGCGGCTGCAGCACCACCAGTCCAGCCCCCGCCGCCCCGCTGGCCGTGGTGGCTTGCAGCGCTGTAGCTGGCCCTGACCATGAGGTTGCTTCCGGCACATTAAAGATAGACCAGT
>Ga0208693_1001509_pt1 | contig 16559 bp, 16 predicted proteins | sample AD_UKC071_MetaG_FD_184438 | JGI IMG/M metagenome (GOLD analysis project Ga0208693, IMG submission 184438) | Active sludge microbial communities of municipal wastewater-treating anaerobic digesters from USA - AD_UKC071_MetaG (SPAdes) (version 2) | ecosystem: Engineered > Bioreactor > Anaerobic >... | reverse complement strand
TACAGCTGTAAATCTCACCTGGGCGATTGAGCGCATGCTCAGTAAGGTCACAGCAATGGAAGGTGAACCTGTAAGCAGCATTGTTGAGCCCCTCCTGGAAGAGGCAAAAACTATAGTCAGGGAAGACGTCGAGATCAACAAGGCAATTGCCCGCCATGGCAACGAGATTGTCGCCCCGGGAGCGACGATTCTCACCCATTGCAATACCGGCTCCCTGGCCACTGCCGGCGGCGGCACTGCCCTGGGGGTCATCATGGCAGCTCATAACTCGGGAAAGAACATTGAGGTTTATGTCGACGAGACCAGGCCGCTGCTGCAGGGGGCAAGGCTCACGGCCTTTGAACTGATGCAGGCAGGAGTACCTGCCACCCTGATTGTAGACAGCGTTGCCGCTACCCTGATGCGGGAAGACAAGATAGACTTAGTGCTGGTTGGGGCCGACCGCATTGCCGCCAACGGCGACACCGCCAACAAGATCGGAACCTACATGCTGTCGGAGCTGGCTGGCCGCTTTGGGGTGCCCTTCTACGTGGTGGCGCCGACTTCTTCCATTGACCTGTCTGTCCCTGACGGCAGCCACATCGTCATTGAGGAAAGGTCTGCCCGGGAGGTCACTCATATTGGCGGTCTGCGGATTGCTCCTGAGGGTATAAAGGTCTATAACCCGGCCTTTGACATCACTCCCCATGGCAATATAAACGGCATTGTTACCGAAAAGGGCATTATCCGGCCTCATTATGCCAGGAACGTCAGCGAGCTCTTAGGGGCTGAGTAGGGGGCCTTAAGATGCAATTCACTGCACAGCGCCGGCAGGTGGTGGAGTGCGGCCGCCAGATGGCCAGGGCTGCCCTGGCGGTGGGCACCTGGGGGAACATCAGCTGCAGGCTTCCCGGCAACCTGATGGCCATTACCCCCAGCGGCATGGAGTACGAGGCCCTGGAGCCTAAGGACATTGTCATAATGGACTTGGAGGGCAACTGCCTGGAGGGGGAATGCAAGCCCTCCACTGAGCAGCCCTTGCACAGGGCAATATATGCTGCCAGGGATGATGTGGGGGCAATAGTGCATACCCACAGCGTCTATGCCTCCGCCATGGCGGCAGCCCGCAAGCCCATCCCCGCTGCAGTGGAGGACCTGGTTCAGATAGTGGGGGGAGATGTGCGGGTGGCTGCGTACGCCTTACCTGGCAGTTCTCAATTGGGCAGCAATGCAGTGGCGGCGCTGGCTGGCCGCAATGGTGCCCTGCTGGCCAACCACGGTGTCGTCGGTGTCGGCACCGAGCTGGGGCAGGCCCTGCTCATCTGCCAGATTATTGAGAAAAGCGCTCAGATTTATATAGCCGCCCAGGCCATCGGGGGCGTGGTGGAACTGCCCCAGGAAGATATAGATATTATGCGGGATTTCTTTTTACATAAATATGGGCAGCGCTAAGGAGGGATAGGGATGGAATCTGTGCTGTTTAAGGGCCCCTGGGTGGCAGGGGTGGGCGAAGCGGATGTGGGAGTCCGAGACGGCAGAATTGCCCTGGTGGGCAGGGCGGAGGCTGGGGACCGGTATGACAGGATAATAGAAGCAGATGGCTGCGCTCTCATACCTGGCCTTGTCAACTGCCATGGCCATGCGGCCATGACCTTGTTCCGGGGCATCGCCGACGATTTGCCCCTGAGACGGTGGCTGGAGGAAAAGATCTGGCCCCTTGAGGCAAAGCTCACTGCCGAGTGCGTCTATTGGGGCAGCATGTTGGCCATGGCCGAGATGATCCGGGGAGGCACCACCACTTTTACCGACATGTATTTTTTTGAAGAGGAGACTGCCCGAGCAGCCGAGGAAGCGGGAATGCGGGCTGTTCTTTCCAGGGGCCTTGCCGTGGGGCCTAATTTACATAATGCTCTTCGCGAAAACCGGCAACTGGCGGAGGAATGGCATCAGCGCGGGGATGGCCGCATTACCGTGCAACTGGGCCCCCATGCCCTGTATACCTGCCCTCCCCGGCAGCTGGAGCCAATCCTCGACCTGGCGGCGGAGCTGGATCTGGCCCTGCAAATCCATGTGGCGGAAACAAAGGAGGAAGTGGAAGAATCCATTGCCCGCTACGGCAAGAGCCCGGTGGCGGTTCTGGAGGAAACAGGCCTGTTTCAGTTCCCGGTGCTGGCGGCCCACTGTGTCCACGTAAGTGAGGAGGATATTGGAATTCTTGCCCGCAACAAGGTGCACGTAAGCCATAACCCGGTGAGCAACCTGAAATTAGGCAGCGGCATTGCTCCGGTCCCCCAGATGCTTGCAGCGGGGATGATTGTCGGCCTGGGCACCGACGGGGCTTCCAGCAACAACAATCTCGACATGTTTTTGGAGATGCGCATGGCGGCTTTAATCCATAAGGGCATAGCAAATGACCCCACTTTGGTGCCGGCGGGGCTGGCCCTGGAAATGGCCACTTCCCTGGGGGCGAAAGCTCTTTTCCTGGAGGATGTGGGCAGTATCGAGGAGGGGATGAAGGCAGATATCACCCTGATAGACCTCAACCAGGTTCACCTCTCCCCCCGTCACGACCCCTGTGCTGCCATTGCCTATGCCGCCAAGGCCAGTGATGTTACCCTGGTGATGGCAGACGGCAGGATCCTTCTGGAAGAGGGCAGGCTTACGACCATCGATGAAGAACGCACTATCTACGAGGCCCAACGCTGCTTACGGGCTCTTCAGGAGCAACTATGAAGGACAAACATTTTGAGACGATGGCTATTCATGCCGGCGGGGGCAGGAAGCCCGACAATTCCCTTAACGATCCCATCTTCCTGACTTCTGCCTTTACTTTTGACAGTCTGGATAAGGCTGCTGCCGCCTTTGCCTTCGAAACCGAAGATTATGTCTACACCCGGGGCAACAACCCCACCCTGCGGGTGCTGGAGGAACGCATGGCTGCTCTGGAAGGCGGGGGCGGGGCAGTGGCATTTGCTTCGGGCATGGCGGCTATAAGCTCCGTCCTCCTCTCTTTGCTCAAGCCCGGAGATGAAATCATCACCCATCGCATGCTCTATGGTTCCAGCCAGGACTTTATCAAAAACACACTGCCGCAGTACGGCATCTCCTCGCGCCTGCTGAATCTTACTGATCTTTTGAGCCTGGAGTCGGGGATTACCAAAAGGACTAAGGTCATATACTTTGAAACACCTGCAAACCCCAGCCTGGAAATCATCGACACCCGGGCAGTGTGCAGTATCGCTGCTGCCAGGGGAATCAAAGTCGTGGTGGACAATACCTTTGCCACACCTTATTTCCAGCGCCCTTTGGACTTGGGCGCCCATGTGGTAGTCCACAGCGCCACAAAATATATCAGCGGCCATGGGGATGTTATCGCCGGCATTGCGGTGGCCAAAGATGTGGATTATGTGCAGCAGCTTAAATTCGGGTATCTCTGCGAATTTGGCGGTGTCATGAGCCCCTTTACTGCCTGGCTGCTGCTGCGGGGCATCAAGACTTTGGCCCTGCGGATGCGGGAACACCAGGCAAATGCCATGGCTGTCGCCTGTTATCTAAAAGAGCACCCCCGGGTGGGGAAGGTATACTATCCAGGGTTGCCGGATTTCCCCGGCCACGCCCTTGCCGCTGCTCAGATGAGCGGGTTTGGTGCCATTATCAGCTTCGAAATTAAGGGCAGCCTTGAACAGTCCAAAGCACTGGTCAACAGCTTAAAGTTGTTTACCCGGGCGGTGAGCCTCGGCGATTGTGAAAGCTTGGTGCAACACCCCTTTGCCATGACCCACAGGGGCTACACTCCTGAAGAGGTCGAGGAGGCGGGCTTAAGTCCGGGATTAATCCGCCTTTCCGTTGGCCTGGAGCATAAGGAAGACCTCATTGCCGATTTGGACCAGGCCCTGGGGAGAATGTGATGCTTTTTTTGGAGAGAACAGCCCTGAAATCTGTCGGGCTGTATTTTTTCACTTAGATTGTAGCAAGGGAACAACGGAATTGAGCAATTCCAGTAAAGCCTATATTTCTATTGTTGAGTATCATGGATATGAGTTACCTTATGGGCAGTTTCCAGAGCATGACTTGCCTATTGATTAAAAGGAGGAACAAAGATGAAGCGTTTCTTGTCAATACTGCTAATTGCAGTGCTGGTATTGTCTGTTGCCGGCTGTAAAATTTCCTGGGGGGACAAGGATCCGGAACAAGACCCCATTAATGGAGAAGAGCCTGGCGACGAGCCTGGCGATGAGCCCGGGGACGAGCCTGGCGACGAGCCTGGCGACGAGCCGGGAGATGAGCCTGGGAACTCAGAAGGTCTTGATGGGGATTTTTACGCCTATGATAGTGAAGCCAATCCCGGTCAGATACTGCTGGATTTCCGGGAAATCAAATTTTCCTGGGGAACAACTGATAATAATGAGACAACTGCCTGGGTATACCATCATGTATATGTAGGCGAAGAAACTGTTGAGGGGATCAAGACCGCTAAGTACGAAATATCTGTTGACGGCGAAGATGATGTCTTCTGTGAGCTGTGGGTTGACAGTGACGGCAATATCGTCAAGGGCGGTTCGGAGGGAGAGTATGCCACTGGTGAAATGGCAGCGATGTACTCTTTCTACTTGGTTTATGCCTTCCCCCTGTTTGCCTACCAGGAAGAATATGCTGACGCATTCATTAATAACGACTTTGATGGATATGGTTGGAATCTCACCAAGCGCAGCTCGGATAAGCAAAACTTCGGTGCTGGTAATGTAAATGTGGAGCGCTACGTGTTTGAGTATGATTGGGCAACCATAGGCGCAGAATATGTGTGGGAGCTTGCCAATATCAAGGGCAAGTACATCTTTACCGCACTGCATCTTGCTGCAACTGACGGCACCACTTTAGATATGGAGGCAGAAACCATAATTCCCTTCTAAATCAGGCAATATTTTTATGAACCGGCCAGGGGCCTTCCCTGGCCGGCTATTTTTTTGCTACTTCCCCTTTTTAAGACCTTTGCAGGAAAAAAGGGGCTGCCAGTGGAAAGATAAGAGTAATAACTGATGACAGGAGAGGTCGAGATTTGAAGGCAGTGGCATTAATAGCGCATGACAGCTGCAAGGATGCTTTGGTGGAATGGTGCCTGGGCCATCGGGAACAGCTATCCCGGTACAAATTGTGGGCTACCGGCACGACGGGGTCGGTGGTCGCAAAAAAATCTGGATTGACTATAAATAAGGTTCTCAGCGGCCCTTTAGGAGGCGATTTGCAAATTGGCAGCAAAATTGTCTCGGGGGAGATAGACATCCTCATTTTTTTCTGGGATCCCCTGGCCTCCCAGCCCCATGACCCGGATATCAAGGCTCTGTTGCGGGTGGCGGCGTTAAAGAACATTCCTGTTGCTACCAACCGGGCAACCGCTGATTTCCTTATTGCCTCCCCCTTAATGGATGGGAAGTGAGAGTAGTTTCCAGACCATTTTGCAGGAAAAATGCTTGTCGGTAAAGAATAGCTTAACTGATATAATCATGTGCTTCCCAAAGGGGGATTTCTGATGGATCTGCTGGTGCAGGAATTGAAGGACTACTTGGACAGCGAGGACCGTCTGATTGCTTTACCTTGCGGGCTAAAACACAGAAACCTTGCTTTGGAGTACTTAGCTTCGCAGTTCGAAACTGGCAGAAGTTATACCCTCCAGGAAGTCAATGCAATAATAAACAGATTCCATACTTTTGACCAGGCTGCCTTGCTTCGTTCCGAGCTCTTTGAAAACGGTTTTCTGGACTGCACTTCCGACGGCTCGGAATACTGGAAAGTTGGACCATAGAGTCAGCCAAAGATGTCAGCCTTTGGCTAATTTTTTTATTTGAACTAAAAGGCCTGCAGGGGCTTCTTATTATTGGCACAGGGAGTGAATACTGTGGATGCTTTGAAGCTGGTGGCACGGGCCAAGGCAGGAGACAAGCAAGCCCTCCTGGACCTAATCCTTGCTCGGGAACGGGAGTTTTTTGGCCTCAGCTACGTCTACATGCGCAATGAGCAGGACGCCGCCGATGCCCTCCAGGATATGATTGTCATCCTCTATTCCCGCATCCAGACACTAAAAAAGGAAGAATCTTTCTACTCCTGGGCAAACCAAATTCTCGTTCGCTGCTGCCTGACAAAGCTCCGCCGTAACAAGCGGTGGCTGTTAACTCCCGATGGCCATGAGGAGGCTGCTGAGCATTCCTGTGAAGCGGGCTTGGATTTATTGAATGCAGTGCACAAGCTTCCGCCGGCCCAGAGGGATGTTATTCTCCTCTTTTACTATGCCGACAAAACTTTTGAAGAGATCAGTGAGATGCAGTCCTGCCCGGTGGGGACAGTTAAGTCCCGTTTGCACCAGGGCCTAAAAAAACTCAAGGGGTGGTTGGGCGATGAGTATCGAGAAGAGACTTAAAGACGACGCCGCGAGAATCGCTGGCATTCAACCCCCGGCCGATTTATCCCGCCGCCTGCGCGCCAGTCTTGGGGCGATGCCTTCAATAACCAGGCGCTGGTTTAAGCCTGCCCTGGCGGTGTTGACCGTTGCAATGCTGGTTGTAATCTTGCTCCCCGGCAACGTAAAGATGTCGTCAGTTTTTCCCACGGTCACTGACAAGAGCATAACCGATTCTCCTGAAATAGTCCCGGAGTATTCTTCCGGTGTTCAGCATGAGCCCAGGTCTGAAGAGAAACCTGTGCCCCCGGCTTCCCCCCCGGCTGCACCTCCCTGGGGCCGGGCAGGGGCTTTCTCCGGCCTGGCACTGCTGGCAGGGATTCTTTGGGCCAGTGAGTACTGGCGGCGGCACATGGCCCTGGCAGTGGTTGTTCCCCTGGTTGTATTAATCCTGGGAAATGCCTGGCTGTTGCGAAGTATTTTGTTTTAAAAAACCTCTGCCTTTGTGGAGCAGAGGTTTTTTTTATTTTCTGTGCTGAGCAATGATATCACGAATTCTGGCCTTGCCCATCTGGGCCACAAAACCGCCAATGCGTGGACCGCTGGGCTTGCCCAGCAGAACCTGGTAGAGGAGTTGGAAGAAGTCCTTGGGGGGAATGCCGTTTTCCCTGGCAATGTCATAAGTTCCCGATTGTACTGCTTCCGCTTCCGTTTCCCTTTCTATAAGGTCGAGGAATAGATCCAGCAGTTGGTTTTCTTCTGGGGTGAGAACGGGGAAACTGCGCTGGGGCAGGATGAAGTCGGTGTAGTAGTTGAGGGCAGTTGTAAGGAGCTCTTCGACATAGTCCCAGTTTTCAGCAATATCCTGGCCGTAGACGTCGATGATGAATTCTTTGAGCACGGGTATATCTGTTACTCCTACCGCCGCAATGATGTTGATCAGGTCGGAGTAGACTATGGGCAACCTGGGGCGGGGACCGGCAAAGTAAATATACTTGTACTCGGGGTCTTCCGGGGCCATTTTCAGCACTTCATCCATGTACTGGATTACCGTTTCGTTGGACAACTTCTTTTGCTGCCGCGGGTTTTTAAACATCAGGTAGTACAGAGATTCCGGGGTTCCCCAGCGGGTAAAGTTTTCCACCGTCAGGCCCTTGCCCACCGATTTGGAAATCTTGCGGCCCGACTCATCCAGGAACATTTCATAGAACATGTCTACTGGGGGACGTCCTCCCAAAATCCTGGCAATTTGCTTGGAGAGCTTGGCGGACTCAATTAAGTCCTTGCCGTACATTTCGTAATTGATGCCAAAGACTGCCCAGCGGGCACCCCAGTCGGCCTTCCAGCCAAACTTGCTGCGTCCGTTGCCTACGGGCTGCCGGCCGTGATGTCCGCAGCCAACGGCCCCTTTAAGCTCCTCGCTGCAGCTGTATTCCACTGTGGCCTTGTCGGCGTCAAAGCTCAGGACTTTGGTTGTGTTTACCCGGCCGCAGTTCTCGCATACCGGCATAATGGGAAACCAGCCTGCCCGGTTTTCGGGACGCAGGGTGGGCAGGATGACATCGAGGATCTCCTGATTGCGGGCCAGGGCAAGCTGCAACACCTCATTGTATGTACCTGATTTGTACTCCTCAGTGGAAGAGATGAACTTGTAGGGAATGCCGGTGTCGTCCAGCATTTCCCGGAGTTCTTTGTTCATATGGGCGGAATAGCTGGGGCAGCAGCCATAGGGGTCGGGAATGGCGGAAACCGGCTTGCCCAAATGTTCTTGAAGCCAGGGGGCATCGATGTTAACGGGAATTTTGCGCAGGCCATCCATGTCATCGGAAAAGACGATGAGCAGGGATTTTTTCCCCAGCTCAGCCAAGGCCATAGCTACAAAATGAGTGCGGACCACTTCCCCCACCGTGCCCATATGAGGGTGGCCGGAAGGGCCGAAACCCGTTTCCAGCAAGTAAGTGTCCGCTTGAGGGAAGCGCTGCACTATGCGCTCGGCCTCGCGTTGGGGCCATAATTTAGTCATTGCATATGCCTCCTTTGCCCTGGGTTAACCATTGAGGTAACAGGCAAGAATTTTACCGTAATAGATAGTGTGGAGGGGGGGCTGCTGCTGGTAGCAGCTGTTGAGCACTGCCGGGTGCAGGGCTGCTTGCTCCATGGATTGGGAGTAGATGATAGAGCATTCATAATGGAGCGCGCATTCGGCGATAACCGGGGTGGCAGTCATTTGAGCCGGCTGCGGGGTGAGGTTGCAGGCGCTGAACTTATCGGTGTCCCGGCCGGATTTGGAGCCGCAAAAGGCCAGCTGACTTTTGAGGTTTCCCAGGGGTACGCTGACAGTGAAATTGTCGGCTTTCTCTATGAGCTCGTATGTATAGCGGTTGTGGCGCACAAGGACGGTGAAGACCGGCAGGCGCCAAATGTAGCCGATGGTTCCCCAACCAATGGTCATGGTGTTGAGCTTATCGCCGCTTTTGACTGTAAGGAATGCTCCATCTCCCTGCAACTGCTGTATAACTTGGGGTGCATATTCGTCGAATTTTACCGGGGTAATCATTGGTCGGCCTCCTTATTACATTCTGTGACTCTATTTTACTCTAAGGGGCAGGGACTTACAAGTTAATGCAGGGCTGGTCCTTTTCTGATAAAATATACTCAGATGCAGGAGGTGGCTACATGCAGCCTACGAGTATGGAACTAAACCAGCTGCTAAAATATGTCAGGGAAATGAAGAAACACAGGGGCTTTGACGGCACCAGCCTGGAACAGGAAATGGTGCTGTTTACCGAAGAGGTGGGGGAGCTGGCCCGGGAAGTGGGACGGTGGATAAAGACCGGCAGCTTCACCGCTGAAAATCGCCGGGACTTGGCGTACGAAGCAGTGGACTGCCTTATTTATCTGCTCTCTATTGCCAATATGGCAGGGATAGAGGATATTGAAAAGTACTTGCTGGAAAAAGAGGCCATTAACACCCGTCGTTTTGAGTAAGCATTGGGAGGGTGAGAGTTGAAGAGGCTTAAAATTGTTGGCGCGGTAATTTTATTTGCGGCGATGGCAGTGTTTCTCTTGCTGCCCGGGAGCGGCAGCATGGAGAGATATGAAGACATGTACCAGCGAGGCCATTATGCTCAAGTCAGCCGCGGTCTCCAGAAGGAGCTCCGGCGCACACCCCAGTGGCATGAGGCCAGGCTCCTGCTCATTGAGGCTGAACTCAAGCAGAACAGGCTGGAATCCGCTGTCAGGCATGTGCTGGTCCTGGAAGGAGAGAAGGGCTTCTCCAGGGCGGTGAGGCAGATCATTAAGTGGCTGGAAATCAATGAGCCATCCCAGGATGTGGCGGCATCGGTCCTGAATTTGCTGCAGCAGCGGCTGCAGGAGAAAAACGCCGATACCCTGCTTTACGAATTATTATTGCATATGGCAAGGTACCAGGATCCCAGCCTTATCCCTGAGGCTCTGCGACTGGCATTGTCTGCTCCCATCGAGTTTAGTGAAGAACTAGAGAACTTATTTTATACTTCCATGGCCAGGATTCATTCCCAAGGAGATATTGCCACCCTGTGGGACCTGGCAGTCGAATATGACAGCATGTTCCATGCTGAAGCACACATGGGCATGCGCGCCTATGTTGTGATGATGCTCTCGGCTGAAGAGGTGGCGCTTCTTTGGCAGCAGCATCCTGGCGAGGCTTTGCTGGCAATAAGGCACGCCTTTATGTCGGAGCCAACTGCCGGCCTGGAGTTGGTCCGGGAATGGGAAGGTACATATACTGTTGATGAAAGCTCGGCTTCACTGTATGCAAATATGAAACTGGCCATATTGGCGGGAGTGGAGCACCTGGAACCGGGGGACTTTGCCTGTTTGGACAGCGATAGGCTTATGGATCTTGCCCTTTCCTGTACATATCTGCCTGCCAAGTGCCAATTTATCCTCGACTACCTGGAAGAACAAAACTATGATGCTGAAGAGATTCAGACAGCCCGCGGAGCCCTATCCGGGCTCCGGCCCGACTTGAGTCTGGACAGAAATGTTTTCAGCATATCCCCCGACGGGGAGAAAATTTTATGCGCTGATGGCCTGGAAATGTATTTGCTTGTGGGCGGAAGGGAAACAAAACTCGCCGATTCTTTAATTCCGGGTGTGGTCTACTGGTCGGCGGATTCCAGCCATTTTGTAATAGTCACTGAAACCTATCAAGTGATCTCAAGTCAAATAATAAACGAAGAATACGGGGATGGGTTTTTGTTCAGTGTTGACGATGGAAAGGTTAAAGAGCTGGGCTTTAGCGACTCCGGGTATAATATTTTGGGCTGGAAGGGACCCGAAACCTTGTGGCTGGAGGACCAATATCCACGCAGCCTGGAACGCTATTATGAATACAATATTAAAACCGATGAAATTCTCCCCAGCCGTATCACTGCCCCTGCCTGGGCTGAGAAATTCCATCCTTCGCCCAAGGGGTATGTTGCCTGGAGCAGCTCCAGGGGCTTTTCCATGTCCCCGGAGGAAGGCCCCCATGAACTTTCTGGCTATTTTATCAGTTGGACTCCCGATGGCAGCGGCCTCCTTGTAGATGACGGTGGATTTTGTGTATGGTCTGGGGATGAGCCTGAACCCACCGGTGTAGAAGGCCAGTTTCTGGGTTGGCGTAATGACAGGGTTTTTTACTGGACACCCTGGCGGGGGAAAACATTATTCTCAAAGCTCATGGGCTATGACATTGAGAGCAAAGAGGTCATCGATTACAATGCCTTTGGCGCATGGAGAGAGGCCAACGGGAACACAGCGGTTGCCTGGAATTATGTATACTTAGGCGGTATTATCAGCAGCCGCTCTGACTTGCACCCAACTCAGCCCATCAGTCTGGTATATTACATTCCTTAATAGGAATGAATGCATTTTTCTGCAGGAGTTTAAAGTGTTATAGCGAAGATAACAGATATTACGCAATGGGGGGAATTCTATGCAACTGGAGAAGTTGGAAGAAAAGCATATCAAGCAGTTATTTCAGTGCATCCTGTCCCTGCGGGATGTTGATGAATGCTACCGCTTTTTTGAAGACCTGTGCACTGTCAATGAGGTAAAGGCCTTAGCCCAGCGCCTGGAGGTTGCCCGCTTGCTTCGGGAGAAAGCAACCTACAATAAAATCGAAGAAGCTACCGGCGCCAGTACTGCCACTATCAGCAGGGTAAAGCGGTGCCTGGAATATGGCGAAGGCGGTTATTCAGAGATCTTGCAACGGGTCACCGGAGAATAATTATGCACTGCCGCGCTGGCTTAAAGCGTGGCAGTTCTTTTTTATTCTAAAGCCCGGGCCGAGGAAATAGAATAGCACCGGAGGTGATTCGGTGTATGTTGGCATAGTGCTTCTGTTTCTGGCAATTGCCCTGGTTGTTCTCAGTGGCTGGCTGCGGGTGGGCAATGTCAGAAGGAGGCAAAGATTGTCCCTGGATGTGCAGGATACTTACCTTTCGCTGGAGATAAAAAAAGTAGTGGCTAATGCCGGTGGCATCTATGTCAGCCTTACCCTGGCGGCCTCTTTTCTCAAATTAGACCTGAGTCAGCCCTTTGCCCTGCTGGGCATACAGTTTGATGTCCTGGCGGCAATTGCACTGCTTTTGGCCATCCTCCAACCCCTGGTCTGGCCCCAGGGAGACTGAATGCCCCGGGCAAACCCCTGTCGCAGGGGTTTTTGCTGTCTTGCGCCTGGTCGGGATATCCCTTATTATTAGTGTAAGGGGGCAGAAAACATGGACTTCGCAAAAGATCTCAACCCGCAACAACTGGAAGCGGTCCGGCACACAGACGGGCCGCTGCTGATGATAGCCGGGGCCGGCAGCGGCAAGACCCGGGTTCTTACCTATCGCATCGCCTACTTGCTGGAGCAAGGGGTTTCCCCCGGGGAAATTCTGGCGATTACTTTTACCAATAAAGCTGCCCGGGAAATGTTGGAAAGAGTGGAATCCCTGGTGGGCAACACCGACGGCATGTGGATTTCCACCTTTCACTCTGCCTGTGTGCGCATGTTGCGCCGCCACGGCAAGCTGGTGGACTGCCTGCCGGGCTTCAGCATTTACGACGACCAGGATCAGCTGTTGGTAATCAAGAGCTGCCTTCGGGAACTGGACATGGACGACAAGAAATACCATCCCCGGGCAGTGCTGGCAGCCATAAGCAAGGCGAAAAATCTGCTCCAGGGGCCTGCAGAATTCGCTGCCGAAGCGGAGGACGGGTATTCCCGCCGGGTTGCAGAGGTCTTCAGATTATATAATGCCAAACTGCGGGCCAGTAACGCCTTGGACTTTGACGATTTGCTGGTAAAGGCTGTGGAGCTTTTGGAGACTCAGCCCCAGGTCCTCAGCTATTACCAAAACCGCTTTCAATACATACATGTAGATGAATACCAGGACACCAACCACGCCCAATACCGTTGGGTAAATTTGCTCGCCCGGGGCCATGGCAATATCTGCGTTGTCGGCGACGATGATCAGTCTATCTACCTGTTCCGGGGGGCAGATGTCAGCAATATCCTCGACTTTGAAAAAGATTATCCCCAGGCGAAAGTCATTAAGCTGGAACAAAACTACCGCTCCACCGGCAATATCCTGGGGGCGGCCAATTCAATCATCGCCCATAACAGCCGCCGCAAAGCCAAGAAACTGTGGACTGCCGCCGGCGAGGGGGACAAGGTGCAGGTTTATAATGCCGGGGATGAAAAGGAAGAGTCCAATTTTGTGGTGCGGACGATCAGTGACGGCTCCCGGCCTCTCAAGGACTACGCCGTCCTCTTCCGCACCAGGGCTCAGTCCCGGGCCCTGGAAGATGCTTTTATCCGCAAGGGCATCCCCTACCAGCTCATTGGCGGGCTTCCCTTCTATAGCCGCAAGGAAATAAAAGACATGCTGGCCTATTTGAAAGTCCTGGTCAATCCCTGGGACGCGGTCAGCCTCAGCAGAATCATCAATGAACCCCGGCGGGGAATTGGCGAGCGCACCATTGCCAGGCTGATGGCATATGCCGAAGAGAAAGGGCTCCCCCCTGGGGCATGTATTGAGTCCGCTGCCCGGGAAATCGGCGGCAGGACGGGGGCTAGCCTCCTTGAATTTGCCCGGATGCTGGCCCATTTGGAGGTTATTGCCTCGGAATCTGCCGTCACCATTACCCTGCAGGAAGTAATGCACAAAAGCGGGTATGCGGCCGCCCTCAATGCCGAAGGCAGCATCGAGGCCCAGAGCCGTCTGGAGAACCTGCAGGAACTCCTCACTGTCACCGAGGAATTTGACCGCAGGGTTGGCGGGGATCTCGGCCTCTTCCTGGAGGAGGTTTCCCTGGTGGCGGATGTCGACAGCATGGAGGAGGGCAGGGAGGGGGTAACTCTAATTACCCTCCACAGTGCCAAGGGCCTTGAATTCCCTGTGGTCTTTATGGTGGGCATGGAGGAGGGGCTGTTTCCCCATGCCCGTTCCCTTGAAAACGAGGAGGAGCTCAGTGAGGAGCGGCGCCTGTGCTATGTAGGCATGACCAGGGCCAGGGAGGAGCTGTACTTGGTCTGGGCCAGGACCAGGCATATATTCGGGCGCCTGGAGGCCAACAGGCCTTCCCGCTTCTTAGGGGAGACGGCAGAACAATACCTGGAATATATCAATGGCAGCCCCAGCCAGATCAGGATGTGGTCCCCGGTAACCCCGCCTTCTGCAGCTCCTGGCCCCAAGGTCAAGTATGCAGCGGGCATGGTAGTGGAACACAGCAAGTGGGGCCGCGGTGTGGTAGTTGAGACCACTTCCCTGGGGGACCAGGCAGTTATTGTCGTGGAGTTTTCCCCGGGAGACCGTCGCCGCCTGATGGCAGACTACGCCCCCCTCACTGTTGTGGAGGTGCAGCATGAGTATTAAGGGTCTCAATCACATTACCTTTGCTGTGGCGGATATCGACAGGGCTGCCGAGTTTTACACCCAGGTCCTGGGGGCAAAGCTGTTGGTCAAGGGAAAAAAGACAGTGTACTTGGATTTGGCCGGGATTTGGTTAGCCCTTAATCTGGAGCCCGGGGCCAAAGCCGCTGAAACATACACTCACATAGCCTTTTCTGTGGCCGAGGAAGACCTCGACACTTATAGGCGGCGCCTGCAGGAAAGGGGAATCCAATTGCGTCGGGACAGAATACGCAATCCACGGGAGGGCCGGTCCTTGTACTTTAGGGATCCCGACGGCCACTTGCTGGAATTGCATACAAAAACCAGGGCTGACAGGATAGAATATTACCGAAGCACCAGGAGGGACATGGATTTTTTCGATGGAGGGAAAGAGGATGGATAGACAAACCGCCCAGCAGCGTTTACACCAATTGCGCCGGGAGATAGAGAGGCATAATTGGCTGTACCATGTCAAGGACAGTCCCGAGATCAGCGATGCTCAGTACGACGCCCTGATGCAGGAATTGCTCAGCCTGGAAAGGGAATTCCCCGACTTGGTGACGCCGGATTCTCCTTCCCAGCGGGTAGGAGGAGAGGTGCTGGAGGGCTTTACCGCTGTTGTCCACCCCAGCCCCATGCTCAGCCTGGACAACGCCTTTTCGGCCGGCGACCTGCGCGCCTTTCACCAGCGGATGCAGCGCCTGTTGGGGGTGGACCCCGCTTATGTGGTGGAGATGAAAATTGACGGCCTGGCCGTTGCCCTCGACTATCAGGAAGGCCTTTTTGTCCGCGGTTCCACCCGTGGAGATGGCTACCGGGGTGAAGATATCACCGCCAATATGCGCACTATTAAGTCCCTGCCCCTGCGCCTGAAAGAACCGGTCAGCATTCGGGTCCGGGGAGAGGCCTTTATGCCCAAAAAAGCCTTTGCCGAACTCAACCGCATCCGGGAAGAGCAGGGCCAGGCGCTGTTTGCCAACCCCCGCAATGCTGCTGCCGGCTCCCTGCGCCAGTTGGATCCCAAAATAGCTGCCTCCAGGCACCTGGATCTGTTTGTCTATGCCTTGGAAGGGGCCGAGGCCCATGGGGACACTCACTGGCAGGCTTTGGACCGGCTTGAGGAACTGGGCTTTAAGGTCAATCCCGTGCGGCGCCGTTTCCAGGATATTGAGGCAGTTATCGAGTACGTGGAGACCTGGCGGGTAAAGCGGTCTGAATTGCCCTATGCCACCGATGGCATGGTCATCAAAGTGGATGATTTAGCTTTGCAGGCGAGAGCGGGCAATACTGTCAAGAGCCCCCGCTGGGCCATTGCCTGGAAGTTCCCTGCCCAACAGGAGCAGTCCCGGATACTGGACATTACTTTGAATGTCGGCCGCACCGGGGCAATCACCCCTACCGCTGAGCTGGAGCCGGTGCAACTAGCGGGCACCACCGTCAGCCGGGCAAGTCTCCATAATGAGGACTACATACGGGACAAGGACATTCGCATCGGCGACCTGGTACTGGTGCAAAAGGCAGGGGACATCATTCCTGAAATTGTCGAATCCCTGAAGGATCACAGGGATGGCAGGGAAGTAATCTGGCAGCCTCCCACGCACTGCCCCGCCTGCGGCAGCAAATCTGTGCGGGTTGCCGGAGAAGCGGTGCGCCGCTGCCCCAACCCCAGTTGCCCCGCCCAAATCCGGGAAAGGGTTATTCACTATGCCAGCCGCGGCGCCATGGACATTGAGGGCCTCGGACCTGCAGTTGTGGATGCCCTCTTTAAGGCAGGGCTCATCAACAATGTGGGGGATCTCTATTCTGTAAAGGCCGAGGATATTGCTGCCCTGGAGCGGATGGGGAAGAAATCTGCCGCCAACCTGGTGGCTGCTATTGAGAAGTCCAAGGCCCAGCCCCTGGAACGCTTGCTTTTTGGCCTGGGAATCCGCTTTGTCGGCGCTAAAGCCGCCCGCTTGCTGGCAGAGAATTTCGGCAGCATTGACGCCCTCATGGCCGCCAGCCATGAGCAGTTGACTGCCGTGCCGGAAATAGGGGATACCATTGCAGCCAGCGTCGTCAGCGAGCTGGCGGACCCGGATATGCAGCACCTCATTCGCCGCCTGCAGGAGGCAGGGGTAAATACAGTGCAGGAACAGCCCCGAGGAGGGGGGCCTTTGGCGGGCAAGACCTTTGTTCTAACTGGCACCCTGGAAGGCCTGACCCGGGCCGAGGCCCAGAAGCTCATTCAAGAAGCAGGGGGAACTGTCACCGGTTCTGTCAGCTCCAGGACAGATTAT
>Ga0208693_1001503_pt1 | contig 16609 bp, 23 predicted proteins | sample AD_UKC071_MetaG_FD_184438 | JGI IMG/M metagenome (GOLD analysis project Ga0208693, IMG submission 184438) | Active sludge microbial communities of municipal wastewater-treating anaerobic digesters from USA - AD_UKC071_MetaG (SPAdes) (version 2) | ecosystem: Engineered > Bioreactor > Anaerobic >... | reverse complement strand
ATTTTAATATTTTGTCCCGAACAGCATACAGAGGAATGTATGAAGGAAGTTAAGGAAGCGATGATAAATGTCGTTAAGTTACGGGTGCCACTTGATGTAGATATTAGAAGTTGTAAAAATTGGGCAGCGGGACATTGATACCTTCTGCATTTGATTAACTCAATAGGGTTAAGGAAACTTGAATATCAAATGCAACAAGCAGATGTTTTTGACTTCTTTGAGTTTTTGAATATAGGCATAAATGCACAAGGGTTTTTAGGTGAAACTGCCGAATTCCTAATGAAAGATTTAGAAGAAAAAGGTAAAGTTAAGGAGGTTGAGAAATTTAAGAAAGTTATGATGGAAGGAGGATTGGAGTGGAATTAGTCATATTGGGAGAGGATTTGCAGTCTTCCCTCTATTCAAAAGTTAAAGAGTTAGAAAAGGAAATAAGACACGACCCGAACTATGAGGAAGGCATACTCACAGAGTTAAGGAATAAAGTCGGAGCAAACTTTACTGGGGAAATGTCCTATTCCCAATTAAAGAGGTTTAGCATTTTGTTGGAGAAGGAGAGGGGGGAAGTTGATTGGAGAGAGAGTTAAGAGAGATAGACAGAATACAGGAAATTGACGAATTGGTTTCAAGGGTAAGAGAAATAAAGGAAAGGCTTGAAGGGAGTGCAGACAGGATAAAAGATGATGTCATAGAGTTAGACCAAATAATAGAGGATTTGGAAAAGGCGGAAATAATTTTAGAAACCGCTAAAATAAATCTACAAGACTTATTGGGGTAAGGAGGCAGGTAAATGTTCCAAGGATTTAAGCCAAGACAAGATTTAGTAGGATTTACCGCTATCCCAAATGAGTGGTTTGACGAGGTAATGAAGAAGATTGATAATCTGGCAGAATTGAAAATCGTTCAAGCGGTATTTAGAAAGACTTATGGTTGGGTCGAAAGTTGGCAAGAGAATACGGCAATATACAAGTTAGAAGATGAAATAAGTTACTCACAGTTTGAGGAAATGACAGGATTGAGTTCTGCCAGTATAAGTGAAGGAATAAAGAGGGCAATAGCACACGGTTATATAATTCAAGTTTCAGCAGGGGACTTTGAAACGAGGGAGTCTGCAAGATACAGGATAAGGACAGTAAGTGATAATCCACAGACATTAGAGGAAAGACCACAGACAAGAGGTATCGGAAAATTCCTTCCTACTTTAGAAACTAAAGCGGAGTCCACTTTAGAAACTAAAGCCAGAGAGCCTTTAGAAACTGAAGTAACAAAAGAAAAGGGAAAGAAAAGGAAAGAAAGCGATTTTGGTTTTCCTAAAGTAGAGAAGGAAGTTTATTCAACCGAAGATGTTAAGAGTAGAGGCTCTACTATGTTTGCAAGATATAAAGACAAGGAAATAGCAGAATATAACGCAAACGATTTAGCCTTCTATTTTAGGGAGAAATACGAGAAAATAACGGGGGTGAGATATGGTAGGATAACAAATAAAGAACGAGGTCATTTGAAGGAATTGTTAGATACCTTTGGGGCAGAGGTAGTAGTAAAAGGAATAGATTACTTAATGGAAAACTACCATACATTGATTAGCGGTTATCCGTCAATAGCTGTTCTTTATGGATTTAGGACTTCAATAATTCCTTTGGCTGTAAAAGGAAATCCAGCAAGTAAATTAGATGTTAGGGAGAGTAAACTGACAGAAGAAGATATACAAGAACAAGGGAAAGAGGGTGATGTAATAAAGTGGTAGGAGGTGGTAACTTGGAAAAGAGAAAACTTACACCAGAGTTGATGTTAAAGTCAGGAATATTAGAAGAATTTTGGGATTTAGACATTTCAGATTATATGGGAAAACCAGAGGTAGTAGCTGTCGTAAAGGAATATTTAAGCTATCTGGGAAATGCTCGAAAGAAGGGAATAGGAATATTCTTTCACGGAAGTAATGGGACAGGAAAAACCTTCTTGGGCGTAGAGATATTGAAGGAAGCGTTAAGGCAAGGATATACAGCACAATTCGCTTCACTTGGCGGGATAATTCAAGCCTTGACAGATGGTTGGTATGACACACAAAAGAGATTGCTTTATGAAAGGAGAATAAAAGATGTGGACTTCCTAATGATTGATGATGTAGGTAAGGAAATGAGATTAAGCAAAAACGGGTTAACAGAAATGGTATTCGATAATCTTATTAGGTATAGGACATTTAGAAATAAACCGATAATTCTCACTACCAACTCTGATATAGGAAGTATAGAGAATGTGTATGGAAAGTCCATTGTTAGTCTAATGTATGGGAAGTTTATACCTGTTAAGGTTGTTGGTGATGATTACAGGAAGAAGGTTTTAAGCAGGAATGTAATGGAAAGATTAAAGGAGGAATAGCATTGATACTGTAACCCTAACAAGATTATTTCAGGAAGAATTAGTCGTTGAGAAACAAAATAAGGAGGAAGAAAGATGATAAAAAATAAAGATGTAGCGACCAGATTTAATGAGATTTTACAGCAGATAGAAGAAGATGATAGGAACAAGATGGATATTGAGTTGGGGCTAAATGAATTGAGAATGTTGCCCACAGGTAATATCGTAAGAAAAGGAAGGGACACCCTTAACGGATTAGAGTTAAGTGATTATGCTATGACACAGGCTTTCAATAGGATAGGTATTCCAGTAAGGTATGGAAAGAGATTATTTGCAGAAAGACCAGATTTGGTAGCAGACCAATTCAATCATTGGGTCGGTAAAGAACAAAGAAGGGTGCTAATCAGATTTAGAAATAATGGAGATACAGGGGTGATAAGAGGTTTCTTATCCGACAGTTATACAAGGTTAGATAACAAAGATGTAATGAATTCATTAGGGCAGATAATAGAAGATATTCCAAATGCAGAAGTTGAAGGGTTTTACCTTGATGATAGGAGAATGCATATAAGATTAACTCTACCAGATTTGTCTGTAGATTTTGGAGAAGCCGTGGGAGAAACAGTTGACGGCATGAGGGATATATTAAGGGTCGGGGTAGATATTATCAATTCAGAAATCGGTGCTAGTAGCCTTGTAGTAAGCCCATTGGTATTTAGGTTAGTTTGCCTAAACGGGTTAAGGGCGTGGAGAGAGGAAGGAGATGTCTTTAGACAAAGGCATATCCACTTATCATCACAGGAACTGTTTGGGAGAATGAACGAGGCAGTAGGGTCAGCAATCAAGGCAGGAGATGAACTTATCGAAAGGATGTATGAAACAAAGAAGTTTAAGGTAGAAAGTCCTTTAGAGGTAATAGAGAAGTTGAGCAAGAAACAGATGTATAGTCAACAGTTAATAGACACCGCAAAGACTAACTTTATGATTGAGCCTTCAAATGACTTATATGGTGTAATGAACGCTTTCACAAGAACAGCAAGGGATTTGAAGAATGAGCAAAGGTTAGAAGTAGAAAAATTTGCAGGAAGTCTATTAACCGACCAAACAATGAGGGAGTTTATGTAAGGAATATGGGAGGCGTTTAAGCCTCCCTTCCATATTAAGGAGTAAAGGAGTGGGAAGGAGATGAATATTTAAGAGGGGATATAAAGGACTACTACACTTTAGGAAAAGAATTAAAGGAAGGTGATTAGATGTTAAAAGGGGACATTAGCAACAAATTTGCACCAGTTTTGATACTGGACATTAACCTTATCTATCAAGTGGAAAAAGAAACCCTTGTAGGCAAAATTAGAAACATTGTAGGTAAGCCGAAATTCAAGATAAAAGATAAACGAATACCCAAACTTTTAGAGAGGTGGTTTTACAAGGACTTCTCAATCTATATTGTGGATAGGAATAGGGGTAGGGAAGTAAGACCAGAAAGTCTAATTGAAGATTGGTGCTATTCCCAGTATTTGCGGGTAGAGAATATAGAGGATATGGAAGCCTTAATAGACCAAAGGAAGGTAATATTGGCAGTATTCGATAGGGATTATCCTGCCCTAAAGGTGGGAGGAACAAAAGGAATGAATTTTATAAGTTGGCAAGACTTGTTTGAAAGGTTGGGATAAGAAGGTAGCAAGGAAGTGTCCAAATTGCGGAATTATAAGGTATTCAGCTAATACGAAGGATTGGCTTTGCGAACAATGTGGAAATGTAGTTAGTGCTAAAGACGAAATATCTATTAGGGGTGATGAGAACGATGGATATAGAAAAAGGGTTAGTGAGTAAAATATTAGAGTCAAAAGATATAAGGACAGTAATCAAACATAAGGTAACGCCGAAGTTCTTTTATGGGGAAACGAAACAGGTGTTTAAGTTCATTCTCGACTATTATGGGGAGTATGGAGAAACTCCAACTTTAGATGTAGTAAAAAGATACTTCCCAAACTTTGAGATAGAGAAAAGACCAGAGCCTATTCTCTACTACCTTGATGAGTTAAGGAACAGGCAGAAATACAATATGATGGTTAAAGGGATAAACGATGTTACAAAGTTATTAGAGGACGGGAAAGTAGATGAAGGATTAACTCTATGGCAAAACCTCGGTGTAGGGATAACGATAGATACAAAAGTTACGAGGGATTTAGATTTATCGAAAGACCACCAAGAGAGGATAGAAAGATATGAGAGAGTGAAAAGCCATTTAGGTATGCTTGGAATACCCTATCCTTGGGAAGCACTTAATGAAGCGACAGGTGGAATATTAGATGAAGAATTGATTTCAGTTATAGGTTTTCAGGCAGTAGGGAAAAGCTGGATTTTACTTTCAATGCTACATCACGCTTGGGTGAATGGTAAGAAGGTAGTATTGTTCACCAGAGAAATGTCGCCAGAACAAATGGAGAGAAGAATAGACGCCTTGCATTTTGGACTTCCATACCAAGATTTTAAGAAAGGTAGATTAGGACAGCAACTTGAAGAAATGTATAAGTCCAAGATAAAGGACTTGGAAAATATGCCTCAATTCATAATTAGTGCCGATGAAGAAGAAGGAAGTGGAGTATCAGCCATACGAGCAAAATTAGAAGAATATCAGCCAGATATATTCGGGGTAGATGGTGCTTATCTTTTAGCAGATGATAGAGATGGAAAAAGCAACTGGGAAAGGATAATGCACATTACACAGGATATAAAGAAAGTTTGTAGGACTATGCAAATTCCTGCAATCATTACTTCACAGGCAGGGGTAGACAGCCAAACAAAGCAAGGGGTTAGCCTAACTTCAGTTGCCTTCTCAAAATTAGCTTTCGGTGCGGATAGTGATATAGTGATAGGAATTGATGATTTAGTGGAAGAAGAAAAATGGCGGTTAAAACTTCTAAAACAGAGGGAAGGGGAAAAATTCTCGTTCCTTGTGAATAAAGATTTTAAGAGAATGAAGTTTGAGCAAGTAGGCGCAACCGATAATGTCGATGCAGGTAGCGAAAGGGAAATGGAAGAACACGATGTAATAATGTATTAAGGAGTGATAAAATGTGGTTTTGGAAACGGGAGAGAGTTCCGAAGATTATAGATATTGGGTCAATAAGATATTCTGATGAAGGGGAAGAAGAAGTTTCCGAAATATCAGGGACAAAGTGGAAACTTGATATAAGGGAAGGACAACAAGAAATTCTCTACCAAGATATTTTAGTAAATAAAGACGGAGAGGAAATAAAGGAAGTAGGGAAACCCTACAAGGAAAAGATTTTCGTAATAAAGGTTTTTGCTTCATTGATAGGGATTAAACTTGAAATGGGTTGGGTGGATATAAGGGAACTACCTTTCCCAGTAGTCAAGGTTTTAAGGAAGCCTGAAATAACTTTTGAGGATATGCACAAGGTAGCATTGAAATCAGACTTTGATGAATATGATTTCACCAGAGCAAGAAATTTCGAGAAGGTAGAAAAGATGTCGAGGGAAGAATACGAAAACCCACTTATAAAAGACCAAATTAAAAGGAGGGTGATAAAGGAGGTAGTAAATAAAATTGAATTAGAAATATACGATATTCTTGGGCGGGTGAAGATAAGATGATTGATATAGAGGATTTAGTTGAATACCTTTACAAAGAAGGGAAGATACGAAGGCATAGAGGGGTGCGGGGACGGAACATTCAGATAACCTGTCCTCGTATTCATTATAAACTAAATAAGAGAACAGGCGAATACGAAGAACATTTGGAGAATAGACCGAGTTTAGGTATCTCACTTGATGAGCCATATCTATTCCATTGCTTCAGTTGCGGATTTAGAGGGACAATAGAATTTCTTGTAGCCGAACTGTTAGATATAGATGTAATGGAAGCAGTAAGATGGTTAAGCAATAGATATGAATTTGATGAGAACAGCTACAGGAAACTCAATGAAAAAGCAATAGCCCGAATAAAAGATTACGAGGAATTATTCGGGGAAAAGGTTGTGTTCAAGGAATACCCAGAGAGTTACTTCCTACCATTTAGACAAATTCATAGATATACACTTGATAGAGGTTTGTCGGAAGATATAGCGAGGAAATACGAAATAGGTTTTGATAAATGGCAAAGACGAATAGTGATGCCAATAAGGAGTGATTGGGGAACTATAGTAGGATTATATGGTAGAGCAATAGACGAAGAAAACGAGGCAAAGTATCTCTACTATAACTACACAGACGAAATGCAGATAGAAGGGTTTGATAAAAGCCTATTCATTATTAGAAGTAAGGGAGAAGATAAAAAAGATATAGCGGTGGTTGTAGAGAGTGGGTTAGATGTTCCTTGGGCAGACCAAAACGGTTTGACAGAATACGCAGATGTTATATCTATATTGGGTAGCAAGATAAGTCCAACACAGGCAAGTAAATTAAGCCGATATAAAGAAATCGTAATAGGTTTGGATAACGACTTTTCAGGGGAACAAGGAAAGAAGTTAATGATAAAAATGCTTGGGAACATAACGAGATTATCCTTCCTTCAATATCCGAAGGGAGTAAAGGATTTAGGGGAATGTGATAAAGACCAGATGATAAAAGCGTTCAAGGAGAGGAAAAGTGTCTTGCAGGAAAGTATAAAGAATTTACAGATAAAAGTTGATTAATATGGGTATATGTAGTATAATAAGTAAAGGAGATGGGAATAATGATAAAGACGATATATCCTATGTTAGCAAGTGGCGGTAAGAGTAGCGACAAATGGGATGACCCAAATTGGTGGGCGGAAGAAAAGGTGGATGGGTCGAGATACCTAATGCACATAGGAGAAACAGGAAACAGATTTACCAGTAGGCAGAAAAGTAGAGGGACTGGACTTCCAGTTGAAAAGACGGAGAATATCCCTCACTTATCAGAAACAGCATACCCAGAATTAGCGGGGACAATTCTTGATGGAGAAATCCAACACAAAGATTTTAGCAGGACAGTTTCAATAATGGGAAGTAAACCAGAAAGAGCAATACAGCTACAGCAGGAGATAGGGCTAATTGATTATTATGTGTTCGATATTTTGGAATACAAAGGGGAAAGCGTAAGAGAAAAGACCTACAAAGAAAGAAGGGCTATTTTAGAAGGGGTAGTAGATAAACTGAATAACTCTAATATATTTGCAACAGAAGTAGCAAAGCAAGACAAGAAAGAATTCTATAAAAAGATTGTAGAAAGAGGCGGGGAAGGGGTAATCCTAAAAAATGTAAACTCGGTTTATGTAGACAACACCAGAAGTAAGGAATGGATTAAGGTTAAAAAGTATATAACAGACGATGTGGTAATAATAGGGTCGGAAGAACCTACAAGATATTACGAAGGGAAAGCAATAACAGGAAAGACTACTTGGAGATACTGGGAAAGCACTATTGTTGACTACAACTACATTGAAAAGGAAATGACGGTAGACGAAGCAAAAAGCTTGAATTATAGACCAGTAACAAGGGCGTGGTTTAAAGGTTGGATTGGTGCAATAACATTCGGTAAATACAGAGATGGGAAATTGGTGGAACTGGGAAGAACAAGCGGGATTGAAGATAGTATGAAGGAAGAATTGTCTGATGGGTTCTGTAAAATAAAAGCAGAGTTTGTAGGGACAGTTATGGAGATAGGGGCTATGGAACAAATGAAATCTGGTGCCTATAGACATTCAAGGTTTCTACGCCTTCGCCCAGACAAAAACGCAGAAGAATGTATTTGGGAGGGTCGCTAATAAATAGTAAGATGGCATTTAATAACTTCACTAATAAAGTCAGCAACGATGGCAGAGGCATTAGGGTATTAGAGGAAGTAGGTGATAAGAGATGATAAAAAGCACTCACAAGATATTTGATAAAAAGGATATACCGAATGAAGTTCTCCAGACAATGCAGTTGTATAATCCAGAATATACAAAGGCGGAAATGCTTGGGCTATCAACGAGGAAGATACCGAAGTATATCCACTTATACAAAGAGAAAGACGGAAAGGTATTCATTCCAAGAAACTATACTCTACCCAATGGGTATGAGCCAGAAGTATATGAAGATTTAATGGTAGACGGAGAAGATATAGAATTTCAAAGCCGTATCATACCGAGGGAAGAACAGGTTGAAGCTATTGAAAAACTCGTAGAAAATGAGAATGGAATATTGGAGGCAGGGGCAGGTAGAGGAAAAACGGTAATGTGTTTGGAGGCAATAGCAAGGGTAGGAAAACCTGCGTTAATTTTAGTTCATAAAGAGTTCCTACTTCACCAATGGAAAGACAGAGTTAAAGAGTTTTTAGGTGAAGAAGTAGGAATTATTCAAGCCAATAAGTGTGATTACAAAGACAAGAAGATAGTAATAGGAATGATACAAAGCCTCGCAAACCCAGACAAATATCCAAAGGATATGTTTAATTACTTCGGGATAGTTGTAACAGATGAAGTTCATAGGGTAGGCAGTAGGATATGGAGTGAAGTTATTCAACTATTCCCTGCACGAAGGAGGTGGGGATTGACAGCTACAATAAAAAGGTCAGATGGTATGGAGATAGTATTTATGTCCCATATTGGAAATGTGCTTCATACGATAAAGGGTGAAAACTTGACACCAGAAATCTACTGTGTCCAGACACAGACAGAAGTAGATTTAAAGCAGTTAGTGAATAGGTGGTCAGGTCAAATAAATGTTCCGAAATTGATAACGGCATTGTCAGAAGATGATGAAAGGACAGTATTGATACTAAAGAATTTGGCTAAAGCACTAAAGAGTGGAAGGCAGGTATTGGTATTATCAGAAAGGATAGACCACTTAAAAGGAATGAAGAAATATGTTGATACGCACTCCGATTTTACAACAATGCTTTATATAGGTGCGACACCACAGGAAGAAAGAGATAAGGCAGGGGAATACGATGTAATATTCGGGACAATGAGTTTAGCCAAAGAGGGATTAGATATTCCTTCTTTAGATACTTTGTTTTTAGCAACACCAACAGGGTCAGCAATTACAGTTCAGCAGGCAGTAGGAAGAATAGTAAGAGAGTATGAAGGGAAGAAACAGCCTATAGTATTAGATTTCGTGGATAGCCAAATAGGAATATGTAATGGGCTATACGCCAAAAGAAAGAAGGTGTATAACAGACTAAAATATCCAATTAAATGGGTGAAAGGTGAAAGTAATGAAGGAACGAATTAGGATTTTGAGAATGAAATTAGGGACAATGGTTTTAAGAGGGTTGAACAAACTACTCTATAGAATTTATTTAAGGAGGAATAGAAATGGAAAAATTTGAAGCGGTGTTAAGTATATTGGGGTTAGATACGAAACCGACTAATGCGTCAGAGGCATATGAGGTATTTAGAAAGGTAAAGGAAGTAGAAAGCATAATTGAAAAAAGGTTAAAAGAGTTAAGGAAAGATATGTTTGAATTGGCAGAAAAGGAAGGTGTAGCAGATGATAAAGGAAGTTTCACAGTAGAGTTTGAGGATGGCACAGGGTATCAGAAACAAGCAAGAACTTCAATATCGATAAAGAAAGACGAGGTAATTGATTACGCAAAAGCGGTAGGCTTACACACAATAATAAGACACGATAAAATAATAAGTGCGGAGGCAGACAGAGAGGAAGTAATAAAGATAGTAGAAAAAGAGAAACCAGATTGGATTGATATAGTTGAGGAAGTAGACGAAGAAGAATTGGAGAAATGTGTATTAGAAGGGTTAATACCGATGGAAGAATTTGAAGGGTTGGTAGATAGAAAAGTAACCTACGCATTAGTGGATTTAGCAAAAAGGAAAAATAGAAAGTAGGAGGTGAACACAGTTGAAGGTGTATGAGTTAAAGGGCAGGGAAGTGATGATGTATTCCATTGGAGAGTTGGCTAAAGAATTAGGAAGGGAAAGCCAAACAATAAGAAAATGGGAACAGGCAGGAATTATCCCTCCAACACGCTTTAGAGATAAGACGAATAAAAGACTCTACCCGCAAGAAATTGTCGAGGGACTAAAAAGGATAAGTGAGGAAGAAGATATAACACAAGGAGTAAGTTTTACGACAACTGATTTCAAAAAGAGAGCCTTTGAATTATTCAAAAGGGTAGAGGCAGACCTTTTAGGTGGGGAATAAACTCCCTGCCTTTTTTGTTATAAAGGTATTGATTTCATAGGAAGAAGGAGATAAAATAACTGTATAAGGTGTTGGTATATCTAATAAAAGTAAGGAGGAAAAGCGAATGGCAAAGCAAACTGATTTATCAAAAGATATGATAGTTAGAAGAAAGGTTGAGGAAATGGTTACAGAAGGTATGCCGAAGGTGGTTGCGAAATTTGGTCTTGGGTTTACGATAAACCTTCAAAACTACGAAAGTTGTAAAGTTGAAGCAGGAATTGAATTAGAGGGGACTATTGATAACTTGGAGAAACTTCAAGAACAGGCACAAGATGAAGTAGAAAAAGTAATAGGGGAACAGTTATCTCAATTAAAAGAGAAAGACCCAAGAATAACCTTATTAGGGTTTAGAGGATAGTTATACACACTATCCACAAAGCTATCCACAGGATTATACGCAAAGGCGATAATCAATAGACAGGTGTATGGTAGAGATACTACCCACCAAAAATTGAAAGGAGAATGAAAATGGGTATTGCAAAATGGTTTAGCACAGGTTTTGAAAGTGTGAGGGAGTATTCAGATGAATTAGACAGAAAGGCAGAAATGGCGAAGAACGGGCAACCGTTTATCCCTAACTTGATTTTAGCAGATGGAGAGAGTAGAACGGTTAGGTTTATTACAACAACGCCTTTGACATTTAGGGAGCATTACCTTCCCAATGCGAAAGGGAAGAAATTCTACACTTGCCTTGAAGGTATGATAGATGAAACGACAGGCGAACGCATTGAGTGTCCCTTCTGTTTATCTGGAAATAAGGCAACATTCAGAGGGGCGTTTTTAGTAATGGATAGGGATACTGATAGATGGACAGATAAGGAAGGAAAAGTCCACGAGGTTTCAGGACGGATAAAGATATTCAAGCAGGGAATTAAGGTATTGAAAGTCCTTGATAAAATGTCCGCAAAAAGGGATTTGAAGGAATGGGATATTGAGATAACCAGAACAGGTGAAAGCACAGATACTCAATACAACTTTATTCCAGAGGAAAAGTTCCCGCTTACCGAAGATGAAATAAAAGCGATTGACGAATTTAAAGGGGATAAGACTTTACTGGATAAATTGGCAGAGGAGTTAGCTCCAATATCAGTAGAAGAAGCAATGACAGTATTGAGGGGAGGAACACCTGCTAAAAAGCCTTCTGGGACTTCCTACCAAGACGATGATACGATAGGGTTTTAGGATTAAAAAGAGAGGGCAGGAACTAACACTTCCTGCCCTTTATTTTAAGGGGGATTGAATGGATAAACATAAGGTCAGAGGTGGAATACTCCTTTTGTTAGCTTTAGGAGTAGTGGCTTATATCTTTAATCAAACACCACAAGAACAAACTGTAGAAACCCTTGCTACACCCGTAGAAACAACCGTGGAAAAAGAGAAACCTTTATCACCACCAGTTGAAAGAAAGCCTATGGTTTTAAGGGGAGAAAGCAGGAGATATAAGGAATACGAAATGGAAGTCACAGCTTATGACTTATCATATGAGAGTTGTGGAAAGCACCCTAATCACCCAGAGTATGCAGTAACAGCAAGCGGAAAGAAAATAGGCGTTGATATATTTGAAGAAGACGGGATTATAGCTTCACCAGAGAACTTCCCTTTTGGAACAAAAATGGAAGTAGAGGGTTGGGGAACAGGGACAGTATGGGATAGAGGTGGTGCAATAAAATATGATGAGAAAACAGGAAGATACAGGTTAGATATATTCATTTCAGATAGGGCAAAGGCATTAGAGTGGGGAAGAAAGATAGTAAAGGTAAAAGTATTCCAAGACGACGAATAAGGAAGGAGTGGTAGGGTTGAGTAACCTCGAAGGAATATTGAAAGCATTGAATAAAAAGTATGGGGAGGGAACTATTGTAAGGGCAGTAGACGCAAAGGCTTTAGAGGTAGAGAGAATACCTACAGGGAGTTTGACATTAGATATTGTTACAGGTGGAGGAATACCAGAGAATAGAATAACTCTTTTAACAGGTGGGTATAGTTCAGCTAAAACTTCTGTAGCACTAAAGGTAGTAGGGAACGCACAGAGGAAATTCAAGGAAAGATACGAGAGAAATATAGCAAGAGGTAAAACTTCAACACTAAAGAAATGTGTTTGGATAGATGCCGAAGGGGCTTTCGATGAAGAATGGGCGAGAAAGTTAGGAGTAGATACAGAGGACTTAATTGTAGTAAGACCCGAGTATGGGGAACAAGCACTTGATATAGCAGATGTAATTATAAAAAGTGGAGATTGCGGATTATTAGTATTGGATAGTATAGCAGGATTAGTCCCAAGAGGTGAAGCCGAAGAAAGTATGGAAAAACTTTTTATGGGCGATTTGGCTAAAATGATGAATAAGTTCTTTAGGAAGTTGACAGCAGGAATGAACGCTATGGACTTGACAAACCCAGATGAAAAAGCTCCGACAGTAATACTTATCAATCAATACAGGGAAAAAATAGGTGTTATGTATGGAAATCCGAATACGCTTCCAGGGGGCAGAGGGCAAGAATATAGTGCGAGTGTAATACTTGAACTACGCCGAGGGGATTGGATTGAATATAAGCACGAGAAGAATGGCGTGAAGGTAGAGGAAATAGTAGGACAATGGATAAAGGTGTATGGAGTTAAGAATAAGACAGCACCACCAAAAAGGTCAGGTCAGGTAAGGTTTTTCTTTACAGACACAGAAACATTTAAGGCAGGCGAATTTGATGTAGTAGAGGAAGTTGTAAGGTATGCTATACACTATGGATTTATAGAAAGAAGGGGAAGTTACTATTATGTCCAAGGTATAGAGGAAGGTTTTCAAGGGTCTGGTAGAGTGGTAATATTCCTTCGACAGCACCCAGAAATAATAGAGGAATTGCACAAGAAAATATTAAGGCTTGTGTTCACAGATAATGGGGCAATTCAAGAGAAAAAAGATGAGCCAATAGTATTAGAGGAAGTCGGAAAAGAAACGATAGAGGGATAGGGAAGCCTACCCTCTTTTCTTTTGAGAAAGACTAATAAATATTGGTAAAGCTAACCATTTGATGGTATAATTAGAATGGGAGGTGATACCGTGAAAGCGACTGGGATAGTTAGAAATATTGATAGTTTAGGTAGAATTACAGTCCCAAAAGAGATTAGAACACAATTAAGTATTGCAGATGATACACCATTAGAAATGTATGTAGATGATGAAGGATTATACTTCAAAGTCTATAGAACAAGATGTATTTTTTGTGGTGGGACAGCAGATTATGACTTATTAGGACAGAAAGTATGCGAAACCTGTTTAGAAAAGGTTAAGCAGTTGTAGGAGGTGATTTAGTGGGAGAAAGGCTACCTAAATGGTTTTTAGACGAGGTTAAAGAAGGAGATGCGGTAAATGTCAAGAGAGAGGCAAACAAGCAGGAAAAGAATTTCGCCAAGAGGACACAGGAATTGGGTGGTAGTAGGCAACCTGCAAGTGGAGCATTGTGGGGTGCAAAAGGAGATGTAAAGATAGGTAGCGTAGCACTCGGAGATAACAAGTTCACTAAAAACAAAAGTTTTAGGATTACATCGGAAATGTGGAAGAAAATAAAAATGGAGGCATTAGAACAAAGACGGGACATTCCTTTTCTACAAATTGAGATGGGAGGGTGTGAGCCTTTAGTTGTTATCTCTGAAAATGATTTTGTTATGATGTTAGAAAAATATATATTATGAAAGGGGAAGAATTTATGGCGAAAATTCTCTCCAAAGAGTTTTTAGAGCAGTATAAAGACTTCCCTGACGAAATGACAAAGTTAGGGAAGTTTATTTACTATAGGACATATTCGAGGTATTTACCAGAATTGGGTAGAAGGGAAACTTGGAAGGAAACAGTAACAAGGGCAGTTGAATATAATTGTAGTATAGCACCAATAGAGGAAGGGGAGGCAGAAAAGTTATTTGATAATGTTTTCCATTTGAGGAATATGTTAAGTGGAAGGACATTATGGGTAGGCGGTGCTTCCGAAGGGTTGGTAGACGAATTCCCTATGGCTAATTTTAATTGTGCGTTTGAAGTAATAGACGATTTCGAGTCTTTTAGAGATTTATTCTATCTTTTAATGATTGGTTGCGGAGTAGGTTTAAGAGTATTGGAAAGTGATGTTGCGAAACTTCCAAAGGTGAAGACAACAGTTCAATTAGAACACGCAGAATATGTTCAAGCCAAGAAGTCCGAGAGGGAAGATAACACAAGTATAATATTTGAGAACAATATAGCACAAATAATCGTTGGGGACAGCAAAGAGGGCTGGGCTCAGGCACTTGAATTATACTTCAAGATTTTATGGGATAAGATGTATAGTAATGTTTACAAGGTAAAGATAGTCTACAACTATGTCCGACCGAAAGGAGAAAGATTAAAGCGATTTGGTGGGACAGCATCAGGACACGAGAGCCTTAAAGATATGTTTGAGAAAATTCACTCCATTATAACAAACGCAGGGGAGAGGGAAAAATCAGAAAGGGTAAATCTTCGACCTATTGATTGTTTAGATATAGCAAATATCATAGGGGAAAATGTTGTAGTGGGAGGTGTAAGGAGAACAAGTGAGATAGGTTTATTTGGTAGTGATGATAAAGAAATAATGGATGCGAAACAGAATTTATACTACCAAAACAACGATGGGGAATGGGTGGCAAATGATAAGATACTTCATAGGAGAATGAGCAATAATAGTGTGATATATTGGGAGAAACCGAGTAGGAGGCAGTTGAAGGAACACCTTGATAGAATACGCTTTACAGGAGAGCCAGGGTTTATCAATGGAGAACACGCTAAAAAAAGATTTCCAAACTTCAAAGGAGTTAATCCGTGTGCGGAGATACTTCTTGATGATAAAGGGCTATGCAATTTAGTATCGCTGAATGTGGTTGGCTTTATCGAAGATGGAAAGTTGAATATCCCTAAACTATTAGAAGGGGCAAGATTAAATGCAAGGGCAAGTTATAGAATGGCCTGCCTTGACTTAGAGTTGCCGAAGTGGGATAAAAAGCAAAAAGAGCATAGGCTATTAGGTTGTTCACTAACAGGTTGGCAAGATATGAAGGAGATAACAGGGATAACAAAAGAGGAAGAAAAAGAAATATTAATTCTACTCAAAGAAACGATAAAGAGGGAGGCTGAAACTTATGCGAAGGAATTAGGATTTGATAAGCCTTTACTTCATACCACAATTAAGCCAGAGGGGACACAAAGTCTAATGCCAACGGTAAGTCCAGGAGTTCATTTTAGCCACGCACCATATTATATAAGAAGGGTTAGGATATCAGCAAAAGACCCTCTATGTAAAGTGGCAGAAGAGTTGGGATGGATAATACACCCAGAAACAGGGCAAGACAGAGATACAGCAGATATTAAGGTTTTAGAGTTCCCAATTAAAAGTCCAGTAACAAGGACAAAAGGTGATATATCAGCTATAGAGCAATTAGAAGCTTATAAAATGATGATGGATAATTATGTCGAGCATAACTGTAGTATTACGGTAACAGTTAAAGATGATGAGTGGTCGGAAGTTGAGGAATGGTTATTCAATAACTGGGATAGCATTGTCTGTATATCGTTTCTACCATATGATGGTGGTTATTACCCACTTATGCCTTACGAGGAGATAACCGAGGCAAGGTATTTAGAGATGGAGAATAGCATAAGACCTTTTGACGAGTCCTTAATTAGTAAGTATGAAATGGAACTTGATTTCGACATTGACGGATTGGAATGTGAGAATGGAATTTGTCCTATTAGGTAAATAAGAACCCAAATAGTTTATGTAAATTAGGTAGACAAAAATGGGTTTGTATGGTAAACTTATAGTATAGTATAAGATATATAGGTAATATATCTTTAAGAAGGAGGAGTAGAAGTGGCATTGAAAAATTTGTTAAACACAATGAAAGCGGAAACGGTGTTGGTTGGTGAGATAGATAGGTATTTAATGAAGCCTTCTGCGGGTAGCGGATATGTTAAAGATGAGAGGGAAACAGGTGTATGGCATCCAAGTCAATTATATGGTTGCGAAAGAGCATTGATATTCGGAAAACTGGGATACCCTTCTTCACAAACAGTATCTGC
>Ga0208693_1001502_pt1 | contig 16633 bp, 15 predicted proteins | sample AD_UKC071_MetaG_FD_184438 | JGI IMG/M metagenome (GOLD analysis project Ga0208693, IMG submission 184438) | Active sludge microbial communities of municipal wastewater-treating anaerobic digesters from USA - AD_UKC071_MetaG (SPAdes) (version 2) | ecosystem: Engineered > Bioreactor > Anaerobic >... | reverse complement strand
ACTTCCTTTCCTCCTGTCCCTGGTATGTTGCGTGATACATCCAGTTTACAGGATGGGAGTCTTGGGGTGGTCAACTTTTCGTTACCATTACCCCTCAAAGTGGTCAACTTTTAAATTACCGTACACAGGCGTAAGAACGCTGGGATATGCATCCATCGATTTTGACGGGCGCATTGTGGTCGCTCCCGGCACTAACATTGTTGTGGAGTATCTTCTCGACGCATTTCCGCCGGGACACAGTGTCAGTTACCGGTCAACCCTGATCTGGTATGAGTTATAAAAAATACAGTGAGTCAAAGGTACGGTCACTTTGACTCACTTATATTTTTGAAAATGATCTGAACCTGTAGATGGCACTACCTGGGGAGGCATGGGATCGTTTATAGATAGCGCCAGCTCTGATATTTTGGCGTTCTTCGTTTTACACCTTCGTTTTTTACCCGGCTTAAAGGGCAAGTATTGCTTTCTTTTTCCTCATATCGGTTTTGGTTGCCGCGGTCTTCGAAAAACCGGTTATACTTATTCTTAGCCTGTTAATTCTTGTACTCCTGATTCCGTATATCGTTCATGATTGGAGGATAAAAATGAGGGACAGACCGGCGCAAATAACGGTCGGTCTGTCCCCGGTTATGCGTCTCTTCGCTTAACTGCGGTTAAGCGCTAGCGGCGTTTCCGGCGCAGGAGGGCATATCCCGCCGCCAGTGCAGCCGCCCCGGATAGGCCGAGCAGGGGGATGGCTCCGGCGGTTGTCGGCAGATTATCTTCAGGGGCAGGGGTTTCTTCCCCTTCTCCGGGTTTTTCCCCGGGTTCTTCCCCGGGTTCTTCCCCGGGTTCTTCTCCGGGTTCTTCCCCGGGTTCTTCTTCCCCTTCGCCGGGTTCCTCTCCACCATCCCCGGTAACTATAAACGTGGCCTCGAGCGGGTTGCTCCATGAAGTGCCATTAAAGACGGCAGCTGACACGGTATACGTTCCCGGCGTGCTGATGTTGAAGCCGGCGCCGTCGTAGAGATACCTGTCTGTGGTTGCCGACGGGTCTGTTCCGGTATCACCAGGGGTGATGGTATACCAGCATTGATAGGGGCTGCCGGGCATTCCCGTCGTGTCGATCGTGATTAAGGTCGATGTGTCGATATTACCGCCGTTGGGGGTGAACCAGTTGGGCGGGTAGTAGACCGTAACGACGTAGGTTTTGTTGGGAGTTCCACCGGGAGCCGATACTACAACATTGACCGTGTTGGCGCCATGCTGCAGGCCGGATAACGAGCAAAAGCCACGTGCAAGGCCGTAAAGGGGGTCGCTTAAAGTGCCGGGATTCCCGTTGAATGTGACAGTTGCATTGTAATCGGCCAGAAAATAGCCGAAGGTGATGCTGCCGGCAATACGAGATGCGGTTGTATAGGCGGTTGTGCCGTAATGAAAGGGTGTATTCCACATCCCTCCCCCGGTATTCCACAGGCTTACCAGTTCTTCGCTGCCCAGGTAGGTGAACAGGCCGGCATCGCTCTCGGCGCTGGTACCCTCCGCCGTGGTTACGGTCACGTGTACCGTGCCGCTTCCCGCGGGCGCGGTAGCCGTGATCTTTGTGTCGGAATCAACGGTGAATTCGGCGGCGGCGACGCTCCCGAACTTGACTTCAGTCGCGCCGGTGAAGCCGCTGCCGTTAATCGTCACCACGGCTCCCGCGGCTCCCCATGGGTTACCCCGATAATTTACGGCGCTGCTCACCGCCGGCGCGGCCGCATAGGCCGTCAGCGGCGCAATGCTCATCACCAGCAGAACCATGATGATGAATATACACGGGAACAATAAATAATGAGTTTTCCTGGCGGCATTTAGAGTTAGAAACCGCATTAAACATCAACCTCCTGTTTCAAATTTGAGTGATTGCCATTCCTGCAGCAGCAGTAATCAAAAATTATTGCCTTTTTCATGCTTCTTCCTCTAAAGAATATGATATAATTACTTGAAATAAAGAATTTTACCAGGTATCTTCTCGGCAACCCCCGTTGATTGTAATTGCGCAACTTTAAGGCAGTTTAAAGCCAGTTTAAAATAAATTAAAGGATTCCCCAATACCTGGCCGGCTGGGAGAGAGACATGTCCGGGGAAAGAATTTTGATCGTTGATGATGAAAAAGAAATATCCGAATTAGTCCGCCTCTACCTGGAGCGGGAGGGATATGAAGTGCTGGTTGCCGGCACCGGCCAGCAAGCCCTGGACCTGGCCTTTGCTCAAAATCCGGATCTGATCATCCTGGATATAGTACTTCCGGACCTGGATGGCTATACAGTCTGCCGGGAGCTGCGCACCCGGTCAACCGCTCCGATTATTTTTTTAAGCTGCAAAGATCAAAACCTCGATAAGATCCTGGGGCTGGAAATCGGCGGGGACGATTATCTGACCAAACCCTTTGACCCGGCTGAATTGGCGGCCCGGGTCAAAGCCAGTTTGCGCCGCGTCAGGCTGGATCGCAGCTACCGCAACCAGATCCTGCAATTTCCGGGGCTGGAAATTAACCTGGATTTTTGCAGCGTTAAGTCCGGGAGCGCGAGCGTCGCTCTCTCCGCCCGGGAGTTTCAGATTCTCGCTCTTCTTGCCCAGAATGCCAACCGGGTTTTCAGCGCCGAGCAAATTTACCGCCTGGTTTGGCATGACAGCTATCCGATTGACTGGAGGATGGTTCCGGTGCATATCAGCAATCTGCGCAAAAAAATTGAACCGGATCCTTCCTCGCCTCGCTATATCCTTACCGTTAAGGGATTGGGCTACAAGTTCAACGGATCTCCCGGCCAGGGTTCCGATAATTACGGGCCGGTAGACAAACAAGCATTGCCGGGAGAAAAGAGTTCGTGGAAAAAGCCCTGACATGGTATGTGCCGACGATAACCGCCCAAATTTCCATTCAGGTGGTCATGGCCCTGGTCTTTTCCTGTCTTTATGCCCATGACCGGAAGCCCTTTTTAATGCTGTGGGGGATTGGCTGTTGGGGATGGGTGTTGAAGCTTTCCTTTGACCTGGCCCTTTTTTACAGTCCCGGCACGGCAATTTTCCAGGTCATGAACCAGTGCGGCTGTATTTTGGGGCCCTTCTTTCACGGCTGGGGGACCATGCATTTCATCGGGAAAAAGGTGCCCAAAGCGTGGGTAATCTGGGTCTGGGTTCATGCGGGTTGGATGGCGCTGCCGGTTGTTGGAATTATTCCGGCACACTTTGCCCTGGTTCCAACCGCGGTGGGAGCAGCAATTATCTATTTCTGGACCGGTTTTGCTTTTCTCCAGGCCGGAAAGATTGAGGTCACGGGTCAGCGTATTACCGGATGGGTTTACTTCTTGACCGGATTGCACATGGGCAACTATCCCCTGTTAAAAAATGTGGAATGGTTTGCCCCGTGGGGTTACCTGCTTGGCGGAGTTCTGACCTTCCTTTTGGCCATTGGCACCCTCCTCGTTTATTACCAGCAGATCATTGCCGAACGGGTTGAGGCTGAGGAAGAGCTGCGCAGGATGGAGGAGTCCCGCATGAACCTTTTGACCAATATATCCCATGACCTGAGGACTCCTTTGGCTACCGTGCAGGGTTACATCAAGGCCATGCTTGACCGGGTTATCAGTACGCCTGAAAAACAATACGAATACCTTGGCTTGGTCTATACCCGGATTCTGAAAATCAACCGGCTGATTCAGGATCTGTTCGATCTGACCCGCCTGGAATCACGCCGCATGGAATTTAACCTTCAGCAAATAACAATTCAAGATCTCCTTTCCCAGTTGTATGAGAAGTACAGGGTTGACGTCATGAACGCAAGCCTCAACTTTAATTTTAACAACCAGGCCTCCCGGGAGCCGGCTTCTTTAGGCAACATGCCCTCGGTGAGGGTTGATCCGGACCTAATTGGCAGGGCCTTTGACAACCTGATCTACAATGCAATTAACCATACGCCCCCGCGAGGGAGTATCACGGTCAGTTATGAAATCGTCCCTGTTGATGAGGCGGAGGCATCCCTGGCGGGAACAGGAGCCAATACCGGCCATTTTGAAGCGGTGATCAAGGTAATTGACACCGGTACGGGTATTGCTCCGGAAGATTTGCCGTACATATTTAACCGGTATTACCGGGGAGCCGCTTCCGCCGGTAAGCCGGCGGGCGGGGCCGGCCTGGGCCTGGCTATTTCAAAGGAAATCATTGAACACCATAACGGCCGGATATGGGTTGAAAGTGAGCTTAACAAAGGGAGCATTTTTGCTTTTTCGCTGCCGGTTTTCGTATAGCTGTGAAGTAACCGGGGGGAAGCTCTACCGGGGCATGTTCGGCAACAGGATGATCATGGGGGGTTTCGATGTCGTCTTTGACTGCGTCGGCACAAGCCGGACTTTCCACGACTCGCTGCGCTGGCTGAAAGCAAGGGGCTCCTACGTGAAGATCGGGCATCATATCCGCCCCGTGGCCTTCGACGAGACCCCCACCTGGTGGCAGGAGCTGCAGATCATCGGGATCAACGCCCACGGCATGGAGCTGTACGAGGGCAGGCAGATCAGCACCTTCGATTTGGTGATCGACCTGCTCCGCAAGGGCCGCTGCAGCCTGGACGGTTTCATCACCCACCGTTTCAAGCTGGACCGCTACAAGGATGCCTTCCGTGCGATGATCGAGCGCCCCGAAGAAGTGATCAAAGTCGTGCTGGAGATTGATTGAGTTAGGGAATATAAAAAAAGTGGATTTATGACAGAAATTATATTATAATAAAAAAAAATAGCATCCTGACCGATAAAGGCAACCCTTTCCGAAAGGAAGGCGCGCAAAGCCATGGGTCTAAAGTTCGGGTACGAACCATGATCGCCAGGCCGCCGAAGTCGGGATTGTTGTATTTGTAGCGGGTTATATTCTCGATTCCGGCCCTGGGATCATGGATTGCGTATTAATACCTTTATGGGGGAAGTGGTATGAGTAAAAAAGTAATTGTGCTCCTGTTGGTGTTTCTTCTGGCCGGGTGCGGCGTGGTGTTGGCCAACGAAGGGCTGCCGTTCCTTAACGGTGACGAAACTGGTGAAGAAACGGGCGATGAGACCGGCGATGAAACCGGAGATGAAACCGGCGACGAGACCGGTGACGAGGCCGGTGACGAAACTGAGGATGAAACTGAGGACGAGACCGGGGACGAAACCGGTGATGAAACCGGGGACGAACCCGGGGATGAGCCCGGGGACGAACCCGGGGATGAAACCGGCGAGGATGTCGGTGAAGAAGACGGCGGCCCCCCGCCCTGGGCTTCTGAACACGCCCGTGAACACTGGGAGTGGTCACAGTCCGGTGATGAAGGTCCACCCCCTTGGGCCCCGGCTCATGCCCGGGAGCACTGGGAATGGGCTCAGTCCGGAGAGAAAGGTCCTCCGCCCTGGGCTGCCGCCAAGGGCAGGGGGAATGAAGATGATGAAGAGCTGGACAAGGATAACGGCGGCGATCCGGAAGATGAAGATGAAGAAGAGGAGGACGACGACTAACCCTTTGCTCTAAATCTTCCAATCCTCATTTCCGGATATCACACAGAGAATACCCAATAACTGCGCTGCTTAAACGGCAGCGCTGTTTTTTTATAATGGACGCCCCCAAAACCGGGCGCTACTAAGCTTTCAGCTGCGATGAGCTCTTCCGGAGGGGCAAATAAACCCTGGCATTTCGAAAAGATCTCGAAAAAATCGATTAAGCGAAGCAGGAAAATGATGTATTGTAAAGAATAAGTCGCGCGCCCGCTGCTACTATTTCACATCCGCCCTGGAACTGGCCGGGCAGCTGGAAAAAGCGAGGCCGCTGCAGGTGGACGCCGGGCTGGCCCACCTGATTCCCCTGGACCTGATCTTCCGGCACATGGCCGTTAAGCTTGACCCTGCAGCGAGCGCCGATAAAGAGATCACCGCCGTCTTCAAGATCACGGATGCCGGGCAGGCCTTTACGGTCATGGTCCGCCGGGGCGTGGCAGAAATCCGCCCTGAGGGGGTAGACGAAGCCGATCTGGTCATAAGGGTGGAAGAGAAGGTCTGGAAGGAGGTAGCCCTGGGAGTGCGCAACTCCCTCCTGGCCCTGGCCAAGGGGGAAATCAAGGTGGATGGAAACAAAATCCTTAAATTAAAAGAGTTTGTCGGCCTCTTCAAGTGAGCAGTCCCTTCGTCTCAAATTGATTCGGCGTTTTTCCCCCTAACATCCCGGCCTGCTCAAATGCTGCGGTACGGGAGCGTACCGGTAAAAATTCGCCGCCCTGCGCCTGCACCCACCTGCCGTAAGGCGGCGCCCTTATGATTATGAAGGCGGGCGCCGCCTTTTCATTTTTAAAAGCCCCTGTCTTTCTCTTTACCTCCGGCCGTCCGGTGCTATGTCAAAGGCCTATTGTTTTTTTCACTTCCGGGCGGCCTTTTTAAATTTGAACACTTGCAGCACAACCATTCCGACCGCCAGCAAAAGGAGGGCAAGGCCAATCCATTTATTAGCGGAAACCATAAGAATAATGGCCACAAAGACTAAGACCACGGCTGCAACAATAGTTTTGACCAGCCCCACACCGCTTGTGACCACTCCGGCGGTTTTTAAACCTTTTTCCAGTTTTTCAGAATCAAATTGATCGGGGATCAAATCTCGGGTCATGATTGGGCATCCTCCCCACTTAATAAATAAGATTATAACACCTGCCAGGAACAAAAAACTATTCTTGTGCCGGTTACCCCCTTGTCAATATTATAGTGGCAAACATAGTCATGTCGCCGCTCATACAAACAACGGTACAGACACCTTTAAATGGGCATATTCGTTTAAAAAAATATTCCTTTAAATATTAAATATTCCTGCTTAAAGCTGGGATAATTTAAAAATCACAGCCATCCCAAGCCGTTGCAAGGGTCGGCAAACTCCTGCAATAGTCAAGACCTGTAAGAGACTATTTGTCAATACACCATTATACCGGACACTACTTGTATTGGAGTTTCCTTTAATTTTTTAGTTCTGCTGTATGCGGTAGGTATTGAACCACGCGGCAAGTCTACGGGCGTTTGTGACTGGCAGGGAGCCTGTGAATGTTTATAAAGCAGGAACTTCGGAATATTTGTAGTATAACAAAAAAATATTAGAACTTTTTAACGTATAACATGGCTTGAAAATATTCACAGAGAGGACCGGGATGAGGATTGAAGAAGAACCGGAAGGGCGATCCGCGCATCATCCGCATCGAGCTGACTCCGGTATTTGTTCCCTTTCACGGCTATGTGCGGGAAGCGATGCGCGCCGCCGGGGGGCTGGGGATGGCCATACCGGCGGAAGAGGACTGGCTCGGCGGCGATTTCGTTGTCTGCCGGCTGACGGCCGAGGACGGCAGCACCGGCCTCGGCGAGGTGTTTGTCTGGCTGCCCGAAACGGGTGTCTCTCCAGGCCAGGTCATTCTCGTGATCAAGGAAGCCCTGGGGAAGTATCTCCTGGGCGAGAGCCCCTTTAATATCGAGCGGATCCGCCACCGCATGGAGATCAATGTGGCCCGCAACGAGGTGGCCAAGGGGCTGCTTGATATGGCCTGCTACGACCTGATGGGCCGCATCGCCGGCCGGCCGGCCTGCGATTTCATGGGCGGGCGCACCGTGGAACGGGTGCCCCTCGCCGCCCTGGTGCCGCTCGGCGAGCCCGCGCGCATGGCCGAGCTGGCCCGTTTTTTTTACACCGACGGCATCCGCACTTTCAGGCTGAAGCTGGGCGGCGACATCGCCGCGGACGTGGAGATCCTGAAAGAGATGCGCCGGGCCCTAGGCGGCGAGGCCAGGCTGCGCGTGGACTACAACCAGGCCTGCCGCAGCGCGGCGCATGCCGTGCGGGCGATCAAGGCCATCGAGCCCTTTGGGATCGAGTTCGTGGAGCAGCCGCTGCCTCTCTATAACTACCTGGAAATGGCGGAGGTGCAAAAACGGGTGGATACGCCGCTGATGGCCCACGAGGACTGCTTCTCACTGCAGGATATCGTCACTTTGATCGAGTTGAAAGCGGTCGGCGTTGTCGGCCTCAACCCGGAAAGGCCCGGGGGCATCACCGCCGCCTTGCGCGCCCTGGACTACGCGGCGCGGCGGGGGCTGGGCGCGGTGCTGCACAACCAGCCCCTGGGGATCAATTCCGCCGCCGTGCTCCACCTGGCCGCGGCCAGGCACCACCAGCTCGGTTACGCCACGGAGCTTTTCGGACACGTGATGCTCGAAGACGACCTCATCACCGCGCCGATCGATTACAGCGGCGGCGCGGCCGCCGTGCCTGCAGGGCCCGGCTGGGGGGTCGAGCTGGACGAGGCGGCGCTGCAAAAGTATGCCACGGGTCCGGCGACCGTGCTCGGTCCGGCTTAAACGAAGGAGGCGGTGTTACCGTTGAGCGGGAAGAAACAGCTTTCCCTCTTTGAAGCGGCGGCGATCATCGCCGGGCTGGGTGTGGGCGGGGGCGTCATGGCCGTCCCCTACCTGGCTTCCTTAAGCGGCTTTCTCAATTTTGTCTGGGTGATGCTGCTGGCCTATCTGGTCAGCGCCGTTTTGCACCTGATGATTGCCGAGATCGTCATCCGCGACGGCCGGGGAAACCAGCTCGTGGAGGTGCTGGGCAAGTATCTCTTTACCGGCCTACCGGGATTGCGCAGGGTTTTTATCTGGATTTTTTTCGCCCTGATCGTGATCAGCTTTTACGCCCTGCTGGCCGGTTACATCGTCGGCGCCGGCGAGATCCTGGTCGAGCTGGCCGGCTTGCCCCTGTGGGCGGCGGAGCTGGTCTTCTACGGCGTGGCTGCGGGTGTAGTTTTCTTCGGCCTGAAAGCCCTCGGGCTCAGTGAAAAGTACACCATCGTTGCCGCCGCTGTGATCCTGGCCGTGCTCGCCGGGGGTTCCCTTTTCAGCGCCGGCGGTTCTCTTTCCCTCTACCTGGGCGTGGGCAAGGAAACCATGGCCCTCTACGGCATGGTCATGTTTTGCTTCGCCAGCTTCTTCTCCATCCCCCAGGCGCGGGAAGGTCTCTCCTGGAACACCGCTCTGATGCCCCGGGCGGTGCTGCTCGGGCTGGGGATCAATTTTTTGTTTACCTTCACCGTCACGCTCGTGGCCATGCTCGTCTCTACCGAGGTTACCGAAGTGGCCATTATCGGCTGGGGCCGCGCCGTCGGGGAGTGGGCCTCCCTGGGCGGCTCCGTCTTTATTTTCCTGGCCATCCTCACCAGCTACTGGGCCACCTCCTATGCCCTGGCGCGGGTGATCGAGGAGCGGCTGGGGTTCGAGTACCGCGTCTCCTGGCTGGCCGCCACCCTGCCCACGCTGCTGCTGGCCCTGCCCGGTTTGACCGGCTTCCTCGGGTTTATGCGCCTGGCCGGCGGCGCCATCGCCGTGCTCGTGGCCTTGCTGGTGATCCCCGCGCTGCGAGCCAGCCGGGCGGCCGTTCCGGAATCGTCTTTCACGCTGGGCCGCTGGGGCGGAGCGGGGGTCCAGGCAGCGATTATTTTCGCCTACATCCTGATGGCAGCGGGTTCCCTGGTTCCGCTTTAATCCTGCGGAGCGCCCGCCGCGAAGAGAGAGGAGAAGTAAGATGTCCGCTCCGGAACAGCTCTACTACGGCGGGGAGATCTACACCGTCGACGAGAAACAACCCACCGCTGAAGCGCTGGCGGTAAAAGACGGTATTATCGCCGCCGTGGGCACCCTGGCGGAGTGCCGGGCGGCGCTGGGCCGGGATTTTGAAGCGATCGACCTGGCGGGACGCGCCATGCTGCCCGGTTTCATCGATACCCACCTTCACCCCACCCTGATGGTTTTCTACGACCTGAACCTCAACCTGAGCGGCGTGCGCTCCACCGGCGAGCTGCAGGAGAAGCTGAAGCGGCGGGCCGGGGAGGAACAGGGAGATGACTGGATTGTCGGGCTGCAGCTGGACGACCGGGCCTTGCGCGAAGGCGTCCCGCCGGCGCGCGGCGCCCTGGACGAGGCCTGCCCCGGGCGGCCCGTGATTATCGTCACCTACGACGGGCACCGCGTCCTGGCCAATAGCAGGGCCATCGAGGCGGCGGGTATCACCGCGGACACGCCGGACCCGGCGGGAGGCCGGATCGAGCGGGAGCCGGACGGCCGCCCCGCGGGGATATTTCATGAAAGCGCCGCGCAGCTGCTGTTAAGCCGGGTCCCGCTGCCTGGGCTGGAAAAGCTTTTCGCGGGCGCGGAAGCCACCTTTGCCGGCCTGGCCGCACGGGGTATCACCTCCGCCGGGGTGGTCCTGCAGACGGACGGGGAAGGTCCGGCCGGCGACAGCGGCGCCTACGACCTGCCCTTTTTGCAGATGGCGCTGGAACAGATACCGGTCAACCTTTACTGCCTTTTGATTGCCCGCGATTTGGCCGCGGTAACAGCGGCCCGCCAGTCCGGGCTTCACCGGACGGAAAGCGGCGCCGCGCGGCGCATCGGCGCGGTGAAGCTGTTTTGCGACGGCACCCTCCAGGCCGGCACCGCGTTCATGTCCTCTCCCTATGCCGACCATCCCGGCAACAGCGGCTTCATGGTCCTGGACGAGGCGGAGCTTTACCGCCGCATGGCGGCGGCGCACGCGGAGGGGCTGCAGCTTGCCGTCCATGCCATCGGCGACGCCGCCGTCCGGGTCTGCGTGAAGCTTTACTCGCGCCTGTTAAAGAAGTTCCCGAAGGAAGATCACCGCCACCGCCTCGAGCATGCCTCCGTCCTTAACCCGGCCCTGATCAGGGATATTGCCCGGCTGGGCCTGGTCGTTTCCTCCCAGCCGCTCTTTATTCACGCCGAGAAACACTGGCTTGCCGCGCGCCTCGGCCCGGAGCGGGTCCGGTGGACTTACCCCTACCGGGCCCTGGTGGAAGCGGGGGTCAAGGTTGCCGGCGCCTCGGACGCCCCGATCTGCTCCCCGGATGTGCTGCACGCCCTGCAGTGCTGCGTGACCCGGGAAGGTTTTGAACCCCGGCAGTCGCTCTCCGCCGCCCAGGCGGTGCGCCTGTTTACCCTTGACGCCGCTTACGCGCAGTTCGAGGAACGGGAGAAGGGGAGCCTCAGCGCCGGGAAGAGGGCCGACCTGGTCATCCTCAGCGCCAATCCCGTCACCGTGCCCCCCGGCCGGATCCGCTCCATCCGCGTCCTGCGCACCGTCTGCGGCGGCCGGACCATATTCCAATCTTGAGCCGGCCTCAATTCTGAAAAACACTCCATTGTTTGCACTATTTAATCGGCAAATCTTCCTATAGCGGCAAAACCGGAGGTTAACGTTTGTGAGCCAGGGGACAGCGACTTTGACTTACGTTTGAATAATATAAAAAAAAGCGTCCCGGTTATAGAGAACAGCTAATACCACAGAATTGGCATATATATGGTAAAATAAATGGGTGTAACACTATATAGAATATTTATCTAATGATAACCGCCACAGCTGCACATAAGAGCCTGCCACAAACGAAGGAGCGTGATCAAGATGTGGTTTGCTGAAAGAGCGTCTGCCATAATCGGCGCCTGCATGGGAGGCGGGGTAGGTTTAATGGGAGCCGCGCTGGGGATATTTGCAGCTACTTGCGGCCTGAAAGAAAAAAATATAAAAAGCTGCTCCTGGCAGCCCTGGGATTCCTTATTCCAATCGGGGCAATTCTTTTGGCAGTTGGCTTGTATGCTGTTTCCGTTAAGCAGCCCTATCACGTGTGGTACCCCTTTACATTGATCGGGGCAATCCTGGTTCTGGTGTGTGTCCCCAATTACTTTGTGATTAAAAAAATTATTGCCAATGCGGAGTTGAGAGAAATGGACACCCCGGATATGCACAACAGGCCATAAGAGAAGCCTGGCGCTCCGCTATCCCCTTGGCAGTACCTGCGCCTGGGTTATGATGGTATGATGGCGGCAGCTACTAAGTTCGTTACGGTGGTTGATATGTGGCTTGACTCACTTTTTCCGGGAAGGGAGGTTGGAAATAGTGACAGAAGTCTATAGTTTTTCAGAAGAACAGGCAAGAAAGTCGGGGGTATTAACAAATAGTATCCTCATTCACAATTTCCTGCTGTTAACCTTTATGCTATTGGGGACAATGGTTATCTATGTAATAATTTGTGACATCTGGCTTGATAAGACCCTTTATATTATTAGTGAAATAAAAATCAATTTGATATTATTCCATCTAATACTGATGGGGATTTCCATGGCCATATGGTCAGTTGGATTTATCGCATCCACTTCTGTATTAAAAGCAAGACTTCAATTCTGGTGTATCAATGAAAAGGGCAAGCTGGTAAGGGGAAGATATGGCGTAGATACTAAAATGAGTCCTTCACGATTAGCGAAGACCGGGGCGGCAACAAAGATATTAGATAATAATCCTATAGTTAATTATAATGCTTTGGGGCTTGCAGATGTCTATGAAGCAGTAGATTTTTTAGCAAACAGGGATAATGTAATGGCAATCATAACATACCCCGAGCGACATCCGGTAGATTTTTTAGAAATTGAGAGTTTCCGTATTAAAAGAATTGGCAAGAAGAAAATCACCATAAGCGCAGATTATTTCTACAAGGGTAAATTACGCCGCAATAAAAAGATGACCATTTACAACATGTATAATGACATGAAAGATCTCGCCAAATATTTTGTGATGAACCAGGAAGGTGGTTTTAATGAACATTCCAGGGATCATCTTAAAATGAATAATGAATTGTTAAGAGTATTCAGCACTAATGAAGAGACTGACCTAAAGAAAGCAGGCAAAAGGATTAAATATGCGGGGCTGGCGCTTTCTGTTGCCCTTTTGGCCGGCAGCTTTTACTGTACCATAACTGTTTCAGCGTCAAAAGCCGTTAATTTTCAAGAGGTTCTTGATGAGTACAGCAATAAATACTCTGAATATGGATTTGTTGCTGATATCGGTGAAACATCGGGCTCAATAAGTTTAACCCGGGAAGAAGCCGGCAATCTTCCTCTCTCCAAAATAGAGCTCAATGTTATGCTTGATGGTTCATTGAAAAATATAAAGTATAGCCTCTTCTATTCACCGGAAAAGGATGCTGAAGATATTTATAATGAAGCCAATGCTTTGTTTAAAATAGTTGGCGAGTCCCTGGCAAAAGAGAAAACCCTGGATGAAATTGCCTTAGTACAGTCAGGAGAATTGGCAAATGCGTCATTTAAAACTTCAAGACCCAAATATTACCTGATGATGACATCGGAAAAATTTCAGGATAGCGACGAAAGGTTTATCTACTTTTACTATTATTCCTGGCAGAGGGAATGAGTCAAAGGGACGGTGATTAAACCCTGTCTTCATATTATGATAGTCATGGCAGCACATGTATAGATATTGGACTGGCGCCCCTAACTTGCCTGGCAGAACGGTGATAAGGAAACGGTGTTTTTTAGAGTGACTGTGGGAGGCTGATTCTTGTGTTTAATCAAAAATCAAAACTGAAAAGCCTTCTGTTCCTCTGTTTGGCCGGTGTTATATCCGTTGCTTTGGTGGCGGGAAGCCTGGCTGGTTGTACTGCAACGGAAAACGGCCAGGCTGCTGAAAACGGCCAGATCGGCGAAGATGTTTTAACAGGTCTGATTGCTGAAGCAAAAGAGGCCCTGGCTGAAGAATACTGGAGCCTGGCGGGGCAGCGCCTTGCGGAGGCGGCGGCTCTGCCGGAGTCAGAAGAAAATCCCTTTATGGAGGCCATCGCAAAATGTAATGCCATCGCCGCACAGGTCGATATAATCGACGCCCTGCAAAAGGGGCGCGTTGTCACCGCCGAACAGGTGCTAAGCGACCTGGAAGAGCTGGCAGAGCTGTGCCCGCCGGACCCGGCTGGCGCAATTTTGGAGCAGGAGCCGCGGGAGCTGTACAGCTGGTTTTTAACCTTATGGGAGTGGCGGGTAAAATTATTAAATTTTCCTTCAGACAAGTATTTTGGAGAGCTGGTCCTTGAAGAAGGCTTTAATGAGATTTTTTCCCTATCAGAAAAATACCTCGCCCGGCCGGTTACTTCATTTCCCTTCAATCAATGGGATGCGGAAGGTGCTGTTTTTTATTACGCCGCCATCGGAAGCCCGGGACTGGGTTTAAGTGACGGGGATTTCTATTGTCACAGCCCCGGCCTGGTCGACGCCGCTTTCAATGGGAACAGCGTAAAAATTACTCTCGAGGCAAAAGAAAAGATCGAGGTTAATACCGGGGATGTTCTCGAACCGGGCCGCTACCAGCTGGTTTACGCGATTCATTTCCAGGATGACGGCAGCTTCAGGGTAGGGGATTGCGAGATTTTAGACCTGCAGACAGGTGAAATTCTAGCCGAAGTCGATATTGCTTACTTTTAGCACCGGGTTATAAAAAGAGCGCCTCCCGCTTTTTTGAGAAGTCGATATGCGGTGATCCTTTGCCTTGCCCACGATGCAAAAAACATATGCCGAAGACGCCTTCCTTTCTTTGAGATGTAAGGCCCCCATTGTGGTCATTAATTAATAACGGCGCTGAATAAAATTGAGCGGGTCTCGGAATAACTAGTTGTTTGTTGTAAGCTAGATCTACCGGGAATTGCAGAGTAAGGTTCCCTGAAGTTGCAAAGTAAAATTCCCTGTTTCTGCAGAGATAAAGAAGGCCATTGCAGCAGCCCCCAAGAAAACTACCCCTTGTAGTTTTGCATCACTATGAGGGGAGGTACTTAGGAGGATGCTGACAATGGCACAAGTAAATTATATCAGAAAAATGTTCTTTGAAAAAGGGATGAACTATGCAAGCCATTTGCGTTGTGGTCAAAAAATCATTAGGGCAAAAGAAAAACGCCCTCTTTTCTCCTATTCACTAGCAAGCAAAAGCAATAATTTCACCGGACGTTACCTTTTCAATAGCAAATATATCCATTTAAGGCCATTTAAAAGACACCTCCGCCTTGGCGTCTGGCATGTTTCCTGAACCTGTTTGTATTAAGCTGTTTTTACCAGGCTCCGCAGAAGATCCGGCCTTTTTTCTCTCACCCTGCCTAAGGCCATGGCTAGCATTACGTAAAACGCTAAGGAACAGTGGAAATGCATCTTTTTGATCCCTTTGATAAAATGACGCTCAAACCCAAACGAAACATCAAGCCTGCTGTTAACCCGCTCCACCGCTGTACGCTTCTTGTAGAGCGTCCCCCAACTGTAACTTGACCGAGCCAGGGGGGTAAAGATGCGACGCTCTTCGGAAAGGGGCACGCGAATGCTGCCTTTGACCGGGCAACTGTCCTTGCCTTTACACTCACGGCCAAATTCTTTAGCCGGACAGCGATATTTCAAGGTTTGCCGGTCCCTTTCAAAACCGCCGTAACTCATCTCGCGCAGTTTTAGCTCCTGGGGACAACAGCAATACACAGTGCCGCGGTAGTCGTAAACGATGTTGTCTCGACCTTTGAAAAGGCGTGTTTCTTCACCGTCTTTCCAAGCATTTCTGATGTCGATGACGGGTTTGATGCGGTGATTATCCCATAGCGCAATTATGAGCTTCCCGTCATCATAGCCCTTATCCCCCATGAGGGTTTCGCATATTTGAAGAACCCGGGGTTTGTTCATGCTTAAATCATTGATTATGGCATGAGCCTCTTTAACCTCCGAATGTGATGCGGGCGTCACTTTAAAGGCCACGGGCAACTCGTAGTCCGCATCAACTATTAAGTGCAGTTTGTAACCAAACCAATACTTGATCTTTTCCCATGTGGTGCCATCTTCGCGCTGGCCTTGGTAGCTTTTAACCCCAATGTCGGCATCCAGATCGCGGCGGCCATCAGGTGTACCTTCTTTCTTCCTGCGGGCATGGCTCCGTATGGCTTTGCCGTCTATGGCCAGGTTACGGCCAAAACCGGGGAGTTCGGCGTAACACTGCTCTACCAGGGTGTCAAATATCTCGTTTACTAACTTTTCATGGCAAAAAAGCTTCTTCAAAAACCGGCTGTAGACCCACTGCGGGGGCGCCTCCCCGGTGAAACCGCACATGTCTCGCAGCTGGCCGTTTCTGGATAACTCTCGTATCAAGCTTGCTATGGAAGGATGCTGGTACACTATCCCGGCCAGAACAGAATTCCAGACTGCCCGGACGGGATAGTCGTTACGACCCTGGCCCCGTTCAAGTTCTAAGTGGTGCATTAGTTTGCCGTCTGGCATATTTTCCAAGACAAGCCGCAGGCGCTCCAGATCACTTAATTTTTCAATTTGTTCCCACCCAAAGAGCTTTTGTTGTGGTATAATCGCCATGGGAAATCCTCCTTTGTCTTGTTTGGCAAAAGTTACTTCGACAAAGAAAGAGGATTTCCCTTTATATTCCTTCGCTGCATCCATATTCCAAATAGATCGCTTAGATCAAATCTAGTCAATTGCTAGAAAAGTCCTTGGGGTCAATCTTGCAAATCCGGTGGGACCAATTCAGCAAAATCCCCATTTAACAGCCTCTTCGTGGGGTAAAAGGTTCTTCCCACCACCCCAAAAGCCTTAGATATCAGGTGTCTTCAAAGATCGCAAATGGCTCGGGCGCAACCAGGTTGGCAGCTAATAAGTGATGCCGTCAATATTACCGCCTTCTTCCGGCGGCGTGTGCGAAAAAACAATCATGATCCGGTTGGGCAGGCAGACAATGCTTTCATAAGAGCGGCTGA
>Ga0208693_1001498_pt1 | contig 16667 bp, 12 predicted proteins | sample AD_UKC071_MetaG_FD_184438 | JGI IMG/M metagenome (GOLD analysis project Ga0208693, IMG submission 184438) | Active sludge microbial communities of municipal wastewater-treating anaerobic digesters from USA - AD_UKC071_MetaG (SPAdes) (version 2) | ecosystem: Engineered > Bioreactor > Anaerobic >... | reverse complement strand
TCGCCTCCCCAGCCCCTGCCATGACCGAAGGGCCAGAATAGATCTCCTTCATCCTTTCAGCACTGGCAATAAGCTGATTTCTTAAGTTTTCAGGCTCGATAACCACCGCAGAACTCCCGAATGTTCGCAGCCACGTTCTGAACTCGGAAAGCCCCATCACCGTGTCGACAAGTTCCCATACCCCATCGTCCACCTGGCATAGTCGAGCGGAAGGCCTTCCCAACACCTCTGCATGAAGCCTATCCACCACATTCATCTCATCAAAGAACAAAACCTTCACTGAAGTAGGTTCGCCAGCGTAGACTCCCCACATCTCGGAGGTGTAATCCGATAAATCAAAATCCTCTGGATACTCGTATCTGTCGGAAGTCAGCATCATCCCGTCAATCCGATCCACCCTGAAGTGCCTTAGCTCATCCGCCCTTCGGCAGCGAGCAACGAGATACCATGCATCATGAAACCAGTAGTAGACTACCCCCAACGGCTCTACGTCTCTGACCTTGCTCGCCCCATCGCCCATGCCCCGATACCTGATCCTCACGACCCGGCCCTCCAGCGACGCCAACTCCAGGGTATCAACCTTCCTAAGTATGGCCGGATCCGACCTTCGAGTCCGGCCCTTGGTAAACCTTCGTCTAGTTACATAATGAGCAGGCCCCGTCTGCGGCGCCACACTCGCAAGGAGTTTGTCGCGGATGGAAACAACAGTAGCGTGGTCAGCCACCGCCTCCGGCGCAGACTCCAGCGCAAGCACCACCGCCACCAACTCATCGCAGGTCAGCGAAAATCTTGGCATGAATGCACTGCTCAGCCTGTACGCGCCTGATCTATCGACACATTCGCCGCGGCAGGATGGCCCGGTTTTCCCACCGGGCTCGCTCCACTGGCCGGGAGCCTCCACAAGGCCGCGAGACTCCAGGTAATCCACGTCGCGCCTCACAGTCCGTTCGTCGATGCTAAAGTCGCGTATGGGGTCATTCAGATACGTTACTATGCTTGTTATGGTTGAGGGGCCACCTGTAAGGTATGTGAGGATGGCCAGCTGTCGCATGGCAGCTTCTGAGGACCTAGCGTGGTATCCGCCGCCATCGTCTTCGCAGACGACTAGGGCATCACGTATTTCAATCTTTGCCCCAACCATCCTCAGTTTCGCCAAATCGCGTTGGAGAGTTCGCATGGATATGTCGAAAGCTTCGAGAATGGTGTCAACCTGGCATGACCCCCCAGACGACTTCACCATCTCGAGTATCGATAATAGCCTGGTATCTCTTCCTCCAGCCATATGCAATCACCCAGAGGACAATTCGACATCAGGCCGTCACGTCCCTCTCTATCTCCTGGAACATAAGCTCCCGCAACTTCCTCCTTGCCCGGAATGCTGCATTGTCGACTGTCTTCGTTTCCACACCCATGTTTACGGCAAGTTCTCTGTAGGACGCCCCTTCAGCCAGCCCCTTGAAGACTTCAAGCTCCAACGTTGAGAGCGCACTAGACGCCACATTCATGATTCTTGCTGCAGAATCATGCGCAATTGCTTCTTCGACTGGATCGACAGCATCAGTATCGGCTACAGATTCAATGAGGTTCCGGTCATCTGAATCCCACGATCTAGCAGAACCCCATAGCGGAAGAACCGGCGCCGGAGGGGTGTTCTTCGAACGCCGGAATGACCTTGCAACGCTGCACAGTCTTCGATTCACACACAACTCCGCAAATGTGAAGAATGATGCAAGCTTAGGATTGTATGCGCGCACCGCCGCTAGGAATCCAAGCCGGGCTTCCTGTAACAGATCATCCCTGCTTACCACATCCTCGTTGAAGAAAGGCTTAGTCCATACGTAGATTGCCCTGGAATACCTGTCGAGCAACTCGGCAAAAGCCTCGCCGCAATTCTCCTCCTGAACGGCTGCAATCAACTGAAGCTCGGGCAACAAAGCAACGTTCTGCATTGCCATACCTCCCAGAATGTCGAAGTCCTCGGCTAGACACCGAGGACATGGTAACATTCCGGTCCGGCACAAACCTGTCACATCAGCAAAACCTTGCCTGGCGGCGCCATCACTCAGGCGCAGCGCAACGATTCGAGGCCTGCAAAAGCGAGAGCGCTCTCCAGGCGTTTGCGCGTTATCATACATCCTATGGCGTATGGCTCCATTAAGGTTCCGTTCATTTGGTGCGCGTTAGCATGGCACCCGCCGGAACACAAATACCGCGCCCAGCAATCGCGGCACGCCTCCTTAGCATATATATGCGCAGCGCCGAACCTCTCGCCTATCTCAGGCTTATCAATCCCGTGGAACACATCTCCCATCACGAAGCCCTCCCTGCCCACAAACTGATGGCATGGATAGAGCTCCCCGTCTGGGGTCACTGCCACGTATTCCCGCCCGGCCCCGCACCCAAGCAACCGTTTGGCAAGGCACGGACCCTTAGCCACGTCAAGGTCGAAATGGAAAAAACGAAATCCCCGTCCCTCCTCACTTCTCGCGTCCATCTCGCGAACGAGTCTATCGTATGACCTATAGATCTCGTCGAGATCGGATTCGCGAATCGAATAAGGAGATGATGGCGGCGAAACGACAGGCTCGAAAGATATACTTGCAAAACCCATGTCCGCGAGGAAAAGCACGTCTTCCACGAAATCCGTGTTCTTTCTCGTATACGTGCCCCGCGCGTAGTACTCGCCATCAGGGCCCTCAGGGCGAGTCTTAACGAAACTGAGCGCATTTGCAGAACAGCGATCAAATGTAGATTCGCCGGAGGCGCCCTTGCGGACTGCATCATGGACCTGGGGCCTTCCATCGAGGCTGAGCACCGCCGCAATCTGATTGTCATTGAGAAACTTCCCAATTTCAGGCGTGAGGCGAGTTGCGTTCGTCGTGATGGTAAACTTCAATACTTTTCCTGTCTCCGCCTCTAGTTTCCGGCCATGCTCTACCGCTCGAACCACCGTATCCATGGCCAGAAGCGGCTCTCCGCCGAAAAAGTCGACATCAAGGTGCTTCACGTGGCCGCTAATGTCGAAGAGAAGATCGAGCGCAGCGCATGCGATCTCAGGCGGCATCAGGCTTCGCCTTCCTCCGAACCCTCCCGTACCAGCAAAGCAGTATCCGCACCTCATGTCGCAATCATGCGCCACATGGAGGCACATGGCTTTGACCACCCCGGGGCCAAGTGCCGACGGGACTGGATCCTCATCGTCAGGCCATGCAAGGGTTCCCTCATCAATCAGCACAGCTAGGTCGTGCAGAATCTCCTCTGTTTGACTGACGTCAACGCCTGCCGCGGCAGCAAGATCTGCCGCAGCGCACTCCCGAGTTCCAGCTTGATCACAGGAGGATACGAGCGCCTCCAAAACGTCCCATGCCGCATCATCAATGGCATGCAAGCTGCCAGACTGGACGTCAAGAAGGAAACGAGCGTCCGCTGCCTGGAACCAGTGCCAATTGCGCCTGATTCCAGCTGCCGACGGACGCCTTCGCTCAATATCCAGTATGTCGGCTATCTCCGACAAGCCTGGTTCCCAAGCGTACACGATGTCTTGCAAGCAGACTGGCAGGAGGTCTGGCACTCCCTGCAACCGCCTGACGACACCGTAGACTTGAGATCAGATGCTATGATCGTCTTTACATGCTTCGTATTCTTCTTGCTGTCAGTATTCACGCTTATTCCCCCGTTTGACCGATTACACGTCTAGAGTATACCACCGCCAGAAGAGGATGCCAACTCTTCCACCACACCCACCAGCAGCCGGGTTGCAGCGTCAACGTCCCTCATGTCCACCATCTCGCAGGGAGTGTGAACATATCTGCACGGAATAGAGATCGTCCCCGAAGGCACGCCTTCACGCGTCAGGTGAATAGCGCCCGCATCCGTCCCTCCGCGTTCCAGGACTTCCATCTGGTATAGAATCCCCTTCTTCTCGGCAACATCTATCATGAGGTTTTTGACCTTTGGATGAGCGATTACACTTGAATCCTTCGCCTTGATAGCCACGCCTTTTCCAAGCACGACGTTAAAAGGCGCGCATTCAGGAGTATCACCCCAGGTTGTAACATCCACCGCTATCCCAACATCGGGATTGATGCCATATGCCGCTGCCTTGGCACCACGCAGACCCAGCTCTTCCTGGACAGTGAAAACAAAATAGGCCTCGTGACGCTCTGGGCGGACGGATTTCATAGCCTCTATCACCACTGCACAGGAGATCCGGTTGTCCATAGTCTTCGAGGTCACTCTGTCCCCCAAATCCGAGAATTCCCGTAGTATGACGGCTGAGTCCCCCACCCTGACTTTCTTCTCGGCTTCATCCTTGCTTGATGCACCGATATCTATGAACATCTTGTCGAACGCCAAAGACTTCATGTCCTCCAGCTTCTCGGTGCCGAACACGCCCACAGTTCCGTTTTCGAAGATGACCTTCTGCCCTAAGAGTACGTATGGGCTGAGCCCGCCGACTGGAGAGAACCGCAGAAATCCCTTGTCATCTATGTATGAAACGAGCACTCCGATCTCATCCATGTGAGCGGCGACCATGATCCGTTTGGGATCGCTGCCGTCTGCAGGCGACTTCGGGGCCACGCGGCAGATGAGGTTGCCGAGGGAGTCGACTCGGATTTCGTCGGCGAACTTTTCGACCTCAGCCTTGATAATCTCCCTAACCTTGTCTTCAGACCCTGACGGGCCGTATGCTTCAGTTAGTCTTTTTACAAGATCCTTCATCTATCGGCAAACCCCTTTCGTCAAGGCTGTCAAGGAACAGCCCGGCAAGCTTTACGTAGTTTTCGAAATCAGAGAGGTTTATCACCGAAACCGGCGAGTGGATAAACCGACACGGCATCGAGACTACTGCAGCAGGAATTCCTTCCCGTGTCAGGCCGATGCGTCCGGCATCGGTGCCTCCCGTCACAGTACGCTTGAACTGATACGGAACACTTGCTGCCTCAGCTGTCTCGACCAGCCGGTCGATTATGCGCTTGTCGCCCACCCATGAGCGGTCCATGTATACGATGGCCGGACCTTTACCCGGGACCGTGGAGACACTGTGCTCCGGGGTCTCAGGCACATCATGGGCCGTGGTGCCCTCCAACACGATAGCAAGATCGGGTTCGATCTGGAAGGCGGCAACTCCTGCCCCTCTGAGGCCTACCTCTTCCTGGACTGTAAAAGCCCCGTAAAGGTCGAAGTCGTGCTGGACTTTGAGAGCTTCTATAATCGCACAGCAACCGACGCGGTCATCAAATGCCTTGCCTTTCATGAACCCATCGCCCAATGGCTCACACTTAGTCGCAAAAACCACAGGGTCACCTAATTTCACGAGTTTCTCGGCATCTTCCTTGTTTTTTGCGCCAATATCCACGAGAAGAGCGTCCATCTTAGTGGCGCGATCCATGTCCTCCCGTTCCAATAGATGGATCGGCTTGGATCCGATAACGCCAGGCAGTTTGTTGCGCCCGACATACACCATCTTTGAGACGAGAACTCGCGGATCCACGCCTCCCACAGAGTCCACGTGAAGAAGGCCATTGGATTCAAAACCCACCACCATCAAGCCGACTTCGTCCATGTGCGCAGCAAGCATTACTCTGGCCTTTCCCGTCCTGCCACGCTTCAAAGCGACAAGGTTGCCAATCGGATCAATCTTGATCTCGTCAACATAGGGAGCGATTTCGTTCCGGATAGTGGCGCGAATCTCGCCCTCCTGACCGGAAATGCCCGAAGCCTCTGAAAGCTTGGCTAGAAGCAAGTCAATCCCTCCCTGAACCGGGAGTCAACTGCGCTCGCGAAGAATGCCAGCAACTGCCCGGATTTTTTCACATCTTCAACCGAGAGAGTTTCAACAGATGTATGCATGTAGCGAAGAGGCACGGAAATCAGACCGGTGGCCACGCCAGAACGTGTCATCTGCATGGCATAGGCATCGGTCCCCCGCGGAGAAGTGCCCGCTTCCACCTGATACGCTATTCCGCGCTCCTCTGCAATCTCCTTCAACTTGGAGAAGATGTGGGGATGCACATGCGGGCCATAGCTTATGGCAGGCCCTCCCCCCAACTTCAGCGTATGATGCTCCGGCAACCCTGGCATGTCTCCATGACCAACATCTATGGCGATACCTATATCGGGCGTTATCCCATAGGTGCTCGTGATGCTGCCCCCGTAACCAACTTCCTCCTGAACTGTGGCGACGAAGTAAACGTCACAATCGTGCTTGAGCTTTTGCAATTCAACCGCGCATTCGTACATCACCGCAACACCGGCCCGGTCATCCATGCTCTTACCGGAAATGCGGTCGTTTGCCAATTCCACACCTGTTCGATCGAAGCTGACAACGTCGCCCACGCGCACAAGCTCGCGCAGCCTCTCTGCGGACATTCCGCAGTCCACAACGAGCTCCTCCCATTTCCACGACTTGTCCTTGTCTTTAGGATCCTGGAGATGCGGCGGGATCGCACCTATGACCCCGGAAATATCGCGTCTTCCATGCACAGTCACTTCCATGGAGGGCAAGATGCGTCGGTCTACCCCTCCCATCATTCTGACTTGCAAAAACCCTTCATCCTCGATCTTCGATACTATCATGCCAATTTCGTCGACATGAGCGGCGACCATGATCTTGGCAGAGGGCTTGGGAGAAGCTCCTCTCTTGAGCATGATCACGCTTCCGAGCGAGTCCCGCCGAACTTCGTCGACAATGTCAGCGAAGAGGGCAGTCACAACGTCCCCAGCGGGAGACTCGTACCCAGTCACGCCGCGAGCGTCGGCGAGGCGCAAGATCGCTTGCTTCGTATCCATAACCCGTCCCCTTTCCGCACCCATTAAGTGACGACCCTGACCCACAGCTCCAGGACCGCACACCTTTTTTGTATTCGCCATTGCATGCGCGCTTCCTGCAATCACATAAAGTGGATCGTGCCAAAAGATGCATCGACAAGATGGCTCTATGCAGGATTAATGTAAATGAGCCCATCACTTCCTTCCACAATGATTCCATTCATACCAACTGCGCAAGACCCCTTATCCTCCTTCGTCTTATGCCGCGGCGGATTGCAGGCAACGCTTCAACAGCGGCTCGCCGCCCGGCTTCTATGCATTCGGGTATCCGGGCCACATCTGTCAGAGCAACGTTGTAAAGGCGAGGCTTCACAACAACATCTGCATAGTGGAACAACACATAATCTGACACCTCCTCACCGAGGATGTCGAGGGACTGTGTTATTATGGACGGGAGGTCTCCAACCTTCGAATCGGCCTGGCCTGTATATCCAAGATCCACGGCGATTACGTAATCACATCCTAGTTCCTTGAGAACCCTTGCCGGGACAGGCTCGCGAACCCCGCCGTCGACCAGATACCTGCCGTCCCATTCCTTCCAAAAAAATACCCCCGGTATGCTGCAGGAGGCCCGAACAGCATCGGCTACGTGCCCATCTACATATACTGTTCCCTTGAAGCACTCGCTTCTTACTGCTTCCGACGTGAACACTATCTTTTCGCCACTGTGCAAATCGACCGATACAACAGCACACGGCATTTTCATGTCGGTCATCTTCATGTCGCCGAAATTTGCCTTCAAGAATGATTCGAGACGGGCGCCCCGGAGCATCCCCTTAGGAAGTCTGCTCTTTTGGCCGCAGAACAAAAGGGCAAGAGGCACAGCAAGGTAGAATAGCGTGGTCCCAGGGGAATCGATTATGTCTCTTGCCTGGACACCTAAAGCTATCTCCTCCATCTCTGCCACGCTCATGCCAGCCCCGCACATGGCAGCGATCAGGCTGCCAGAACTCGTTCCTGCAACCATGTGGGGACATATCCCTGCCCTCTCCAGTTCATCGATGACCCCGATGTGCGCCGCGCCCCTCAGTCCGCCCGAACCAAGCGCAAGACCGATTCTCACTTGTCACCACTCCTTACAGACACGCATTGGCAATTACGGTGGCTCTACATACTACGATATGCAACACGTCGTCTACGAGGAAATGGACGCCGGTTCCGGATTGAACCTCGGAGGTCGTCATCCCCAAGGCCAAAAGGGAAAGGCAGCTTGCAGATTCCGCCATGGTGGCTTCTGAAAGAGATCGGGCTTTCGGACCAATGGGTAGTCCCAATTTCCATAGCGCTTGCCGCACAAGCCGTCAAGTCATCGTTGTCATTGATTGGCGCTCTGCGCACCCTATGGAAATTGAATAGCTCGTGTGCAAAACATGGAGGCGAAAAGAATGGAGTACATAAAAAAATGGTGCCCGGGACGAGACTTGAACTCGTACGGTGTGAACCACACGCCCCTCAAACGTGCGCGTCTGCCAGTTCCGCCACCCGGGCACTCAATCTATTCTGCTGTTTTCAATGTCCATCACAGATTATACGATCACAAAGGCCTCATGTCAATAGCCGAACGCATGTAGCTGCCAGGCCGCAGCCTCCAAGCAAGTCATGATCATTCTTACACACCATCTCTGAGCTAAAACCACGTCGGGCCGAGCCCCAGCTGCCCGAGAACACTCGATTGCCTTTCAGAAGCCGATTTAATTGACTAACCCTTTAACACTTCTGTAATATCCCACTACTGATCCATCCAGACGAGGTAAAGCTCAGGCTGCAACTGAGCACACGCCCCTTCCCGGACTACATCACCTGTACGAGCTTGGGATTGTCGATTGGTCCGGGTATTCTTCCGCGCTTGGCCACGGGTTTGCCTTCGACTTCCTTTATGTCCATGGTCATGTCGATTGGAGACGCTCCTGAGATGTAGCTTCCTATTCCAAACGAGTCGGCGCCCGCCTCCACCAAAGCCGGAATGCGTTCAGGAGTGACACCGCCTGAGACAAATATCTTCACGTGTTCGAAACCTGCCTGGTCCAACCTGGCCCTAATCTCGCGGACAAGATCGGGAGTCACACCGCCTCGCTCTCCGGGAGTGTCAAGCCTAACGCCCTCAAGCTTGTCGTGGAGGGCTTCAGCAACTCTGAGAGATTCCTCAGCCTCGTCCTTGAATGTGTCCACGAGGATTATCCTCGCATCGCCTTCAGGCATCTCCGCGTCATAAACCTTAGCCACTTCCACAGTATCGCCGGCAATGAGAAAGACAGCATGCGGCACAGTCCCCTTCGGCTCCTGCCCCGCGAGCTTGGCGCCGAGGATGCAGCTGGCGCCGTTTGCGCCTCCAATGACGGCTGCCCTCTCCATAACAGATGCGACCGCAGGGTGCACATGGCGGGCCCCAAAACAGATGAAGGGCTTGTCGCCTACGGCGACGCGCAGTTCGTGGGCTGCTGTAGCCCAGGCGCAGGAACTAGCGAGTATTCCAAGCAAGCAGGTCTCGTAGACTCCGAATTCTGCGTATTTCCCGCGAATCCTCATGATCGTATCCTTAGGTTCAAAGCTCTCACCCTCGGGAACAGCCCAAACCTCAACATCGGCGTTCTCCAGTAATCCAAGGCATTCAGGAAGGCCGGCCAATATGCCGCGTCTCCTGGGAAAGATCTCCGCAGTAACTTGCCTTTCAGAAAGGCCCATTGAGTCCAATATCTGCCTTGTCTTCACGAAATAGAGATCGGTAGTATATCCCTGAACAATTTCTTCATGGGTCGCTGAGAAAAGGCGTCTGCCTGGATCTACAGCGAATTCTTTAACCTGCGACAAATTAGACACTTTGCCTGCGGTATTCATTGCCGTGCGTACCCCCCGGACAATATCCATATTGCAGTAATTATAACATACATTGAGCGCCAGGCACATTTCTACTCGGATTCGAATTCTGAAGCCTTTCCCGGCCACCGCGAACGATAAGCCTTGTGGTAGATTCTGTTCATATTGAGCACGCGTTCTACATAACGCGCTGTTTCGGGGTAAGGGATATCCCCTATCTCCTCAACGCGGCCCGACCATGTTCCCGAAGAGAGCCAGCGCTCTACGTTTGACGGGCCTCCGTTGTATGCAGCAAGCGCGATCACGGCTTCATCATGAAAGATTCTCAATAGGTGCCCAAAATACCAGGCACCTATCATGATGTTAGTATCCGGGTCAAACAGCTGGTCTTCAGAGTATCCAACAAGCCCTAGTTGCCCCGCCGCCCACTCCCCCGTTTCGGGCATAATCTGCATGAGGCCGCAGGCGCCCTTAGATGACCTCGCATCCCGCCGGTAACCGCTCTCCACCCTTATTATCGACGCAACAAGAAACGGATCAATCCCGTTTGCCGTAGCATAGACAGTTATGTATTCGACATAGTCCAACGGGTTGATCAGCTGCAACACGCGGGGAGACTGCGCGGCAAAGGAGATCAACATGCCAATGAGCGCCAAGACAACTAGTGCCCGCCCCAGTCTTCTTAGGCCATCTATCATAGAACCAACTCCGGTCTTAACCCATATGCCCTAACTGCTTCGAGCATTCCCAGCATCGCCCACCAGGATGTTCCACAACTCGTCCACCTGCCGGACCGTATCATCCAGCGGGCAATCGGTCCTTATCACACAATCCGCCCGTGCAACCATCTGCTCTACAGGTTGTTGGGCATTGACTCGGCAAAGCGCATCTTCATAGGAGATCCCATCGCGGGCAGCGATCCTCTCAGCCTGCAGCTCGGGATTGGCCACTGTGACTACAATTGCGTCTACGAGCGAATCAAGGCCCGATTCGAACAACACTGCAGCGTCGATCACCGCAACAGACGGCGGACACGAACTCTCTTCCAGAATGCTCAACCATGTTCGGGCTTTACGAACCAGCTCGGGATGGGTAATGCTGTTCAACTTCTGAAGGGCAGCAGGATCAGAGAAAACGACCTTGCCCAGTTTTCGCCTGTCAAGAGTTCCGTCAGGAAGAAGAAAGCCTTCCCCAAACGCCGTTCGTATGCTGCAAAGCGCTGGAGAACCAGGCTCCACAATCTCTCGCGCCACAAGATCCATATCCAGGCAAGCTGCACCTCGGTCCGCAAGCATTCCAGCTACAGTAGTCTTCCCCGTGCCACTCTGCCCTGTAATCCCGAGAACTATCATATCCACACGCCTCCAACATCGTCAGCCTGTGGACATGTATTCATCGAATATCGCCCAGTTCCTTCAGGAAGTATTCAGCTTCGGCCAAAGGCCGCAATCCCCATGAGAATCAACACAATTCCCGGTGCAAGCCGAAGCCACAGTCCACCCCATCCCTCTGGCATTCTTCCTCCTACCAAAATCCCCATTCGAAAGCATGCGCAAGTAAGGGCCCCGGCCACCGGTGCAACAGACCACCAGTCCGCTCCGGCAAAGCCTGCTCCAAGCCCAGTGCCCAAGCTGTCGAGCGCCAATGCAGTCCCGAGCAGGAGAGCTTCCCCCACTGATATCACGCCAGACCGATCTATGTCTGCCGCCTCCGGATCTCGCATGATCTGCACCACTAGTCCTACCGGCTTCAGCCTCACAGAGACAACACTCGCCTCCAATAGCGGTCTCCGCCTTGACCACTCGCCAAAGCCTTCCAGTGCAAGCCACGCTCCCATCAGCGCCAATACGACTCCGCCTATGGTGGCGGCCGTCTTTGGATCGAGTAGCCCTCCTGTCACTCCTCCGAGCCACGTTGAACCGGCAACAGCCACTGATGATATGAGCCCAACTGCGCAGACCACATGAAACTGAGCTTGAATTTTCCGGAGCCCATACACTAGGCCTGCTCCGAAAGCATCAGCACTTATCGCCATCGAGATCAAAATCACCTCAGCAAATCTCATGATAACACCCCACCGTATTGAGGGTCGCGGCCCTCAGCCCCGTTTCTATGGAGCCAAAGTCAGTATACGGCGGGAAGATGAAAAAGGACCCCCGAAGACTTCCGGAGGTCCTTGTCACATGCTTTTCAAGCTTTCAGACTAGAAAGGCACCTTTACATTTATCGTGACCAATTGCCAATCCATGTAGTTAGCCGGAGAATTCCTAAGGTAAGCCCAAGGCTTGCCTGCGTGGAATCCGGTTGTGTCAGCCTGCTTGCGGCCATCGCCACCATAGCTGACGGTTACTGTACCCTTTCCAACCGCTCCGGCGACCGAAGCCTTAAACCAGTTCTTGCCCTCATCCTCGAAAGGTCGCCACATGTTCGGATCTGCCGGCGGCTTTATCCCCTTATCACGGAACGTATACGCCAGCGAGGTACTGATGGTATCCGAAACCTTCCAGTTCAGATCCACCCCGGCAACAAGCCCGCCCTTTTCATCCTTGCTCAGCAAGCCGAGTTTTGCATAGGCCGCATCAGTCACGTCGATCTTCGAACCGGCAAAACCGTAGATCTCGGTTGCCGCATCCGCGTCGGCCTTCTTGACATATGCAGCCACCCCTGCCACTTCAGACTTGGCGCTCTTTACGAAGCCCGGAGCCAGATCTGTGGCATATAGTCCATAGCCAAAGAGCTCCGTTTTGGGTTCCTCCACGGTGAACTTGGCTTCCGTCTCCACAGCCAGCCCATCAGCAGGAGCACCTTTCAGGTTCAGTCCAACGATGGTGTCAACCCTCTTGCCGTCGTGCTCTGCTTTGTCGGCATAGTACCCGTGCTTGTAGTCGACGAATGGCTTGATATCCATGCCGAACTTCTTATAGACCACGTCGGCATGGGCATTGTACCCATCGTACTCGGCCGCATCATCGTACAAGTCAGACCTGAATCCTCCCGAAACCGTCATCTTCAGATTCTCCACGGGATCCACAACAACCCCGGCCTTTGTCTCGTTCCATACGGGATCATGGTCAGCCTGATTCATCCACAAGGTATTTCCGACTGTTAGCGTAGTCGGCACGGCCGCCGGGATTACCACCGCAGCCTCCGCCTCGACTGCTGCGGCGCCCTTATAGACGTTGAGGAGCGCAGTATCCTTGCCGCTTGCATATGCCGACTTGAACTCATTCCCGACTTCGACATACTTAGCTGAGAGGGTCGCAGGCCCCGCCTTTGCATTGTCGAGTTCGACAAGGCACGCCCAGTTGTTCTCCTTGCCCTTGAACTCCAGCGTCCCAACCTGTTCCCAATAGCCCGCACCGGCAATAGTGAGGTCAGCACCGACACCCGGGATCTTTCCAGCCAGATCAACGCCGAAAGTCAGGTCGTCGCGAATGTCGTCGCCTCTTCCATCAGTATAGGCTCCGATCAGGCCAAGTTCGAACTCTCTGGGCAAGCCATACGTTACTCTTCCCAAGAACGCATTGCTGCCAGACAGCCCCGCAGCATACAGATTTGCGTCAGCCCCCATGACCTGCCCCTTGGCATTCAGAACAATGCCTCTTCCGAGGACCGCGGCGATGCCGAGCGGATCTCCAAGCGACGCGAATTTCTTTGCATTATTCGGATCGTTGTTGCTCATCCAGAACGCAAAAGGATCAGTAGCATGCGAGAAATACCAATTGCCCACCCCTACATTCGGAGCGTTCTCGTCCAACGTCACTACCAATGGCAGGTAGGCGACTGTGGAGGAGCCCTGGTTGAATGTCAAGTTCAGGCTCAAGCGTGCATAGTTCTCCTGTGCTGGATGGCTTTCGAACGGCGGGATTATGTAGAATTTTTCCTTGAGAGGAATCTTAGCGTTCGATTCGTCCTGGTGATACCATGAGAAATAAAGCTTGTACTTCCCGTCGGGGTTGAGTTTGCTCATCTTCTCGTTCAGCGGGTAGCTTATCCTATTCCAGCCCGGAGCCGCTTCACTGGAAGCAAACGTTCCGTCCACCCAGTCCCATCCGTTGCTCAGATCTGCCATGCCGAGGAAGAATCCGTTAGCAAGCACCTCGTTTTCAGGCGGCAAATAAACGTCTAAAATAAGTTCGTCCTTCCCAATCCATTCCTGCAACGCATCGCCTGCGAGATCCAACGCAAGCTTGGTCTCAGCAGCAGTTCCGCTTGGAATGACCGCCACCGCGCATTTTCCGTCGTAGGTTACCTCAGGCTCCAGTTCAAAGACTGCGCCTGTATTGTCGTTTTCATAGCCCACGAGTTCGCGTTCATAATCGAATGTCCATGCGGCTGCAAATTCGCCGTTCACAGCCACTGGGGGTAAAGAAAGAGACTCGAAGGTATCGAGCCGGATTTCGTCCACGTAAAACGTCTCTCCAAGCGGAACCTTCTGGTCCTCTTCATCAACTCTGAAGAACGAGAAATACAGCTTGTATTTTCCGTTTTCCTTCACATTCTTCATGCCGTCAGAGAGCGCGTAAGTTATCTCATTCCATCCCGGAACTACCTCCGCCTCACTGAAAACTCCGTCCACCCACTCCCAGTCCTTGGAGAGATCTGCCATGCCAAGGAAGAAGGAATTCGGCACGATCTTCATAGTCTTCGGAATATACACATTAAGGCTAACCACATCATGCTTACCCCAGCCTACGAGAGCATCGCCGGCGACCTCAACGCCTAGTTTCGTCTCAGGTGCGCTGCCACTGGGCGTTACTGCCAGCGCTCCCTTGCCCTCCCTAGCTATCTCGTGAGTCAGCGCCAGTTCCGCACCTGTATTGTCATTGTCGAACTTCGCAATCTCTTCCGCTGTTTCCATGCTGTGCAGATACACTCTCTCACTATCCGCACCTGCCGCCGCGGCATTCAGCGAAAAGGTCGTCACCACTGCGAAAGCCAAAACACACAAGCAGATGCATCTGCTTGTTCCCTTTAACCTCTCCATTTTGGACGCCTCCCCTTCCTCGTATGATTGTCGAGCAACCGTAATGACCCACGGGGTTCACTAATCACTCCTGGCTAAAGCCCGGAGCTTCTGGCCATCAAACCGCCTCGCTTTCATAGATGCGAAATGTTCTTGCACGATGGCCCATGCCTTTAGCTGGTTCCTTAACCGGTTAAGCAGACGGCCAGACACGAGCTCGGCACAACAATTCGCTGCTATATGGCAACTTAATCGGTTAAGTATAAGTTAGCATAATTGTCACGGAATGTCAATAGAACAATCAGCGAGAAGGGCGCGTTGATCAGCAAGCGAAGCTCATGCCGCAAGAAGCTCAGACATAGTAAAAGGGCCCCCGAATACTTCGGAGGCCCTTATTGCATCTAGACTGTTTAGAACGGAACCTGCACCGAAAGTGTGAGCAGCTCCCAGTTCATGCCGACGCCAGGATGGTTCCTCAGGTATGCCCAGGGCTTACCCGCATGGAATCCCGTACTATCAGCTTTCTTCAGGCCGTCAACGCCGTAAGCAACGCTAATAGTGCTATCGCCGACGGTTCCCGTAACGCTGGCCTTCACGTAGTTCCTGCCGCCATCCTTGTAATGCTCCCAACCCTCTACGCCCTTCTCACGGAAGGTGTATGTTAGGCCCGTATCTATGCTCTCGCTGGCCTTGTAGCTCAGTGTCGCACTGGCCACTACGCCATTCTCCCTGTCTTTGCTTAGCACACCGAGCTTGGCGTCGAAAGCGTCATTAACCTTGAGATTGCTTCCAGCATAGCCGTAGAAGTTAGGTGCGGCTTCCGCGTCGCCTTCCTTCTCGTATTCAGCAACCGCTGCGATCTTCGACTCCGCACTCTTTACGAAACCAGGGTTGAGGTCGGTGGTGTAGATTCCCCAACCACGCACATAGGTTATTGGCTGCTCAAACTCATAGCTAGAGTTGAGTCCAACCTTGAGATCATCGGTCGGGTCACCACTGACATCAAGTCCCACAATAGTGTCTACAGCCTTGCCGTCGTGAGCGGTCTTGGCATAGGAATCAACCTTGTAATCGACATACGGGTTGAGTTTCACGTCAAACACTTTGTATGAGACGTCTCCGTGTACCTTATAGCCGGTATAGTCCTTGTCATCGTCGGAATTGAGGTCGGCCTTGTAGGCACCCGATACGGTGGCCTTGAGGTCCGCCAAAGGCTCAGCGACTATCTCAGCAGTGGTCTCGTTCCACTTTGGTTCTGCACTGTAGCTCATCCAGACCGTATCGCCAAGTGTGAGGTCTACAGGAATTCCGACCGGAATGCCGACGGTAACTCCGACCTGAGCAGCTGCAGCGTCAGCATAGTCGTGCAGAATCCTGCCGTAATCCAGGTATGCGTACTGCGAGACAAAGTTTGCACCCACTGCAGTGTACTTCGCCCAAGCATCTGTGACAGGGCCAACAGCGATGTCGCTCAGTTTCAGCTGGTATGCGTAGTTCTCCTCTGGGCCCTCGAATTCCCATGTTCCATCGCCCTGCGTCCAGTAACCAGCGCCAGCCAGTGTCAGCTTGGCTCCGATTCCCGGAATCGCGCCAGCTATGTCAGCGCCGAATGTCAAATCGTTGGTTGTGTCAACCGTGTATGCGCCGACCAGGCCGAGTGTGAAGTCTGCAGGCAGACCATAGGTCGCCCTACCGAGATAGGCTTCTTTCCCGTTGTTGAGACCCGCGGCGTAGATATCGATGTCTGCTCCGAGGATGCTGCCCTTAGCATTAAGAACAACGCCTTCTCCAAGGATCGCGCCGATTCCCAGCGGATCGCCGAGGCCGCGGAACTTCTTGGGGTTCCAGTAGTTGTTGTTGCTCACCCAGAACTCAAACGGAGCAGTTGCGTACGAGAAGTACCAGTTGCCCGTCGTGACTTCCGGAGTTCCTCCGAACGGCTTGATCGTCAAAGGAAGATAAGCGACTACCGACTCGCCCTCTGTGAAGGTGAGCTCGAGATCGAGGCTGCTGGCACCGACCAAATTCGTGGGTTTCCATTCTCCGGCATCGTAGG
>Ga0208693_1001490_pt1 | contig 16743 bp, 15 predicted proteins | sample AD_UKC071_MetaG_FD_184438 | JGI IMG/M metagenome (GOLD analysis project Ga0208693, IMG submission 184438) | Active sludge microbial communities of municipal wastewater-treating anaerobic digesters from USA - AD_UKC071_MetaG (SPAdes) (version 2) | ecosystem: Engineered > Bioreactor > Anaerobic >... | reverse complement strand
TCTAAACGCTCGGTGAAGATGATCGTCCCGGCGATCCTGGTGATCTTCACCTTCACCGTCTGACCCGGTTTTGCGTTTGCAACATACATCGTGTATCGGCCGAGTTTTACCACCCCGTCGCCGCGTTTCGAGAGGAACTGCGGGGTGACGTCCATGATAGCTCCTTCCGTCGGTTTCGCCCCTTCGGAGGATTCTACCGCTGCCTTCCGCTTCCGGACGGGTCGGTGCCCGCCGCAGGCGTCGCACTGGAGCATCAGAACCCGTTCGGTCTTTACGAGGCGGGTATCGGGCTTCCCGCACTCGGAGCAGACGACATAGTCATCTACGTAACCTTTTATGATCGAGTTGATCTGCTCCTGCTCGAACTTTCCGGAGAATATGGCACGCGTCCCATCGATCTTACCGGCGGTACCGAGTTCGCCGAGGAGGTGTTTCATCAGGTGGTCCTGTTCGCGCCGCAGTGTACTCGCGATCTCGGCGAAGTTCTCAAGAACCGTGGTCTTCCCCTCGATAAAGACCCTGGCGGCCGGAACGGTGAACCGGTCCTCAAACTCTGTTGGCTCCGTGATGGTGGTATACGCCTTCTTCAGAAGGTCCTCATACGACTGGGTCATACCTCACTATGGATCGCGCAAACTCAAAAAGTGGTTCCCCGGCGTGACCTTGCGCATGCTTATCTAGGTAAGCAACCCACCAGTCTTGCAGTATGTTGCCGGCACAGGACCTCGCACTTCTTCGAAAGACCCTAAAACGCGAATTAACCGATGTCGAACTTGCCTGTTTTGAGAACCTCTGGAGTGAGCACTGCAGTTATCGGTCCACCAGACACCTCCTGCGGACGCTGCCCACAGAGGGGCCCGGCGTGCTGCTTGGCCCGGGGGACGACGCTGCAATCGTTCGGTTCAGCGACACCTGTGCCCTCGCCGTCGGGATGGAGAGCCACAACCATCCAAGTTACGTCGACCCCTACGACGGCGCCGCGACGGGTGTGGGCGGGATCGTCCGCGACGTTCTCTCGATGGGTGCCCGCCCCATAGCCCTGATGGACCCGCTCTACTTCGGGCCGCTCGACTCTGAGAAGAATCGCTACATCTTCGAGCACGTCGTTGCCGGTGTTGGGGGTTACGGCAACTGTATAGGGGTGCCGGTAGTTCGGGGGGAACTCGTCTTCGAGTCTTCCTACTCAGGAAACCCGCTCGTGAACGTCGTCTGTGTTGGGATAGTGGATCCAGACCGCTACATCACCGCCAGGGTGAAGAAACCGGGCAACCATCTCGTCCTGATCGGGTCATCGACCGGCCGTGACGGGCTTGGAGGGGCATCGTTTGCATCCCGCGACCTCGCTGAGGACGCAGAGGCGGCCGACCGTCCGAGCGTTCAGATCGGTGACCCCTACACCGAGAAACTCCTCATCGATGCAATCCTCGCTATGGCCGCGACCGGGAAGGTCCTCTCCTGCCGTGACCTGGGGGCGGCGGGACTTGCCGGGGCTTCGAGCGAGATGGCAAGCACATTCGGTGCGGTCATCCATGCTGACCGTGTCCACCTCCGGGAGACCGGGATGACACCGCGGGAGATAATGCTTGCCGAGTCGCAGGAGCGTATGCTCGTAGAGGTGGCCCCGGAGGATGTCACCCTGATAGGATCAATCGCCGAGAGGTATGACCTCGCCTGGAGCGACGTCGGCGAGGTGATCACTGAACCCCGCTACATCGTGAGATACCTGGGTGAGACGGTCGCCGATCTCCCGATCGATCTGCTCGTCGGCGGCGTCCCGCCCTGCTCCTGGGAGAAGAAACCCTACTCGGCGGAGAGACCATTCTCCAGACCGGAGGTGCCCGTAAAAGACCTGGCGCTTGCCGTGCTTGCGCATCCTGACGTGGCGCGCAAGGACTGGGTCTACGAACAGTATGATAAAGATGTCCAGGTCAGGTCGGTCTCGCTCGTCCACGACGCTGCCGTCCTCCGCCTTGAGGGTAAGGCGCTCGTCCTATCATGCGGCTGCAACCCCTCCCAGATCTTCTTAAAACCTTACGACGGGGCGGCAAACGCCGTCATAGAGAACGCAGGCAACCTAGCCTGCCTTGGCGCTGAACCGCTATGCATCGTCGACTGCCTCAATTTTGCAAGCCCGGAGCACCCGGAGGTTGCGTGGCAGATCGAGCAGTGCATCCTCGGCATGGGGGAGATGGCACGGAAGATGGGGATCCCCATCGTTGGCGGTAACGTCTCGCTCTACAACGAGAGCGACGAGTTCGATACCAGGATCATGCCCACACCCTCGATCGGGATGCTCGGGCGCGGAGAGGTCAGGAGATGGACAGCCCCGAATGAAGGCGATCTCATCGCCCTGGTGGGCCGGACGCTGCCTGATTTCGGGGGTTCCGTCCTTGACGCGGTCACGGGATGCGGCGGTCAGGCGCCCGCAATGGCCGATCCTGCAGTTGTTGCAATCGTCCGTGGCCTGGTCGCCTCCGGTTCGGTCACGGCGGCAACCGACCTCTCAAGGGGCGGGTTGCTGGCGGCGCTTGCAAAGGTTGCCCCGCGTGCGGAAGTTGCACTCGCAGGTGATCCTCTTGAGGAACTCTTCTCCGAGACCTGTGGCCGGTTCCTTCTCGCCGTCAGGGATGAAGCGGCGCTCGCCGGTGTAAAACACCGGATCATCGGCACGGTCGGCGGCGATACCCTCACCATCCGACTGGAGAGGGAGAGCATCGTAATCCCACCCGAAGAACTTGATGCCGCACTCTCCACGACCACCCGGACGATGCGTTACTGAGCAATCAATCCTTCTTTTCTGACCTGCGGACGAGATCGGCCAGGGATTCTATCGTTGCGGAGCTCTGCACGTCGCTCTCCGTGAGTGACACACACCCCCGGACGTCGGCGCCCCTCTCCGCAAGCATCGCCTTAATCTTTTCAAGCGTCTTTTGCGGCGAACCGCGCGATGTGCAGTATATGAAAACGGTCTTTCCCTCGATTCCCTGGAGCGCGTCGATGGCAGCGTTGATCGCCGGCGTCGGGTTGCCCGCCCATACGGGTGATCCGATGATTATGGCATCGTAGCCGGAGACGTCGATGACCCCTGGTTCAATATCGGCCTTATGCCCTAGCAACGCCCGCGGCATGCCTTTGAGGTACATTCCCATCTTCGAGTAGCCGGCGCGGTCTTTTACCTCCACCAGATCACCTCCGGTCGCGGCAGCGAGCCGTTCCGCAACAGATCGGGTGTTCCCGGTCTCAGAGTGGTATATGATGCAGAGAGACATACCCGAGAGTGGCGCGGGCCGGGTATAAACCGGTATCGGCCACTAAAAAATGGTGTTACTTCTGGAACTGTGGCATGAACCTGCGGATCTCCGCACCCACCTGCTCGATCAGGTGCTCCTCGTCTGCTTTTGTCAGCGCGTTGAAGACGGGGCGGTTCACCAGGTTCTCAAGCATCCACTCCCGCGCGAACTCACCGCTCTGAATCTCTTCCAGGATCTCCTCCATCGCGGCGTAGGCCTCCGGCCCGATTACACGTGGGCCGCGGGTCAGGTCGCCGTACTGGGCGGTGTTGCTGATCGAGTCGCGCATCTTTGTGAACCCTCCCTCATAGATCAGGTCGACGATGAGCTTCATCTCGTGCAGGACCTCGAGGTAGGCCATCTCGGGGGCGTAGCCAGCGTTGACCAGCGTCTCAAATCCAGCTTTTATGAGGGAGGTCACACCGCCGCAGAGGACCGCCTGCTCGCCGAAGAGGTCGGTCTCGGTCTCCTCGGCAAACGTCGTCTCGAGCACGACCGCGCGTGTCGCGCCGATTCCACGGGCATAGGCAAGGGCGATGGCATGCGCATCCCCGGTGGCGTCCTGCTGAACAGCGATGAGGGCCGGCACGCCCTTCCCCTCCTCGTACATCCGGCGGACCATGTGGCCGGGGCCTTTCGGGGCGACCATGACCACGTCAACTGTTGGCGGCGGGACGATCTGGCCGTAATGAATGTTGAAACCGTGTGAGAACATCAGACAGGTGTTCTCTTTGAGGTTTGGGCTGATCTCGGTGCGGTATACGGCCGCCTGGTTCTCGTCTGGGAGGAGGATCTGGACGACATCGGCGCGCCTGGCCGCTTCAGCGACAGGGTAGACCTCAAAACCATCCTCAGACGCTCTCTGCCAGCTGTTCCCTGGCCGCAGGCCGATGATGACCCGGCACCCGGAGTCACGCAGGTTCAGCGCCTGTCCCCGGCCCTGGGAGCCGTATCCAATGACGGCGATTGTCCTGCCATCCAGTATGCGTGGGTCCGCATCGGATTCATAGTATTTTTGCACCATAGTTTCTCACCTCCCCTTTGGAGAGCAAACCTGATAAATATTCTATCGGTGAACCTCTCTGGTGCACTGGGGGTTATTTTAAGATTGATGGGGAAGAAACTTTATTCCTCATAACAGGTGATTGAGGATTTATAATGGAACTGCCAGATGTCCAGTCCAGCCTGCCGGAGGTTCGGATCAGCCTGACCCGGGTGGGCGTGAAGAACGTCATGAAACTTGTTGAGGTTGCCCGGTCGGCCAAGCGGCCGGTCATCTTCATCTCCAACTTTGACGTCTTCGTTGACCTGCCAGGGAGCCTCAAGGGTGCGAACCTCTCACGGAACTTCGAGGTGATCGATGACGTGCTGCAGCAGGCCATCGACGGTGAGGTGAAGGGGATTGAGGAAGTCTGCAGCGCGGTGGCCAGGAAACTTCTTGATAAACATGAGTACGCGGAACGGACGGAAGTCCGGATGCGGAGCCAGTTCATGGTACGGCGTGAGACGCCGGTCAGCGAGACAACCTGCCACGAGGTCGTGAACGTCCACGCGCGAGCGATAGCGCAGAGGAATGATGGAAACCCGATCATCAGAAAGAGCATAGGTGCCGAGGTGGTCGGGATGACCGCCTGTCCCTGTGCTCAGAATATCATGAAGGACCATGCCCTCCACGTCCTCGAGCAACTTGGTGTTGAGGAGGATAAGATCGCCAGGTTCTTTGAAGAGGTGCCGATGGCCACCCACAACCAGCGTGGGCGGGGTTTCCTCTGTATAGAGATCGACGACGACCAGCAGATCAGCCTCGAGAAGATCATCAAGATCCTGAAGGACTCCATGAGTGCACGTATCTATGAGCTCCTCAAGCGGGGCGACGAGAGTTATGTGGTGATGGAGGCTCACAAGAACCCGAGGTTTGTTGAGGACTGCGTCCGTGAGATGGCCCGTAAAGTGGTTACGCAGTTCGGGGATCTCCCCGGCGACACCGTGGTCACCATTAAACAGACAAACGAGGAGAGCATCCACCAGCACGATGCCTACGCGGAGCGGAAAGCAACGATAGCCGAACTGGTCTCGGAGCTGGAAAGAGGCGCACTATAGGCTCCAGCCTCAATTCCATCATTTTTATACTTGCCTGCCCTCCCGGTGCTTGGTGTTACTGTTGCTCTATTACGTAACACTCAGAAACATCCCAAAGCGAAAGATATAAACTCTGTTTCCTTCATAATCCATGTTGACGTACTCGTGTACGTTTTCGGTAAAGAATTGTGTGGTAACACCAGTATCGTGTTCAGAACACCACATTATCGGAATGAGGCGATATATTTGTCGAAAGTTGTAGAGATTTCCCCAACAACGAGGCATGAAGGCCACTCAAAGCTCGTCCTGAAGGTCAATGATGAAGGAATCATCGAGCGTGGAGACTGGCTCAGCATCACCCCGGTGAGGGGAGTTGAGAAACTTGCCATAGGGAAGACGATGGAGCAGGTTCCAAAGATAGCATCACGCGTCTGCGGTATCTGCCCCATCGCCCACACCCTGGCGGGTGTTGAGGCGATGGAAGCTTCCATCGGGTGCGAGATCCCCGAGGACGCAAAACTCCTGCGCTACATCCTGCAGTGTGCCAACAGGATGCACAGCCACGCCATCCACAACATCCTGTCCCTCCCGGATATGTACATCCCCGGAACAGACACGAAGATCAACCCGTTCACAAAGGAAGAGCCTGTAAGGAGCGTCGCTCTCCGGATCCAGCGGCTCCGTGAGATCGGCCAGACCATCGGCGAGATAGTCGGCGGGGAGGCGATCCACCCGAGCAACCCCCGCGTCGGCGGTATGTACACGAACATAACTCCGCGGGCGAAAGCGAAGATCTACGACCTCGCGAAGGAGGCCCGTGTGCTGGCTCAGCAACAGATGGAGTTCATGATTGCGGTCTTCCGGAACTACCAGAAGCGTGACTGGGCTGAAGTCGGCGGCGTCGAGGTCCCGATCCCGAAGACTCTTGGCTACCACAACCAGGGCTACATGGCCACTGCACCGGTCTACGGCAGTTCAAGCCTTGATGAGAACCCTACCTGGTTCCCCGAGCGGTTCACCGAGGTCCGCCCCTGGGACTGGTACATGGGTGAGGTTGAGATCACCGAGGCTGACCCGAACTACCCGATCGGCGGCACCACCCCCGTAGGGAATAAGGCCTGGCCCCAGATGGAGGCCTGCACCGGCGTCCCGCTCTACGACGGCCAGCCGGTCGAGGTTGGACCGCGTGCACGCCAGGCGATCTTCAAGAACTACGACGAGAAGGGCACCATCGGCCTGCAGATCGCGCGGCAGATGGAGTTCCCCGAGACCGCCTATGGCATCATCGACGCCGTGGACGCGCTCAACACCTCCGGGCCGGTGCTCGCCGACGAGATCCCGCAGGGCGACGGATCCCTCGGCTGGGCCGCAAACGAGGCTCCCCGTGGTACTGACGTCCACCTTGCCCGGGTCAAGGATGGCCGGGTGCAGTACTACTCGATGCTGGTTCCGACCACCTGGAACTTCCCGACCTGCAGCCGTGCCCTTGAGGGTGCGCCCTGGCGGCTTGCGGAAGTCGTCATGCGTGGATACGACCCCTGCGTCTCCTGCGCGACGCACATGATCGTGATCGACGAAGACAAGAGGTTAGTGGCCCAGAAACTCATTCAGTGAGCGTACACGCATGCTATTCCGTGAGATCGTGATTGCAGGATGCGGCAACCCTCTCTTTGGAGATGACGGATTCGGCCCTGCTGTAGTTGAGGAACTCAAGAAACTGCAACTGCCCGACAACGTCAAGGTGATCGATGCCGGCCTTGGCGCCCCTCATTTCCTCTTTACGCTGATTGAGGATGCGGAGGTGCCGGTGAAGAAGCTCGTCATCATCGATATCGCCGATTTCGGCGGTAATCCTGGTGATGTGACGAAACTCCGGCCCGAAGACCTGCCACCGGGCGCCTACCGTGATGCCCATTCGTGGGATCTCTCTGAGCCGCTGCAGCGGTTGAAGGATGCCATCGATATCACGATCATCGGATGCCAGCCAAAGCGTGTCGCGAGCCATGAGTTTGAACTGGGGCTCACTGAGGAGGTTGAAGGGGCCATTCCCAAAACAGTACGGATCGTACTGGAAGAGATTGGGGTAGAATATGGGGCTACTATCAACCATCAAGGAACGCATCTTTGGGCGTCGCCGGGAGAAGCCGGAGGAGATGCCGGGGAGAACCCCGGAGAGCAAACCTGAGGCGAAGCCCCCGGTGAAGCCCTCTGATGTGATTGTGGAAGAAAAGGTGGAAGTTGTACAAAAGGAGGAAAAGCCTGTGGCAGAAAAGATTACGATAGGTGAATTACATCTGAGCGGATGTACGGGATGCCTCGTGACGCTTGCGGACAATTACGCGGGTCTCTTCAAGCTGCTCGATGATTACGCGGATCTGGTATACGCACTCACCCTGGTCGACGTGCGCCATGTCCCCGAGATGGATGTGTGCCTGGTCGAGGGTTCGTGCTGCCTGGATGATAAACTCTCGGTAGAAGAACTGAAAGAAGCAAGAGCAAAGTCGAAAGTACTCGTCGCCTACGGCGGTTGCGCAGCCTACGGAAACATCACCCGGTTCTGCCGTGGCGGACAGTGGAACCAGCCCGGCCATGAGTCGTATGTGCCGATCAGCGAGGTCGTCGATGTTGACCTCTACATCCCGTCCTGTCCGCCGTGCCCGCAGGAGGTCAGGAACGTTGCCGTCATGGCCTACCTGCTGCTTCGGGGCAACGCCGAACAGAAGAAACTCGCGACCGCATACCTGGCCCCGCTGATGCAGCTTGCGCAGCGCGGTGACACGGCCTGCGGCTGCGACCTGATGTATGATGTCATCAACCAGGGTCTCTGCATGGGATGCGGAACCTGTGCCGGCACCTGCCCTGTCCGTGCAATCACCATGGAGTACGGCAAGCCGAACGTGAACCGTGACCAGTGCATCAAGTGCGGCGCCTGCTATGCCCAGTGCCCGCGCAGCTGGCTTAACTTCGACGTCATAAACAACTACGAGGGCATCATGGATGCCATCAAGGGAGCCATGCAGTGAGGTGATGAATATGGACGTACTCGGTAACTACAAGTCAGTGGTCTCGGCGCGCTCGACCGACAAGGAGATCCTGAAGCATTCCCAGGACGGCGGAATCATAACCACGCTCTTTGCCTACGCGCTCGAAGAGGGCATCATCGATGGTGCCATCGTTGCGGGCCCTGGCAGCGAGCCCTGGCAGCCGGAGCCGGTTGTCGCGACCACGAAGGCCGAACTTCTCGCTGCCGCCGGAACGCGCTACAACATCAGCCCGAACCTCTGCCTGATCAAGGAGGTGACCCGGAGTTACGGCCTTGATAAAGTCGGCATTGTGGGTACACCCTGCCAGATGCAGGCCGTCCGGAAGGCTCAGCTCTATCCGATCGGTCTGCGTGATGTCGACGACAAGATCGCTCTTGCGCTGGGCATCTTCTGCATGGAGAACTTCTCCTACCAGGGGCTCGAGGCGATGGTCGAGGATCACTGCAACCAGAAGATGGAGTCCGTCAAGAAGATGGACATCGGCAAGGGCAAGTTCACCGTCTACACCGAACGCGGTGCGGTCAGCCAGATGCCGCTCAAACTGATCCACAAGTACGTGCAGCCTGGCTGCCACGTCTGCCTGGATTACGTCGCGAACCTGGCTGATATCTCAAGCGGCTCCGTTGGCAGCCCTGACGGCTGGAGCACGGTCTTCGTGCGCAGCACCATTGGCAACGGCGTCTGGGACGGCGCTATCGCGGCAGGTCTCTTTGAGACAAAGCCGATCGACAAGGTCAAGCCAGGCCTTGACATGGTGACGAAACTTGCCACCGAGAAGATCACAAAGAACCAGAAGAACGTGGATGCACGCAAGACCGTGGGCCTGAAGGCGGATGGAACCCCGAAGGGTCTCCGGAACCCCTATGAGGGGCCCTGAAAAACACTCTTTTTTCTTATTCTTCCCGCTGCAAGCCCGGATGAAGATGGGGGGTGGTGGGGGTCGAAGGTCGTTTACGAAGAACGGAAGGCAGGGATGAACGCCGTTCTCCGGCATTATTGTTGAGCATTACGGTCCATACCCGATCATTGAGATTGGGGCTGCAATCCCGGGGGGGGTAAGCATCCCGGGATGCCCCGGACTTCGGTCGGGGGAGCAGTCAGATCGAATGAGACGTTCGCTTACCCGGGAGGGATCTTCCAGGATCAGGTCGTCGCGGAAGGTCTCCTCATCAGATCCCGGTGGTGAAGATCCGGGGATGCCGTTGCGGCAGGGGGGGGTGCGTGCGGGGGGATGCTGGATCGATATACCGCTCCGTCCTGGCTGCTCTCTCATCGTGAGCCGGGTAGATTTGCGCCGCCAGAAGACCCTCCCTGCTGGAACCGCATCACCTCCCCCGCGTCCTTGCAAAAAATAAGAGGAACCCGAGCGCTGCTGCGCTCCAGGATCAGGCCCCCGGAATATGGCGGCGCCTCTCTCTGCCGTCATATCTCACCAAAGAAGCGTTTTTTAGGCTGCTATTTGTTATGCTTGTATTCAGTCCCTGAAGAGCACCTGGTATGTTACCGATTCTGCTCCAAAAAAGTCCCTGCAAAACTCCGCTGCTTTTGAAGGCTCGTACTCCTTGCAGCTGAAGATGTCAAGGTAGGCCGCGTTTGTCTCGTTTGCAAAGTGGCCGGAGATCAGTGATGTCTCGATGAGCTGGGTCATGGAGTAACCCGCAACCCTCTCCGTCGGGCCGAAGTGAACGATCTGCGGTTCGCCAAACCTCTTCATCTCGATCAGGTCACACAGTTCAATAATGAACCGGTGTATCTTCTCTGGATCCCGGATGGATGCCGGGGCGCACCCTTTCAGGTCCACGCTGGTGTAGAGCCCCCAGCAGCCTCGTTGTTTAAACTGCGCAACGATCTCCGCATCGCTTGCGTTTCCAGCCATAACGTTGCCCGTAGCAACGTTGTCTATCATTACATTTCCAGCCGTGTTCTTCACCTTCGATAGTAACTTACTTTCGAATGTTCACTGTAATTTTTGATAGTCCTGATTTTAAACTTATCCATTATACAAATCGAAAATAGCCGTTATTTCACGGTTATGCCCGAGCAATCACGTGTTATTGAGGAATATAGGGCAGATCCAGGGTAGATTTTGAAATTAATGACTTTGCGTGGCTTCTCCTCGTTTTGGTATGAATATTATAGTACTTATGTAATACTAAATATGAATTATGAAAGGATCTAGATTTTTTCTGGGGTCAACCCTCCGTGGGTTTCAGGGTGATCAGGTCTTAAAAGACAATTATTTTGCCTGCAGGGTTCGGCGGTATCCATCCTGCTGGAATCCAGGTGGAAAAATGACCGCTTGACAATCCGTGCCCGGAAGTGTCAGCACTCCAACCTGAGAACCAGGATATGGGTGAATACTGAGAACCTTTCCGGGATTACATGGAAGCAAGCACCTCCCGGGCTCAGCGCGCACCGCAACGTCTCCCCCACCCGCTGCTCGGGAGATCTCCCGCGCGACCACGCAGAGGCGCAGCCATCACTCACCGAACCTCCGGTGGGGTGCGGTGAACCCGCCGGACGTGCGTATGGAGTTCCTCAAGCGTTGAGTAAATTCTGCCGCAGACCGGGCAGATAAATTCGCCCATCTCCACCGGGAAATCCGGCGGCTTCCTGCCCGGTGGTCTCTCGTCCATTATCGATCACCCTCTTCAGCTTCAATCTCCTCGATCGTTCGCCCTGAGATGACTGATCGAGGTTCTGAAACGACTGGATTCCTGCCGCGGTCTGCCTCATCGTCGTTCTTCTTGACCAGAAGCCAGGCCTCGTTCTTTCCCGTCCTGAAACGGGTGAGAGCGTAGCCGCCCCGGATCTTTGTTCCATCGAGCCAGAAGGATATGTGACCCTGCCTGAGTCCCTCCGCAACCCCTGTTTTCTCACCTCTTCTCTCTGTAAGGTTGCGGTAAGTCCCCCTGTCCCAGACGAGAACCGCACCGGCGCCGTAACTCCCCTCCGGTATAACCCCCTCGAACTCGGCGTATTCGAGCGGGTGGTCCTCCGTCGGGACGGCGAGGCGTCTCTCCTCCGGAGAAAGGGACGGCCCTTTCGGAAGAGTCCATGACTTAAGCACGCCGTCAACCTCCAGCCTGAAGTCGTAGTGGAGCGTTTTCGCCGCGTGTTTCTGGATTACAAAGATTGGATGCTCCTGCTCCACTCTCTCCGGGTCATCCACCTGCGTATCCAATCCTGGCATACGGAAGAGTGCCGTGCTGCCTCAAGATAAGGTTTTTCCTGGTTCAGGTCTTCCGCTCTGATGTGGGGACGACCCTGATGTTCATCTTCTCCGAGCCGATGATCAGTATACCCTCCCCGGGCTGGAAGTTGAGGAGATCCTTCTCGCTCACCTCGAAGAACCTGGCGTTCTCCTGGGCCTGCTTCTTGTTCTCTGAGCGCATACAGAACTTCACGGCGATGTTTGCCAGGATCTCCTCGTTAAAGTGAGCGATGAGCTGTGACGCCAGGATCAGCGAGACCCCGAACTTCCGCATCTCGGTGGCGTACTTGTTCAGCACCGCCTTGATGGCCGTCTTCGAACCGCTCTTCTGGCTCACCAGGAGTTTTGCCTCGTCGACTATGACGAAGAGCCGGAACTTCGCTCGTTCGTCATCGGTTCCGCGTGGGATCTCCCCCATAGCCTGAAGGGTGTAATAGATCCGGCGGAGGAATAGATCGGCAAAGAGGTAGCGCAGGCTCTCCGGGAGGGCGTTTAAGTTGATATGGGTGATCCCGCCGGAGAGTATGGCGGGGATCGAGATCTTCTCCTCTCCCGAGAAGAGCTTGTAGTCAAAGATATCCTCGAGGTATGCAGGGATCGTCTCGTCCTCGCAGGACATGATCTCCCCCTCGATATCATCAAAGTCGAGCACACGTGTCCATGTTGCGGTATCCGCCGTGATCCCGGCGGTCCTGTAGCAGTCCTTTATGATGTTCTTTAACTTTCGGCGCTGCTGGATGCCGAGTGTCGGGAAGTTGATCGAGATGGCATCTACAAAGTCCGATGTGGCCCGGAGAGGTGTGATCTCATCTATCCCGGGGTCGAGTTCCAGCGGGTTGAAGTAGTACTGACCCCCCTCCCGGATCTTGTATGACCGGATATCGCTGCCCGTCCCTGCCATGTCCCCGTGAAAATCGATCAGGAGAACCGGCATCGATTGTGCCGCAAGTTCCGAGGCGATACACCGGATTGTCTCGGTCTTACCGGCTCCTGACCCGCCAATGATGATCATGTGGCCGTTATTGAGCCTCCCTGGCGACCAGTTGACCCGCTGTCCGTCACCGGTGTAGCCGAGGAAGAGATCAAGCCCGCCGGAGCGCCGGGGCTCCGCCACAGGAGCGTTTCTCAGCGGTGCTGGCGCGGGGTGTGCCACAGCCGCGGCCCTATCTTCAATCCGCTCCCCCTCCTCCGGGGGAATTACAAGATCATCCCACACCTCCTCACCCACCTCTCTGTGGCCGGCTGCCGGTGACTGGATGGCTGCGTCTTCACTGAAAGGGTGCGCATCCTCGATCTTCCCGGGAGGTTCTGCCGCCGGCATGGGTTGGAGGTCGATAACGATCTTCCCGGCAACTTCGGTCATAAGTGCATGCTCGAGGTCGCGAAGGCGCTTCTCGTAGAGGTTCCGGTCCCTGACGATGAACCTTGCAAGGTCAACCCCATCATCCTCTGGCACACCTTCCAGGACGTAGACCACGTCGGCAAGGCTCGCAAGGACGCGTGAGAGTTCGCGGCGGAGGGCACGCGATCCGCGGATACGCTCGTAGTCCTCGCCGAAAGCAAGGTATCGCAGAACTGTGAACGTCGAGTAGAACGACTCAAGAAGCATATCGTAGTGATCCCTTACTCCAGCGTCGATCCGTTCGAGCATCTCCTTGAGGATATAGGCAAACTCCGGCGGGAAGGTGTAGACAACACCGTCGATCATGCCGGTGTCAAGGTCGCATGAGTAGGCGAGGACGGCGCACCCTGCGTCTTTGAGCCTGGCGGCGAACCGTTCGCACCCCTCAAACAGGCCCGGGCAGTTTTTGAGGAGGAAATTTATGAACGTCTCATCGCTGCGGGGTGGCGTTGATGGGAACGTCTTGTTTATGAAAGACCCTTTCACCGTACCTGCCAGGAGAACCGGGACGATCTCGTGGGTCTCACGGGCTAGACCCTGGATATCCAGTCTCCGGAGCCTCGCTTTGAGCAGGTCCCGCCCGATTGCCTCGCCCGTGGCGGTCGGCCGGACCAGTGTCGTCCCGTGCCAGGAGAGTGACTCGATGAGGCCAATGTCTGTAAGGGCAAATAGCGGCCCTGAGGTATAGGCGTAGCAACTCTGCTCGATCACGCCCTCTCCTTCCCCGCGGGAAGAGGCGCTATTCTGGGCTACATAGATGTAGAGGAGTGTCTCTATGATGTCGCGGACCTCCTGGAACCGGAAATCCCGCAGGTACTCGATGACGGTGGAAGGAAACGATTCCATCAGGCCGGAGATCTCGGCATCTGAATAGCCCATCGTCCTTAGTAGTTCGGCTATCTCTGTTGACACAGGTTCACCAGTGTATTCTTATCCAGGTCGGCACGAGAGGTGCACGGTGCCGCTTCACGCGATTGCCTGTCTCCGGTGAGGAAGGCGGTATGAATTGGTTTGCTCTCTAACCTAATAAACATAGGTTTTTTGCAGAAATACGGCTGCATCCGGCAAATCCTCCCGCGCCGGGGCCCAGGTGCTGGATGGGTGGCAGGTGCCTGCCTGCGTGATCACCGCTGCCGGATCTCATGCGGGCGGATGCCCGGTGACGGTGAGACTCCGCCGGCCGTTCTCACTGCCAGACCCTGACCGGGTTGATCGAGGCATCGATGAGGAGGTCAAAGTCAAACATCTCGACCCAGCCCATCTTCTCAAACATCTGCATGAAGCAGACACCGACGATCATTGCTCCTGGATGGGTGGCGACGGCCCCGCGCACCGCTTCTTTTGTGACCGGGACGCCCGGCATCGAGAGTCCACCCATCAGGACTATCACCTTCGGGTCGACCTTCACGGCCGATTCGGCGGAGACCTGCATACCGACGTTCTCGACCGGCCGGATGACCTTTGCCGCTGCCTCGTTGACGTAGGGCACGTAAACCTGTTCGATAGGGAGGTCGCGGACGGCAAACCCCAGGAGTTCGATGAAGGGTGTGCAGGTGCCGGGGCAGCCGTAGTAGACAACCTGGTCGCCCTCATTTAGCCCAGAATCACGAAGGAATCCTTTGAACGGCCGGAGCATTCCCGGGACGCCTGAGAGTTGTTCTTTCAGTTCCATGGAGGTCTTGTTATCGCCTGGAGATATACCATTTCCGGATGTGACCGTACGTTGCCTACAGCACTCCGCAGCCTGAGAGGTGGTAGAGTCTGCGGACACGTTCGGCCGCCTTTTCCGATACCCTCTCCCCGATATGGGCAAGGATGGTCTCGATGTCCTCTTCCGGCACGCATCCCAGGTCTTCCCGGCCGGAGAGAATCAGGTCCGTAAGATACGCCCAGTCCTCTTCTGAGAGTCGGGCAACCCGTTCTGCAAAATCCTTATCATCCCTGGCAATGTGGTTTGAGACCGGCGGAAGGATAGAGTGAAACTCATGCCCGGACCCGGGGCAGAGGATACCACTGTACTCAGGGGCCAGTTTTCGAAGGATGGATAGATCCTTCTCGTCAAGTTCGCGAGCCATGGTTTACCGGATATAATGGAGTTGTGTTCGTTCAAAAAGTGTTTTGTCCCCTGGCCCGGTTACGACGATGTGAGGACTTTTTGCTCAGGAGTCAGGCCTGGCCGGGGTGGTAAACGAGAGAAGGAATGCGTGGTTTCGACTCATAGATACCAGGGGTGATCTCAGGGCCAAACTGCCGCCAGATGGTTCCCTGCGCTGCTGCGCCGCGACCACTCCGCGTGATAAAATGCGGAAGAAAAAGGAATGGCCAACAACCCGGCCCCCCACCTTACTTATCCTATCTGTGCCTGGATGTGCCGCACCGTTTCGGGGTAATGTCCTGCAAGGTGGTTATCCTTGAGGTTCTCCCTCACAATCCACCGGATCTCCTGGTCATCCAGTGTTGAGACCTGCTGCAGGTACTCAAACCCGCTGGACGGGATGGCGGCAACAACACGGCTTAGCGTGCAGCCAAGCGTCTTTCGAAGCGCATGGAAATCTTCGGACTCCCTCTCACCTGCGGTGTAGACACGGATCAGGATCTTTCGATGGAGCCGGAGCGCCGCCTCTGCGAGATCTGGCTCTCCAAGCACGTCCGCGTCAGCAACCCCGGCGGCAACGGCCCGCATGGCGGACCATGAACCCCCCTCCACCCAGCCATTCAGTTCGGAGACGGTCACGTCCCGGTGCCGGGCGAGGAGATCCTTGAGCCCGATCGCCACTGCATCCCGGATCCGCCACCTCGGGTCGTCGGCGCTCTCTGCGAGTTTCCGGAGCGCCGCCTTCACGTACCCGGGTGATACCGTGCCCATCGCCGCGATACCCCTGACTCCGCAGACCGAGAGGAACTCGTGCGGGTCGTCCGTCGGTGCATCTTCGGGTGATATGCAGGCGAGTTCGACGCAGAGGTCCATGAGTATCCGGCGGTCTTCCGGGTCGGCGGCAGCAAATTCCCGGACTGCCCTGGCAAACGCCTCCGTCAGATCCTGGTTTGTGCGTGGGCCCGCGAGGCTGCTCTCCGCCGCGAGGTACGCGGCGAGGTCTCCGGCGTCTCCGCTTGAGAGGAGATCCATGAGGCGTCTGGCAACTTCGCGGGTATAAATGGAGTCAGGGGTCAATCGTGTGTAGAGAGGTGGCAACCCGCGGGCATAAAAAGATCGCTACCTCCGGGAGAGGGTTTCAACAAAGGTCTCAAGTGCCGCATGGACATCCTCGCTGTTTAAGGCAGAGATGGGGAAGACCATCTCCCCGTGGAGATCGCGGCAGATGGCGTCGGGCATCGCATCAGGACAGTCGCACTTGTTTGCCATAAACGCGAGCGGCACCTCAAGCGTTTTCAACCGGAGATAAAGATCTCGGGTTATGGCATCCACGGCCTTTGTTGCATCCACCATGATGATAGCGCCGTCCATCCCACGCGAGAGGACCTGACGGACAAACTCGAACCGCTCCTGCCCTGGCGTTCCGAAGAGGTAGACAGCCCTCCCGTTGACTTTGAGTCTGCCGAAATCGAGCGCCACGGTGGTAGGGCCGTCGTCTGAGGAGGCCTCGATGTGACGGCTGTGGGGGTCAAGCGCCTGAATGAAACTTGATTTGCCTGCATTGAATGATCCAAACACGACAATCTTGAGTCTGTCTTCTGCCATCAGGCTTCTATTAG
>Ga0208693_1001488_pt1 | contig 16763 bp, 18 predicted proteins | sample AD_UKC071_MetaG_FD_184438 | JGI IMG/M metagenome (GOLD analysis project Ga0208693, IMG submission 184438) | Active sludge microbial communities of municipal wastewater-treating anaerobic digesters from USA - AD_UKC071_MetaG (SPAdes) (version 2) | ecosystem: Engineered > Bioreactor > Anaerobic >... | reverse complement strand
GGCCTTTGATTTTTAACGTTTAAGTCCTGCTTGAGAGGGTTTAATTTTAAAAAACTGAAGGGAAAATAGGAATAGAGAAATAAGGATTAAACGGGGGGTCTTTGTTATGCTGCCAACGATAAGCAAAAAGGGGCTGCAAGTCTGCAGCCTGGTGCCGGAAAATGAGGCCCGCCTTAAAGAGGTGGCCCAAATGCTCCAGGAGGGATTTCGTGAAAACTGGCCGGATGCCTACCCCACCATGGAAAGCGCGATGCAGGAGGTGCTCGCCTCGTTGGAAGGCGGAAAGATCAGCCGGGTGGCGGTGATGCCGGGCGGCGAGGTGCGGGGCTGGATCAGCGCGGCGCCGCAGTACAGGGGCCATGTCTGGGAGCTGCATCCCCTGGTAGTGAAGCAGGAGTACCGGCGGCAGGGCGTCGGCCGGGCTTTGGTGGAGGACCTGGTCCGCCAGGTGAAGGCGCGCGGGGGGCTGACCATCTGGCTGGGCACCGATGACGAAGCCAACATGACCAGCCTTAGCGGGGTGGAGCTTTTCCCGGGGGTGCTGAACCACCTGGCCGGCATTAAGAATCTGCGTGAGCATCCCTTTGAGTTTTACCAGAAAGTTGGCTTTGAGATTATCGGGGTAATGCCCGACGCCAATGGTCCGGGGAAGCCGGATATCTTAATGGGGAGGCCTGTGAGATAAGCACCTTGCCGGCAACTACGGCAATTCATAGTGGAGGCAGATTGACGAATTTGTTTCCTTCCATGGCCCTATTCTTTTTACCACGAACTGTATCGTTCCTCCGAGGAGCGAAGATGTGAGAAGCAGGATCTTCACTACCGGGTCAAGTAATTATTCAGGGAGGAGGTGCGAAATGAAGAGAGTTAAAATAACCGTTATGAAGAAAGCCTGCTACAAGGATTTGATCGAAAAGTATGAAAACCCAATCGAGCATGCCTGTGACATGGAAGAAGGCCAGGTGTTCATTGCCGAAGGCTGGCAGAAGCCGGAGAACTTCTGTGAAGCTGCATGGTACAGTATGTCGCCTTATGTTCTGGCGCTTGCCTACGGCGCCGAAGATTTTTATGATGGATGGATGAAGAACAAGAAATCGGCCATGCTGGCCTGCAACGACGGTTTCCGCCCGGTCAGCTTTTTGCTGGAAACCATGGATGAAGATGCCAAGTAAGCAGATCAATTAAATACCATTGACACCACATGGACCTGCCGCCAATTTCCACCGACGTACCTTCACAGGACCATATCGCGGTTAGATTTTTGATGCATACATGAGCAATACGATAAATGCAAAGGCGGATCATCACACAGGCCGTCTAGATGGGGCGCCGTGTGCTGTTGGCTGGATAATTGAACTATGCTAAAATAAGGCAGTGAGATTCTTTGCAGGAAAGGATGGATTTTGATGGGGCAGCAGGGCAACAGCACTCCCGCCGGACGGGGTAATGAGAAAGAATTTGTTAAAGAGATCACTCCGCAGGCGGTAGATTATTCGCAGTGGTATATCGATGTGGTCTTGAAGACAGAGCTGATGGATTACGCTCCGGTGAAGGGGTGCATGGCCATCCGCCCGTACGGCTACGCTATCTGGGAGAAGATGCAGGAGCTCCTGGACCGGCGGATCAAGGAGACCGGCCACCAGAACGCTTATTTTCCCCTGTTTATTCCCCTGGAACTGCTTCAGAAAGAGGCGGCGCACGTGGAGGGTTTCGCCCCCGAGGTAGCCCTGGTGACGAAGGGCGGCGGCGAGACGCTCAGCGAGCCGCTGGTGGTGCGGCCCACTTCCGAGGCGATTATCTGCGACTTTTACTCGCGGTGGATCCAATCGTGGCGGGACCTGCCCCTGCTGATTAACCAGTGGTGCAACGTGGTCCGCTGGGAAAAGGTGACGCGGCCTTTCCTGCGCACCTCCGAGTTCCTGTGGCAGGAGGGGCATACCTGCCACCGCACAGAAGAGGAGGCTGAGGCCGAGGCGCTGCAGATGCTCGGCGTCTACAAGGAATTCCTGGAAACGGAGATGGCCATCCCGGTAATTGCCGGCCGCAAAACGGAGCGGGAGAAATTTGCCGGCGCCCTGCGCACCTACACGATCGAAGGGCTGATGCGAGATGGCCGGGCGCTGCAGGCCGGCACCACGCATAACCTGGGGCAGCATTTTGCCAAGGTCTTCGATATTACCTACCTGGATCAGGATGATTCGCTGAAGCATGTCTGGCAAACCTCGTGGGGGGTCTCCACGCGGCTGATCGGCGCGCTGATCATGGTCCACGGGGATGACCGCGGCCTGGTGCTGCCGCCGCGGATTGCCCCTATCCAAGCGGTAATGGTGCCCATCATCTCGAAGAAGGCCCGGGATGAAGTGCTCGCGGCAGCCCGCCGCCTTGCGGAGACGCTGCAGCAGGCGGGCATCCGGTTGAAGCTTGACGACCGCGAGGGCTACTCGCCTGGCTGGAAATTCAACGAGTGGGAGATGAAGGGGGTGCCGCTGCGCATCGAGCTGGGCCCGCGCGATCTCGCCGCGGAGCAGGTTATCATCGTGCGCCGCGACAGCGGGGCCAAGGAGCCGCTGCCGTGGGCGGAGCTGCCCCGCCGGCTGCCGCTTCTTTTAGAGGAGTTGCAGGGCGATCTTTACCGGCGGGCGCTGCAGTTTCAGCAGGAGCATACGCGCAGCGGCGCCGATTACGACGAGTTTCTGCAGGTGATGGAGCGGGAGCGCGGTTTCTTCGTGGCTTCGTGGTGCGGCCGCGAGGAGTGCGAGCTCAAGGCGAAGGAAGATAGCAAGGCCACCATCCGCTGCATCCCCTTTGACCGGCAGATGGAGCATGAAAACTGCATCGTTTGCGGCGGCAAGGCTGCCGAGGTGGTCTATTTTGCCAGGGCGTACTAGCGTTCTGGTAAATCCCCCCCGGCCCCCCTTTTGCAAAGGGGGGAGCCTGAAGGGCCTTTTTTCAAGGAAGATGCATCTAGAAGGAAGGTTCTTTCCCAAGGAGGGGAGCGCTTAGGTCCTTAATTATAAACAAGTTTTACGTGGAGAAGCAAGCTAAAAGTCCCCCTTTATTAAAGGGGGATTTAGGGGGATTTAATAATTTAAGGTAAATCCCCCCCGGCCCCCCTTTTGCAAAGGGGGGAGCCTGAAGGGCCTTTTTTCAAGGAAGATGCATCTAGAAGGAAGGTTCTTTCCCAAGGAGGGGAGCGCTTAGGTCCTTAATATTAAACAAGTTTTACGTGGAGAAGCAAGCTAAAAGTCCCCCTTTATTAAAGGGGGATTTAGGGGGATTTAATAATTTAAGGTAAATCCCCCCCGGCCCCCCTTTTGCAAAGGGGGGGGCACTGAAGGGCCTTTTTTCAAGGAAGATGCATCTAGAAGGAAGGCGAGACATGTCTCGCCCGCGGGTAAGGCTGAGTGATTCTGTTGGTGTAGGCATTTTTTCTTTTGCCGGCATGAGTTTGGGGCGGCTCATGAGCCGCCCCTACAAACCTTCGCTGCGCTCGGGATGATGTGTAGGGGCGGGGTTCTATCCCCGCTCGTGGGGCCGGGAAGGCCCATACAGTAAGCCGGAATCCGGAAGATAGAAGCAAGAAAGCCGTTTATTAACAAAGGCGACAATGCGTTAAGCTGTAGGGGCGAGGCATGTCTCGCCCGCGGGTAAGGCTGAGTGATTCTGTTGGTGTAGGCATTTTATCTTTTGCCGGCATGAGTTTGGGCGGCTCATGAGCCGCCCCTACAAACCTGGCAGGGCATGAGAGTAACACTCTTCTAAGTTTAAAAAGCGGGATGATCCCTTTGGGACAGCCTCGGCCAGGAACGGATATCGCAACAGCTATCGCGTTCAATATTGCCATCCCGTGAATATTACCGGTGTTTCTATTGTGAGGGAGGAGGGGTTGAATATGGTTTCCAGGGTTTATTTTGCGGGGAGCAGGGCGCATTCCCACCGCGACAGCCTGGTTAAAAAGGTGGACCTTCTCTTTGACCGGGTTGGCGCCGGAAAACTAATTTCGGCCGGCGACCTGGTGGCGATAAAGCTGCACTTCGGCGAGAGGGGCGGCACCGCTTTTCTCAACCCGGTCCTGGTCCGCAGGGTCGTGGAGAATGTCAGGGAAGCAGGAGGCAAGCCCTTTCTGTGCGACAGCAACACCCTCTACAGCGGCGGCCGCTCCAACGCGGTAGATCACCTCGAGACGGCGCTGCAGCATGGCTTTAGCTACGCCACCGTGGGCGCCCCGGTGATAATCATGGACGGGCTGCGCGGGCGCAGTTATCACGATGTCAAGATCCAGGGGAAGCATTTTGAGAGCGTCCAGATCGGCGCGGCGGTGGTGGAGGCGGATGCCCTGGTCGTGCTTTCACATGTCAAGGGACACATGATGACCGGATTCGGGGGAGCGATTAAAAACCTGGGCATGGGCTGCGGCTCCCGTGCCGGGAAGCAGAAGATGCATTCCTCGGTTAAACCGGAAATCAAGGGGGAAAAATGCCGCCGCTGCGGCAGCTGCGTCAAATGGTGCGCCTCCGGGGCGATAACGCTGGAGAAGGACGGGGGGGCCGGGATTAACCCCGAAAAATGCACCGGCTGCGGCGAGTGCATCATCTCCTGCCGGCACGGAGCGGTGAAGGTGCAGTGGGAAACAGCCGTGCACGAGATGAACGAGCGGATGGTGGAATATGCCTGCGGCGCGCTGCAGGGGAAGAAGGATGCCGCCGTCTTTTTCAATTTCCTGCTCGACGTGGTTCCCGATTGCGACTGCAGCCCCTGGAGCGACCTGCCGGTGGTTCCCGACACCGGCATCCTCGCCACTACGGACCCGGTCGCTGCAGACCAGGCCTCGGTTGACCTGGTCAATGCCCAGGCCGGGATTGCCGGCACGGCGCTGCCGGGAGCCCTGGAGCCTGGCGGCGATAAATTCTGCGCCCTGCACCCGAAAACAGACTACCGGGTGCAGCTTGCCTATGCCGAAGAGATGGGCCTGGGCAGCCGCCGCTACGAGCTGGTGAAGCTTGAACCGCAAAGAAGCAAAAAAGACGGTGCCTAGCGGCAGAAAAATCGGTCACCGTCGCAGAGGAGAAACCCATGGCTAAACACGCCCTGCGCAAGCAGATTTTTGCCCTGAGAGACAGCCTGGGCGCGGCGGAGATCGCCAGGCTGAGCAAGGCTGTGGCCGGTCAGCTGGAGAAGTTGCCCTTTTACCGGCAGGCCCGCACAATCATGTTTTTTCTTTCATTTCGCAGCGAGGTCGATACCAGGGAGATGGTCGAGGATAATCTCGCTCGCGGCAACCGGGTGCTTGTTCCCAAGGCGATTCCCGAGAAGCGCGAACTGATTCCTTCGGAACTTCTTGATTACGAAAAGGATCTTGCCACCGGTGTTTACGGCATTCCCGAGCCGCGGCAGGAGGCGCTGCGTCCGGTCGATCCCCGGCAGATCGATCTGCTCATTGTCCCGGGGGTGGCTTTTGACCTGCAGGGAAACCGCCTCGGCTACGGGGGCGGCTACTACGATCGCTTTTTTGACCGGCTGCGCCCGGGGGTGCCCCTGGTGGCCCTGGCTTTCGAACTGCAGTTGGTGGAGAAAGTACCGGTGGACCCCTGGGACCGGCGCATGGATTGGCTGGTCACTGAGAAGCGGACGATCCACACGGCGGGATGACCGGCGTCTCCGGTTAAACCCGCCGCCTGAATTCAGTCCGGCACCGGTGTTCCTATTATGCTTGTTTTTTCTCGGGATGATTGAAGAAGCCCTGGAAGACCATGTCAGTCAAGACGGTACAGAGGTGCTCAACATCGGGCTCGCGCTCTTCGACCACTTCCCAGAAAAAGCGGTCGACAAGAAGCACATAGCCTTTTGCTCCGATCTGCGGGTCAAAATCTTTGGCGAATCCTTTTTTTTGGGCATAGATAATCGACTTTTTGGCAACTTTATAAAAATGTTCATTGATACCCTGCCAGTGGGCGTCCATGGATTCGGAAAGCCGCAGCGCCTGCTGGTAAACTTTCAGAATGGGGCGGTTTTGCTCGGCCAGGCTGTAGGCGGTCAGCATGAGGTTGTAGAAGATTTTTTCCGCCTCCTTTACAGAAGAAGGGGCGAATTCAATATCCAGCAGGGTGTAAAAATCGTCGAGAACATTGTCTACTACCCTGCTGAGGATATCATCTTTTCCCTTGAAGTGACTGTAGACCGTTCCGTAGCCCACATTGGCCATTTCGCTGATCTTGGCGATCGTGGTCTTGGCGTAGCCTTCGCTGATAAAAACTTTCCTGGCGGTATCCAGAATCAGGTTGCGCGTAATCCGGCTGCGCAGATAACGGCGCGGCCGCCTGGACGGTGAAGCTTTTTTAGCGGTTTTGGTCATGCCAAACCCTCCCGGTACAGTTTTAAAGTAACATCTTCTTATATATATGTGAATATTGTATCATATTATTTAAAAATTGCAAACTGAAAGTTTATAAAAAACCAATTTTATATTTATCATTCTGAAAATATATAGCATGATTAAAATTGTAAATAATATGGTGGGGTGAATTTATGGCCATCTGGGCAATAGCCGATTTGCATCTCTCACATGACCGGGCGAAGCCGATGGATATCTTCGGGCCCTGCTGGGAGAATCATGCTGAGAAAATCGCCGCCAACTGGCGCCGCCTTGTCGGTGGGGATGACCTGGTCATCGTGGCCGGCGATATATCCTGGGCCATGCAGCTTTCAGAAGCGGCGGCCGATTTGAACTGGATTGCCTCTCTTCCCGGCCGGAAGCTCCTGCTGCGCGGCAACCACGATTACTGGTGGTCATCAATAAGCAAGGTGCGCGCGGCGCTGCCGCCCGGCATGGCGGCACTGCAGAACGATCATTATGTTTTTGAGGACTGGGCCATCTGCGGCAGCAGGGGGTGGATCTGTCCCGGCGAGGAAGGTTTCGACAGCGAGCACGACGAGAAGATCTACCGTCGCGAAATAGGGCGGCTGGAGTTATCCCTCGAGAGCGCGCGCCTGGCAGGCCGGGAGCGGATCGTTGCCGCGCTGCATTATCCGCCTTTCAACCGGCAGGGCAGCCCCAGCGGTTTTACCGGGTTGCTGGAGCGCTACGGCGTCAGTTACTGCGTCTACGGCCATATCCATGACGAGGGGCGTGACCGGCTTTTCCAGGGCGAACGCGGGGGCGTAAACTACATCTTCGTTGCCGCCGACGGCGTTGACTTTACCCCCGTGCGGGTCATCTATTAAATTAATAGGGGTATTGGGAGTAGATTTTCTTCCTAATCAGGAGCCCCATCCCGGCGCCGATGAGAAATCCGCCAATATGGGCCCACCAGGCTACCGCCTGCGCTCCCATGGCTGCCCCCTGCAGCGAGGCGTTGAACAGCTGCAGGATGAACCAGAATCCCAGGAAAATTACCGCCGGCAGGTGGACAAAGGTGATAAAAAATCCCAGCGGCACCAGGGTGAGGATGCGGGCGTGGGGGAAGAGGATGAAGTAAGCTCCCAGGACCCCGGCGATGGCGCCGCTGGCGCCGACAAGGGGTGTTGTGGAGAAGGGGCTGCTGAGGATATGGAAAAGCTGGCTGGCTGCGCCCATGAAGATATAGAGCAGCAGGTATTTCAGGTGGCCGAGCTTGCCCTCGATATTGTCGCCGAAAATCCAGAGATAGAGCATGTTGCCGAGCAGGTGGAGCCAGCCGCCATGCAAGAAGTTTGCGGTGATCAGCGGGATGGAGGCCGCCAGGAGAGCGCCGGAAGAGAAACCGGGCTTCAGGATGCCAAGCAGGCTGCCGGTCAGGTTGGCGGGGACGGTGCCATATGTAAAGATGAAACTGTAGAGCTGCTCCGGTGGCAACATTTGCTGGTAGAAAAAGATGAGGATGTTTAGTACAATAAGAGCGATGTTGACAGCCGGGAAGCGGTGGCGCGGCGCTGTGTCTCTGATGGGAATCATATTAAATTGTCTCCTTCTCCTTTTAAATATATTATAACCTTTCAGGCCAAATCAGCTACCGCTATTCCTGTATAAGCTTAACTAAATCTTTATACTTTTCCAATTGCTTGCTTTTTGGCTTCTGGCGTCGCTTTTCGGCAGGATTCTTTTTGTTTAAAAGAGAATATCTCTATGTTGTACTGCATGAAATTCAGGCAAGGAGGTTATATGGTTTGAGCAGCGAGGGCGCAACTGCAGTTCAGCAGCATGAGATCGACTTAAGCGGTATCGATGCTCTGCTGGAACCTTATTTGGGAAAGCGGGGAACGGTTATCCCGGTCCTGCAAAGCCTGCAGGAACATTACGGCTATCTGCCCCGCCCGGCCTTGGAATATGCCGCCGCGCGGATGAAGATCCCCCTGAGCAGGCTTTACGGGGTGGCCACATTTTATGCCCAGTTCAAGATGAATCCGCGGGGCCGGAATATTATCCGGGTCTGCAAGGGAACGGCCTGCCACATTCAGGGCAGCCCGAAGGTAGCTGAACGGGTGGAAGAGATCCTGGGGATCAAGAGTGGCGAGACTACACCTGATTTGAGATTTACACTCGAAGAGGTGGCCTGCATCGGAGCCTGTGCCCTGGCGCCGGTGATGACGATCAACGACGAACCGCACGGCCGCCTTACCCCTGACAAGATCAAAGAGATACTGGATAGTTACGAATAGCCGGTGGAGGTGGCAAAGTGAAGCGTTTTATTGATCCATGTTGTGAAAAATGTAACCACTCCAAAGAGACACCCTGCAAGGATTTTGTCGAATGCTGCACCAGGGGGCCGATCTGCCATGAAAGCGCTTCCTGTGCGGGCAAAAGAAAAGCAATCATTGATCGGGTAGCTTTAAATGAACACTTTGTAATCGTTTAAAAGAGCAGTGAAGAGCGATTTATGCAATGAGGGAGGTTGGAGGATTTTGTATGAAAAACACCTGATGATCTGCGGGGCTACCGGCTGTCTCTCCTCGGGCTCGGCAAAAGTGCAGCAGGCCCTCGAAGATGAACTGGCCAAACGCGGCTTGAAAGAGAAGTTCCGCCTGGTCATGTCCGGCTGCCCGGGTTTCTGCGAAGTGGGCCCCATAATCGTGATCTATCCGGACGAAGTTTTTTACTGCCGCCTGAAGCCCGGGGACATTCCCGAGCTGGTGGAGAAGCATCTCCTCGGCGGCGAAGTCATCGAGCGGCTTCTCTACAAGGGGCCCGATGTAGATGCTCCGGCGCGCTTCTACGATACCATTCCCTTTTATCAGAAGCAGAAATTCAACGTCCTGCATAACAGCGGGATTATTGATCCTGAAAATATCGATGAATATATCATGCGGGGCGGCTACCGGGCCTTCTCCCGCGCCCTGAAGATGGAGCCGATGGAAGTTATTAATGAGGTCAAGAAATCAGGCTTGCGCGGCCGCGGCGGCGCCGGCTTTCCCACCGGGCTCAAATGGGAATTCACCTACCGGGCCGCCGGCGATAAAAAATATGTTGTCTGCAACGCTGACGAGGGCGACCCGGGGGCCTTCATGGACCGCAGTATCCTCGAGGGCGACCCCCATGCCGTGCTTGAAGGGATGCTTATCGCCGCGCGGGCCATCGGCAGCGATGAGGGCTATATTTACTGCCGCGCCGAGTATCCCCTGGCCATCAAGCGGCTCAAGACGGCTATCGCCCAGGCCGAAGAATACGGGCTTGTGGGCGAGAACATTCTCGGCTACGGCGTTAATTTTAAGTTCAATATAAAAGAAGGGGCGGGGGCCTTCGTTTGCGGCGAAGAGACGGCGCTGCTTGCTTCCATAGAAGGCAAGCGGGGAATGCCCCGGCCGCGCCCGCCGTTCCCGGCAAACTCCGGGCTGTGGGGCAAGCCCACCTGCATCAACAACGTGGAAACCTACGCCAATATTCCCCTCATTGTCCGAGAAGGCGGAGTGGAAGAATATGTCAAGATCGGCACCGAGGGGAGCAAGGGGACCAAGGTCTTCGCCCTGGCGGGCAAGATCCGCAATACCGGCCTCTGCGAGGTGCCCATGGGGATCACGCTGCGCGAGATTATCTTCGATATCGGCGGCGGGATCAAGGGCGGCCGCGAATTCAAGGCGGTTCAGGCCGGCGGCCCCTCCGGCGGCTGCATCCCCGCCGAGCAGCTTGACCTGCCGGTGGACTACGATTCGCTGACCCAGGCCGGCGCCATCATGGGCTCAGGCGGGCTCGTGGTGATGGACGATCGCACCTGCATGGTGGACCTGGCCCGCTATTTCTTGAGCTTTACCCAGAAAGAATCGTGCGGCAAGTGCATCCCCTGCCGCGAGGGGACCAAGCGGATGCTGGAGATCCTCGAGAGAATTACCGAAGGCCGGGGCGAGCCGGACGATCTTGACCGGCTCCAGGAGCTGGCTTCCTCGATCAAGGACAGCGCTCTCTGCGGTTTGGGACAGACCTGCCCCAACCCCGTTTTAAGCACCATCCGCTATTTCCGCCATGAGTACGAGGAGCATATCAACGAGAAATTCTGCCGCGCCGGGGTCTGCAAGCCGCTCTTTGAATACACCATCGACCCCGAGCTCTGCAACGGCTGCACCCGCTGCGCCCGGATCTGCCCGGTAAAAGCGATCAGCGGGGAGCGCAAGGAGACCCACGTAATCGATCCCGAGATCTGCACCCGCTGCGGCAGCTGCGTGGAGCGGTGCCGGCAGGAAGCGATAAAGGTAACGCCTGTAAGGAGGGAAGCCGATGTCAGCCATTAAATTAACCATAGACGGCCGGCCGGTAGAGGTGGAGCCGGGAACGACAATTCTCGAAGCGGCCCGCAAGCTGGGGATCGACATCCCCACCTTCTGCCACGACCCCGAGCTGGCGCCCAACGGTGCCTGCCGCATCTGCGTGGTGGAGGTGGAGCGGGCGCGGGCGCTGGTCGCCTCCTGCTGCGCTCCCGTGGCCCCGGACATGGTCGTGCACACTGAGTCCGAGCGGGTCGTTAAGGCGAGGAAAGCCATTCTGCGTCTCATCCTGGCCAACCACCCCCTCGATTGCATCACCTGCGAGAAGACGGGGCAGTGCAAGCTGCAGGATTACTGCTACCGCTACGGGATTTCGGAGAGCGATTTTGAAGGCGAAGTCAAGGAGCTGCCCCTGGACGATACCAACCCCTTCTATATCCGGGATATGAACAAGTGCATCCTCTGCGGCCGCTGCGTGGGCCGCTGCCAGGAGATCAACGGGGCCGGGGCCATCGACTTTATCGGCCGCGGTTTCAGCACCATTGTCGGGCCCGCTTTCGGCGATCCCATAGAAGAATCAAGCTGTGTCTTCTGCGGCATGTGCGTCGATGTTTGCCCGGTAGGGGCCTTGATTCCGAAAGCCGGTGTAGGCAAGGGACGCCCCTGGGAAGTGGAGAAGGTGAAGACGATCTGCCCCTACTGCGGCACCGGCTGCAGCATCTACCTGCACGTGAAGGACGGCCGCATTATCGGGGCCAGCCCCGACTTCGAGGGCCCCGTTAACCGCGGGCACCTTTGCTCCAAGGGGCGCTTCGGCTGGGATTTTGTGCACAGCGAAGAGCGGCTCACCAGGCCGCTGATCAAGAAAGACGGCGTCTTTGTCGAGGCCTCTTGGGATGAGGCGCTGGACCTGGTCGCGGAGAAGGTGCGCGATCTGCTCAACCGCTACGGCCCCGATTCCCTGATGGGGCTCAGCTCGGCCAAGACGAGCAATGAAGACAACTATCTATTCCAGAAGTTGATGCGCAGCCTCGGCACGAACAATGTCGATCACTGCGCCCGCCTCTGACACTCTCCCACCGTGGCCGGTCTGGCCACTGCATTCGGAAGCGGCGCAATGACAAATAGTATCGGTGAAATTCCCGGGGCCGGTGCGATTTTAATCATCGGTTCCAACACATCGGAGACTCACCCGGTGATCAGCTACCGGGTTCGCGAAGCGGTGCAGAACGGGGCCGCCCTCATCGTGGCCGACCCGCGGGTTACCGAAATGGCAAAGCTGGCCGATTACCACCTGCGGCTGCGCCCGGGCACCGACGTGGCCCTGCTGAACGGGCTCATGCATATCATCATTGCCGAGGATCTTCTCGATGTGGACTTTATCGAGAAGCGCACCGAGGGCTTTGAGAAGTTGAAAGAGAAGGTGGCCGAATATACGCCTGAACGTGTTTCTGAAATTACCGGGGTGGCGGTAAGCGACCTTCGCGCCGCCGCGCGGGCCTACGCCGCGGCGGAAAGCGCGGCCATCCTCTACACGATGGGGATTACCCAGCATACCACCGGGACGGACAACGTCCTCTCCGTGGCCAACCTGGCCATGCTCACCGGCAACATGGGCAAGCCTTCGGCCGGGGTGAATCCGCTGCGCGGCCAGAACAACGTCCAGGGAGCCTGCGACATGGGAGCCCTGCCCAACGTCTATACCGGCTACCAGAAGGTGGGCGATCCGCAGGTTCAGGAGAAATTCTCCAAGGCCTGGGGAGTGCCGCTGAGCGACAAGCCGGGCCTGACGGTGACGAAGTCGATGGATGCTATTTTCGATGGAAGAATCAAGGGCATGCTGATCATGGGCGAAAACCCCATCTTAAGCGAGGCCAACGCCAACCATGCCGGCGAGGCCCTCGAGAGGCTGGAGTTCCTGGTGGTACAGGATATCTTCATGACCGAGACGGCGGCTTACGCCGATGTGGTTCTGCCGGCGGCTTCTTACGCCGAGCAGCTGGGCTCCTATACCAACACGGAACGGCGGGTGCAGTTGAGCTGCCCGGCGGTGCCCCCGCCAGGCGAAGCGCGCGCCGATTGGGAGATCCTCACCGATCTGGCCAAGAGGCTTGGGCTCGACTGGAGTTACAGCGGTTCCGAGGCGATCTTCAACGAGATGGCTTCGCTTACGCCCAGCTACGCCGGAATGAGCTACAGCCGGCTGGCTGATGAAAAATCGCTGCAGTGGCCCTGCCCGGACAGCAAACATCCGGGAACACCCTACCTGCACGTGGGCAAATTCTCGCGCGGGCTGGGGCAGTTCACCCCGGTGGACTACAAGCCGCCGGCGGAGCTGCCGGACGGGGAATATCCCTTTGTCCTCTCTACCGGGCGGCACATTTTCCATTATCATACCGGGACGATGACCCGCCGCTCTGTGCCGCTGGAGCAGCACCGTCCGGAGGAGTTCGTGGAGATCCATCCGGAGGATGCCGCCAAGCTGGGTCTGGCGGAAGGCGACCCCGCCCAGATCAGCTCGCGGCGGGGTGAGGTTGTTGCCAGGGTGACCCTGACCGAACGGGTCAAGCCCGGACATGTTTTCATGACCTTCCACTACCACGAGGCTGCGGCGAACTTGCTGACCAACGATGCGCTCTGTCCCGTTGCGGCTACGCCCGAGTTCAAGGTCTGCGCCGTAAACGTAAGAAAAGCCGGTTAATCCGGCCTGCCATAGGCAATGCAAAGCGCCCCCGCCATCTTCAGGCGGGGGCGCTTTTTACAGGTTGGCTTCGGCTAGCTCACTTAAACTTCGCCCTTTGAAGAAGGGGGGCCGGGGGGCGAAGCCCGTTCTTTTTTCATCTTGAGGGCGCAGCCTAAAGGAACTCTCGCTGAAAGGAGCGAAATATCTACTAACGGACTATTCGTAAAGTTGTTTGGAGAACAATAGAAGGGGGAAGGGCATATGAGCTTTGATGAGGTTCTTGACCTGCTGTTGAAGTTATGGCCTCTGCTGCTGCTGCAGCTTGGCCTGATGGTCTGGGCGCTGGTTGATGTCCTGCGCCGCCGCAGCACGCGCACTCTCTCCTTGCCGTTCTGGATAATTATCATTCTCTTTGTCAACTTTTTTGGCCCCATCGCCTACTTTCTCTTCGGGAGAGCGGAGCAGTGAACGCCATAGAGATCAGGGATCTTAGCAAAAGTTTTCGCGGGCATTGGGCCCTGCAGGAAGTCTCCCTGGAGGTGCCTCGCGGGGCGGTCTACGGCTTCCTGGGGCCTAACGGGGCCGGCAAGACGACGGCGATCAAAATCCTGATGGGGCTGCTCAACCCTTCCGGCGGGCGCGCCGCCCTGCTGGGGGAGAAGGTCCGCCCCGGGCTATCCCGCGGGTTAAAGAAAAGAATCGGCTACCTGCCCGAAGAGCCGGTTTTTCCGGAGGCCCTTACCGGGCGGGAAGTGCTCGAGTTTGTGGGGGAGGTAAACGGCATCCCGGTGGAGGAGAGGCGGGCCCGCATCGAGCAGATCCTGGTCCGCTTCGACCTGGCCGCCGCCGCGAACCGCCGCGCCGCGGGCTATTCGCGCGGCATGAGGCAGCGCCTGGGGCTGGCTTGCGTGCTGCTGCCGCAGCCCGATTTTTATATCCTTGATGAACCAGTTTCCGCCCTTGATCCGGTAGGGCGGCTGGAGGTTTTGGAGCTGCTCGCTTCGCTGCGCGGCAAGGCCACCGTCTTTTTCTCCAGCCATGTCCTGGCCGATGTGGAGCGGGTTTGCGACCATGTAGCGGTGCTTTACCAGGGCCGGCTCCTGCTGCAGTCGTCGCTGGAGAGTCTCCTCGAACAGTACCGGCTGCCCCGCTACCGGATCAGCTTCCGCGAGGGGCCGCCGCCCGGGCTGGCCGCCGAGCTGCGCGCCCGCCCCTGGGCCCGCAAAGTCGAAGCAAGCCCCGGCTGGATTGCCGTTGAAGCGGCACCGGACGGCCTGGCGCAAATGCAGGAGGAGCTGCTGCCCCTGCTGGCCGGCTGCGGCGCAGTGGTTACTTCCTACGAGCGGGAGCATGAAGATCTGGAGATGATCTTTTTAAAGCTGCTGCGCGAAGCGGGCTACGGGGAAAATGAAGGGGGGATGGCCGGTGAAAACGCTCTTCGTTAAGGATTTCCGGCAGCTCTGGCGGACCTTTCGCCTGCCGGCGCTGCTGCTCCTGGGGATCTTTTTTGCCATCCTGGACCCCATCGGGGCAAAGTATATGCCGCAGATCATGGAAAAATTGATGAGCGGAACGGAAGGGATCACCATCGTCATGCCGGAGATGGGCCCGGTGGATGCCATGGCCAGTTTTTTCGGCGATCTCGCCCAGATAGGTGCTTTCATACTCATTGTCATCGCCATGGGCGCCGTGGCCAATGAGCGGGAGCGGGGTATCAGCGCCTGGGTGCTGACCCGGCCGGTGGGCCGGCAACCCTACTTTTGGTCCAAGTTTGCCGCATATACGGCCGGGGTTCTGCTCACAGTGAGCGCGAGCACTCTCCTGGCGGCGCTCTATACTGCCTCCCTGATGGGGGCGCCGCCTGTGGGCCCGACCATCTGGGGCGCCGTCTTTATGGTGCTTTACCTGGAGCTCATCCTGGCGATCACACTCGGCGCTTCGGCGCTGCTGCGCGGCCAGATTGCCGCGGGCGGAGCCGCCTTTGCTTTCCTGATCCTGCTCTGGCTGCCGCAGCTGCTTGTTGACCAGACCGAGCTTGGGAAATACATGCCTTACCGCCTCAGTTCGCTGATTGCGGAACTCTTAAAGGGGAGCGCCGTCCCGGCAGACTTTCTGCCTGCGCTGGCGGCGGCTTTCATCGTGGCCGCCGCGGTCCTGGCGGCAGCCTCCTTTTACTTCAGCCGCGCCGAGCTTTAAAGTCCCCCTTTTCTAAAGGGGGATTTAGGGGGATTTAGCAAAATAAGGGAACTGCTCCTTTTATTCTGGTAAATGCGCTTGAAGCTATTCAAATCCCCCCCGGCCCCCCTTTTTCAAAGGGGGGAGTTTTAAATGTCATCCTATCTCAATATTTTGCGGTGTATCCTGAGAAGCGAAGGATCTCCAAACCGTGCTGCCTGACAAAACAAGCGTATCACGAGCGGGGATGTAACTCCGCCCCTACAAGCCAAACCTGGGCAGGCCCCTTTCCATCCGCTACACGGCCAGAGAATAAGAGGTGCAGCGGGGGAAATATTATTACAGGAAAAACAAAATGGGAGGCCTCCCCTTGTATTTAAAATACCTCGTTGGGGTGCTTGCCCTGGCCCTGGCTGCCGGGCTGGTGTTACTGCTGGTGCCTCGGGAGAGAATCCGCCTGCTGCTGCCCTACGGGATTATTTTCGGCGCCGGGCTGGGCGTGCTTCAGATCGCAGTGCTGCAGAACATGCTGGGATACTGGGAATTCCGGCAGATTGACTTCCTGACAGCAGGAGGCATTCCGCTGCTGATTGCCTTTACCTGGCTTCCGGCAGAAATTCTTTTTGCCCATTTCTTGATGGAGCTGCGCCGTCCGGCGGCCAGGCTCATGCTCTGGCTCTTTACGGGAGCCGCGGTCTCAGCTGGCCAGTACCTCTTTATCCTCAACCGCATGCTCACATTTCAACACTGGACCCTCCTGGACAGCTTCTTTCTCGCTTTGGCTACACATGTAGCTTTAGCCGCTGTTTTGCACCTCATGGGCTATCTCCGCATGCAGGACCTGCTAAAATCTTGAGCTGCCGAATTGGCTGCGCAACCCCATGAAACCGCTCGTCATTTAATCTGGGACAAATAGGTACGTCCCCGGTGTCCCATGTCCCCGATCCTCATAATTGTCCATTGATATTGCCTTGTTATTTAGATACCTGGGCTGTCCCACAAGGAGCATCATCCGGCGTGGTTTCGGGGCCAGGGTGCCGGTAAGGAGCCACAGAGCGGCATCCATCAAGGTTGTAGGGGGCTGACCTAAAAGTTGTATAAGATTTTTTGACTTTTAAAAGCCGCCACTTAGGCGGGCATTGGAATTCACGTCAGGGGCTGTTCCTAACACATGGAGCGGCCCCTTTTTCTTTTTTTTAACTCATTAAAGCGGCCATCTTGGCTATGTTATGTGCTA
>Ga0208693_1001487_pt1 | contig 16767 bp, 12 predicted proteins | sample AD_UKC071_MetaG_FD_184438 | JGI IMG/M metagenome (GOLD analysis project Ga0208693, IMG submission 184438) | Active sludge microbial communities of municipal wastewater-treating anaerobic digesters from USA - AD_UKC071_MetaG (SPAdes) (version 2) | ecosystem: Engineered > Bioreactor > Anaerobic >... | reverse complement strand
GCAATAGCTTTACTTCTGATAGGTGATATACTTCATTAGTTATTTCGAACTCATTAAATATATCTCCCTTGATAACTTGAATTTTTTCTTCTTCTAAAATTCCATAACTGATTATAGTATCTTTCATGAATCTGACGTATTTCATGCCCTCTGCCTCCATAATCGCTAATTTTTTCAATTTCGAAGATTATTTTACTCATTATAGCATAAATATTTTTAAAAAGAGTTAATTAGATATAAGAAAGGCAATTCTTAAGAAATTTTATCATAATCGTTATTAGAAAGCTATAATTTACTTTAATCACCTCAGATTACAGATAGTCAAATTTGCTAAATAAAGAAGAAAAAGTTATAATAAAATGAAAGATATGACGTATGATATGTTATTTAATTTTAATATAAGATATATATTTTATTAATATTAGTAAGGACTTTAGAAATAAATATTTTCTAAAAATGTTATTTTGAATTTAAAATGGGTCCAGGGCGGAACCCTCCCCCTTCTCCTTCGGTGCAAGTACCAAAAAGTTAAAAAAATTCAGAATTAGTGAGGATTAGAACTGAGGAGGTATTTTGTAAAAAAATCAATTCTAAAATATATATATAATGAGGATTTTGGAATTTCTAAAGTGAGTATAATATTAGTACGAGGAGGTTGATAAATGTTTTCAAAAGCAGGGAGATCGTTATTTAAGGAAGTTTTGAGCGAACTAAGGAAAGAGATTTTGCAGCTTCCAGAAGGATACAAAATTCCTTCTCAGCAAGAACTGTGTAATAATTTTGGGGTAAGCAGAACATTAATTAGAGAAGTTTTGGTAAGTTTGGAGAGAGAAGGTTTAATTATTAGAAAACAGGGATTAGGTACGTTCGTAGTAAAAAAGGAAGGTATTGTTCAAACAGGGTTGGACTATTTAAGGGGGGTATATAACATTATATCCACCTCTGGAAGAACTCCTAAGCTTATTTTAAATGAATTTGAAGAAGTGAAAGCAACTCCTCCTATTTCTAAAACATTGAAAATAGACAAAAATGAACCTTTAATAAAAATCAAAAGGCTCTATACCGCTGATGATATACCAGTAATATATGCAGAAACATACATGGTAGTTAATAGAATACCGGGAGGAAGAGAAGCGATTCTTTCGGTTTTAAAAAATGAAAAATCGAGAGAAGAAGAAATTTTTTCTTTTTTAGATAAGTATTTTATGAGACCTATAAAACATGCTATTGCAGAAATAGAAGCAATAGAAGCAAATAAATATCTTTCTGATCTTTTAAAAGTACCTGAGAAAAAAGCTATAACACTTCTTTTAGAAGTTCATTATGATGAGAATAACATCCCTTTACTTTATTCTTTGGATTATATAAATACCTCTGTTTTCAAATTAAGTGTGTTCAGAAGAAAAATCTAATTTTTAAAAGGAGGAAAAATAGTGTTTAAGCAAGATTTCAGACTTCCAAATGGTTTAGAAAACCAAAGACAATACCATATAAAGTGTGGTCCTGGAGACATTGCGCCAATTGTTATAGTTCCTGGGGATCAAGGAAGAGTACAAAGCATAGTTGAAAAAATAAGTAATCCTAAAAAAATTGCTGAAAATAGAGGTTTGATAACATATACAGGAAATTATGAAGGTTACCCTGTATCTGTAACTTCAACAGGAATGGGAGGTACATCTGCAAGTATAGTTTATGAAGAACTAATAAACATAGGAGCAAAGGTATTGATTAGAATCGGAAGTGTTGCTGGATTGCAAGAAGAAATTGAGGAAGGAGATATCGTAATTCCTTACGCTTGTGTTAGAGATGATGGTGCAAGCAATTATTATGTAGATGAAAATTTTCCCGCGACAGCTTCACCAGAAGTTTATTTAAGTCTTACATTAAGTTCAAAAGAGTTAAAAATAAATTATAAGACTGGAATAAATTGGAGCCATTCTTGCTTTTACAACAGAGATCCGGAATATTTTCAAAGATGGGGTAGATGTAGAGTTATTTCTATGGACATGGAAGCTTCAGCACTTTTTGTTGTATCAAGCTTAAGAGGAATAAAATCTGGATTTATAGGAATTTGTTACGCTAATAGATTCAAGCAATCGAAGAAAGAAAAAGTTGATTTAAGTGTTCCTGATACTACAAGAGATCTAATAAAAGAAGCAACAAGTAACGCTATAGACATTACTTTAAAAGCTGTTAAAAAATTGTATCAAAGTGAATCTTTAGGGACTTTAGAAATGAAGATTTTCTAAAAATAGAATTTTGAATTTAAAATGTGTCCAGGGCGAAGCCCTCACCCCTCCCTTGGTACAAGTACCGAAAAGGCTAAAGAAATTCATAGTTAATGAGGATTAGAAGTAGGGAGGTATTTTTGAATAAATTTAAAACTAAAAGATTGGCAAAACTTAAGTTTTGGGATTTCTAAAGTGAGTACAAAGTGAATCTTTATTAGGAGGTGCTAAAAATGGTTAAAAGAAAAGTTATTGTGGTAATGCTCGCTTGTTTGCTTATTGTTTCAAGTATCTTTTCGCAAGTGAAATTGGTGAGTGAAGTGGGAATTCACACCGAAGCTTGGAAAACTGTCATGAATGACTTTCAGGAGGAAACAGGAATAAAAGCCACAATCCAGCAATTCCCGTATTCAAACTACTTTGATCAACTAATGCTAACTTTTACATCTGGAAGAGTTGATTTTGATGTACCATACATTTCTATGCTTTGGTATCCAGCACTTGCCACAGCAAGTTACATTTATCCACTAAACAAGCTCTCAGGATACGAAGAATTAAATTTAGAAGATATTTCAGGAATAGATAATGGGTGGCAAAACGGTAATTTGTACTATATTCCTTATATGAATGAACTGGGAGGAATAGTGTATCGTACAGATCTGTTCAATGATCCTAAGGAAAAAGCAGCTTTCCAAGAACAATATGGATATGAGCTTGTTCCCCCTAAAACTCTCGAACAATATAGAGATATTGCTGAGTTTTTCTATCGTCCCCCAGAATTGTATGGAGTAACACTGATGGGACAAAGAAGCATATTCCTTGCGACACACTTTTTACAACGATTATGGGCAAGAGGTGGGAATCTATTGGATTCGGAAATGAAGCCCATCTTTAATTCAAAGGAAGGAATTGAAGCATTGCAAGAGGTTGGAGAAATGTTTAAATATGCAAATCCTTCAGCTAAAACTTATGTTTTTCAAGACGCTTTGACAGAATTTACCCAAGGTAGAAGTGCAATGGCTGAGATTTGGACTACAGCAATGTTGTATACTGAAAATCCAGAAACCTCAAGAGTTGTTGGTAAAGCTTCTTTTGTTGGATTTCCAAGGCCAGAAGAATTGAAAAATGAAAAATTACCAATGTTGTATATTTCATGGGGTTTCACTATTAGCTCAGCAAGTAAAAACAAGGATCAAGCACTACAATGGATAAAGTTTGTAACAGATACTAAAAATGAAGTTAAAGCAGCACCTTATGGTAATATACCAGCAAGATTTTCTTCAATAAATGACGAAGAATTAAGAGCAAAATTTCCTTGGTTAGAAGGGTTTTCAGAAGCTATGGAAAATTCTATTCCTACGCCTATGGTGCCCCTAATTCCGGAAGGTAATTCTATTATAAATGATTACATCGCTCCTGCAGTTTCTGAATATTTAAGTGGCTCAAAAACTGCCGAAAGAGCTCTAAATGACGCTGCTGATGGGGTATATAAATTGATGAAAGAACACGGTTATTATTGAATAAAAGCCCCATTGGTTCGGGGCTTTTAGTTCAAAAGGAGGATTCTCAATTTGTCAGAAAGAAAAAACTTTAATCATATACAATATATTCTACCGTCTCTTCTTTTTATATTAGTAATTTTTTTGATACCAATTATATACACTTTAGTAATTTCATTTTTCTCTTGGAATCTTCTGAGACCGGATTTGGGAATAAAGTTTGTAGGATTTAAAAATTACTTACAAGCTTTAAAAGATCCCTTTACATGGGAAACCATTGGAAGGACTTTTTATTTTGTAATTATTTCTGTTCTTTTGGAATTAATTTTTGGTTTTTCATTAGCGCTCTCCCTAAACACTGAATTTAAAGGATGGAAGATAGTCCAGTCGATAATACTTATACCTTTTATGATAGCTCCTGTTGTTGTAGGCTTTGCATGGAAATTTATTGTGAATAATGATTATGGGCCTTTACCTCATTTTTTAATCAATCTTGGTTTAACATCAATAACTGAAAACCCTTTATTAGCTAATCCAACAACAGCAATGTTTATGATAATCATGGCAGATGTTTGGGAATACACACCCTTTGTAACTTTGGTCTTATTAGCCGGTTTAAAAGCACTTCCACAAGAACCTTATGAAGCAGCATATGTGGATGGAGCTTCAGCCATACAAAGGTTTTTCTATATAACTTTACCTTTACTTAGGCCTTCCATAATGGTAGCTGTTGTAATAAGGACTTTAACATCACTCAGAGTATTTGACACTATTTTTATTATGACCGGCGGTGGGCCGGGCTCAGCCACAGAAACTCTGTCTTTTTATGGTTATAGATTAGCTTTTCAATCTTATCAAATGGGATATTCTTCCACAATCAATTTGATTTCTTTTTTTCTCGCAATAATTTTTACTTTAATTTATATGAAATTGATAGGATGGGATAGCAATGAATAAAAACATAATTATAAAGATCGTATCGTTGATAATTGTAATCATAGCCTTAATTTGGACTCTTTATCCACTTGTGTGGATTATTTTTTCATCCTTCAAAGCACCTTTAGAACAATTTACAATACCTCCAAAATGGATCCCAGAAAAATTTACTTTAAGAAATTACAAGATCTTTTTCAGTAACGCTGAATTTGTCAGAACATTTTTCAATAGTGTATTAGTTACAACATCTTCGACAATTTTAGCTTTAATTTTTGGGATTCCTGCTGCTTATGGACTTGCAAGATTTAATTGGAAACATGCTAATCTTTTGTCTTTTATTATATTATTGGCTCGTATGACACCACCAGTTGTTATGGTCTTGCCTTTTTTCTTGATATCACGTTACCTTAACCTTTCAGGAACATATATACCAATTATTATTGCTTGTTCTTTTTTCAGTGTACCTTTTGCTGTTTGGATGATGCAAGGATTCTTTTCGGAAATTCCAGAATCTTTAGAAGAAGCTGCAAGAATAGACGGATGTACAAGATTTGAAGCCTTGACAAAAATTGTTCTTCCTTTAGTTTTACCGGGAATTTCAGCAACATCTATTCTATGTGCTCTCATATCTTGGAATGAGTTTTTATTTGCTTTAGTATTAACGGGTCAAGAAACACGTACTTTACCTGTTCTTGTTAATATGTTTGTAAGTGAAAAAAATGTGGATTGGGGTGTAATGAGTGCAGCAGCTTTAATAACTGTTATACCAATGATAGTATTTGGGCTTTTAGTACAAAATAATTTGGTTAAAGGGTTAACAGTTGGGAGTGAGAAATAATTATATTTTACCTAATAACGTCAAAGACTTATTGCCTTTGACGTTATTAATAATGAGGAGTATTTTTAGTCTAATCTAAAGGCCTTATCAGCTTCAATAATTTCGTCTGCAACATCTACTAACTTCTTATTTGAATTTCTGCTTTTTTTCTGCAAAAATTTCATCGCATCATCTTCTTTTAGTTGCGATCGTTCCATCACTATTCCCTTTGCTTTTTCTATAATTTTTCTTGATTCTAAAGCATCCTTTGTTTCTTCTAATTCTATTTTTAAGTTTTTAATTTCTTCAAATCTTGAAATTGCGATTTCTATTGCAGCTTTTAAGTCAGATTCATCTATAGGCTTTATAAGATATCCCAAAACTCCGATTTCTATAGCTCTTTGGATTAATTCTTCATCATCATATCCACTTACAATTAATGAAGGTACATCCATATTTTTATTTATTATTTCTAACGCTTCTAGTCCGTCTAATATTGCTAAATTAATGTCAGCGATTATTAAATCGGGTTTTCTCTCTAAAACGATATCAATTAATTCCTTACCATTTGTGGCTTCACCGATCACAATACAACCTAAACTTTCTAAATTGCTTTTTAATCCCATTAGTATAAGGATTTCATCTTCAGCAATTACTACCTTTAGATTTTTCATACATTTCCCTCCAAAACGTTAAATTAATTTATTCCTTCCGTTGCATTGAGAGGAGTTTGTTTTGCGGGAATTTCTATAATTATATTAGCTCCATTATTATTATTTATTGAAATAGTTCCACCTAGTTGTTTAGAGACAATCGAATAAACTATTGATAATCCTAATCCTTTATTTTGATTAATATCAAAATGTTTGGGGAAGCCTATACCGTTGTCCGATACCTCTAATTTTATTGATTCATTAGAGTATTTACATGTAATTTTAATTTCTCCTTTTTCTCTTCCAACAAATGCGTATTTTAAACTATTCATTACTAACTCGTTGACAACTAAAGCAATTGTTGAAGCTTTACTATACGAAACGAATACATCATCTAAATGTAAATTAAATTCAATTCCCTTTTTTGTATTAATCATGGATTCTATAATATGAGTTATCATGTCTTTTAAATTAATGATGCTTCTTCCTAATTTGTCTTTCGCTAACAAATCATGCACTGAGGAAATACTCTTTATTTTAGAAATTAAATCGTCTAGCATACCAATAATATCTTTTTGTGAACCCTTTTTTACAGAAGTTTTATATAAGGAAATCAAACTTATTATAGATTGTAGATTATTTTTTATTCTATGATGACTTTCTCTTAATAGAACAGAGTTTCCCATTAATTTGGTGTTATGAATTACCAAAGCAGTCTGATGAGCAATTGTTTCTAAATATTTAATTTCTTCTTCGGTATACAAATGATAGTCTTTATAATAAATTTGAATAATTCCACCTAATCTTGATCTTATATAAAATGGAACACAAATTAGACTACAAATATCGTTATTAAGTTTAAAAAACCTTTCAAAACCTTTATCTCTTTTCGTGAAATAATAAATCTTTTCCTCATCAATTAATTTTAATATTTCGGCTTCATTAGAAATAAATTCAATGGTTTCGCTATTTTTATAAATAGATTTATCTATTATGGTAGAAGTTTCTTCATCAATTAAAGATATTTCACATGCATCAGCTCTTGTTGCTTTTGCAGTGTTTTCTGCCAAAAAATTTAATATATCATTTAATTCATATTCTGAAGTCAAGTATTCTGTAGCTTCAAAGACAGAATCAATGAATTGATTGTCTTCTTGATAATTAGGAAATAGATACAAATCTTTATTACTATTATCAGTTCCAACAATATACTGCAAAAGTATTTTAGGATTATTTCTTATAGTTGAAGATTCAAATGTATGTTCCAACTCTCCATTAATAATCAAAGATATTTTATCGCCAATCCTTAACGCTTCTTCCCAGCTTCTAGTGATATATAAAATACCGTTGTCCATATTTTTATGATTTTTAATCATAGAGTCTACTAGCTTTATAGAATCTAAACTCAAATGAGTAGTAGGTTCAAATAATACTACTATTTCAGGTTTGAGGAAAAATATTTTTGTTATCATAAGGAGACGTTTTTCTTCTAAAGAAATATCTGATACTTTTTTATGGGGATCTAAATCAATCCCATAATTTTGAAGCATTTTTTTACTCTTCATTTCAATTTGTTTTTTTCTTAAAAAGGGTTTAAGATTAAAAAAACTATTTTTGTTAGTATTATTTAAAGATACAATAAGCAGATTTTCAGCAATTGTTAAATTTTCTAATAGATAAGTTTCATCTAATAAAATACCTACTTTTTTATTAAGAGCAAAGTGTGGTTCAAGATTAATAATTTTATTTTCAAAAAATATTTTCCCTTTTTCACCACTTTTTAAAAGATCATTGAAGATTTTTCTCTCCGGCGAATTTAAAAAAATAACTACATGGACTTCACCTCTATGGACTTCCAAAATAAGTTCTTTTTGTTGTTCATCTTTACTAAACTCTGAAGAGAATGAGTTTATTGTTTCCATAATTTAACCCTCTTTTTTAATTAGTATAAACGATAATTACTTAAATTATAACATTTTTTTGTTTCTTTAATAAAAAAGCACAGAAACTAAGATTTTTAGCTGTAATTGTAAATATTTGTCTTTATTTTGAAATAATTGTTTGTAAATAGGAATTACGATACTTGAATTTATGATGACATTGTGCTATATTTCTAATAAGAGGTATAAGAGTTTATCTATGAAAGATAAGCTTAAACATATAAGGTCATGAATGCCTTACAACAACTGAAAAGTTGGTGTAAGGCTTTTTTTATTTTTTAACCGTTTGTTTTATAATCATTATTTTAATATTGTTTAGAGAAAATCGTGAATATAATGGTCAAACTTCCTATTAATAGAATATTTTAAAGAAGGAATAAATTAATCTATTATATTGAGAACAGTAAAAAACAAAATTTTATAATATATAAAAATGAAATAGCGACAAGAAAGTTAAAAATAAGAAGAATAAATATATTAATAAATTGTTTTGTAATAAAAAATATATATGTTGGACAATTTATGTAAAAGACAAGAAAGACCGCGCATTATAGAAGTTTAAAGTTACTTAAAACTATTTTATAGGGAGGAGTTTGTGATGAAACAGCTTTTAAAAGTGAGTATTCTCTGTGTAATTTGTTTTTTTAGCATTTTTGTATATGGTGTTATAACTGTCAATCCAGATATTCCAGATTTACCTGTTATGAGTAGTGGACCTAGAGGTGAAAAGGCTACTTCTGCGAAGGAACTTATACTTACCGATTCAGAGATTGAAAAGTTGAAAGGAGGTAATTTTACAGCAGCGATCTCTTTTCACTATTCTGGTGATGATTGGTCAGCAGCTCAATTGAAAGCTTTAAGAGATACCTTTGAAAAAATGGGAATCAAGATCTTAGCAGTAACCGATGCTGAGTTTAAGCCTGAGAAGCAGATTTCTGATATTGAAACTATTATAGCCATGAAACCTGACGTATTAGTGAGTATACCAGTTGATCCCATTTCTTCAGCTCCAGCATTTAGAAAAGCTGCAGATGCAGGTATAAAAATAGTTTTTATGGATAATGTTCCTTATAATTTAGTACCAGGAAAAGATTATGTTGCAGTCGTTTCGGCGGATAACTATGGAAATGGTGTAGTATCTGCTGAAATTATGGCTGAAGAGTTAAACAATGAAGGCACTATAGGAATGATTTATCATGATGCAGATTATTTTGTTACAAACCAAAGGGCCGAAGCCTTCGAAAAAACAATAAAGGAAAATTTTCCTAATATAGAAATAGTGTCGAAAGGAGGCTTTGTTGAACCTTATGAAGCTGAAAGAGTTGCTTCGGCTATGTTTACAAGGTATCCAAAGATAGATGGTGTATGGGTAAATTGGGATGTTCCTGCAGAAGGTGTTTTGGCTGCAGCTAGATATAGTAATATAAAAGATTTAGTAATAACTACTATTGATTTAGGATTGAATGTTGCTCTTGATATAGCTCAAGGAGGCATGATAAAAGGTTTAGGAGCACAATTACCCTATGATCAAGGAGTAGCTGAAGCTATTTTAGCAGGGTATTCATTGCTTGGTAAGGAAGTTTCCTCGAGTTATTATGCTTTACCTGCTGTGAAAGTTACTAGAAGTAATCTATTAGAAAGTTGGAAATTAGTATATCATGAAGAAGCTCCATCTATATTGAAACAATATTATAAATAACCTTTTATAATTTTACTTATCCTTTAAACATAATTTTCTTATTTAAATGAACAAATAATCTCAAACGAATAAGAAGTGTCAAATTTTTTTAAAGATAGAAAAAGTTAATTATGAATGCGTATCGTTATTAAATTGGAACAAAAATAATTGCTGGATCAAAGTGAGAATTAGTTTTAAGAAAACAGATCAATTCTCTAGTAGGATACCGTCAAAAATTTATGATTGTAGTTGTGAACGGCAGATCAAACAAAATTGAAGTAAGGATAAGAAGGATTAAATTAGTAAGGCATTTGTAAATCCTCCTTACGATTTAGTGAATTAATAATGTTAAAGAGATTATATCGTAGGGAGGTATGTGTCAACAATAAGAAGGACTAAAAACATGTTACATTGTTTGTTTTATCATTTCTACAAATAAGTAACTATATTACATGAGGAGGAGTATCAAATGCAAAATAATATTGAGATAAAAGGTAAACAAATGGTTATTGATAAAAAAACATTGAAAAATTATGGAGGATCTGTACATTACTGGAGAAGTAGGCCAGAAGACTGGGAAAAAATTTTGGAAGAAGTAAAAAAACTTGGAATTAATCTGATTACTACCTACATACCCTGGGAAATTCACGAAGTCAAAGAAAACGTATTTGACTTCGAGGGATCAAAAAATGTGGATGCATTTTTGTCTTTATGTTCAAAAAAAGGGTTTAACATTATGGTACGTCCAGGGCCTCAAATCAATTCTGAGATGACTTGGTTTGGGTTTCCAGAAAGAATATTAGAGAATCCTGATTTACAAGCTAAAAATCCTTTTGGAGGAAAAGTAATTCTCACTCAAGTTCCAAAACCCATACCTGCTCTAAGCTATGCTTCACCAGAATTTTTTAAAGAAGTCGAAACATGGTATGACGCAATTTGTCCAATTTTAAAGAAACATTTATTCCCAAAAGGAAATATTATTGGAGTACAAGTTGATAATGAACTAGGATATTTTTTTAATGTCAATCCATATACTTGCGATTATAGTACCGCATCAATAGAATTGTATAGAAGATTTATATATGAAAAATATGGAACTCTCGAAAATTTAAACAAAATTTATAAATGTAATTATAGTAATTTTCACGAAATTGTTCCTCCAGTAAGATTTGAAGGTACTTCTAAGGATGACTTACCTTATTATCTTGATTGGATTGAATATAGAGAATATTATTTAATACACTCTCTTGAAATACTGAGTAATTTGCTAAAGGATAGAGGTATAGATGTACCGATTTATCATAATTATCCACATCCATTAGGTCCCGGTGGGGCAACAGGAGCTCCTTCAACTCCTTTTAATATACCTAAATTAGAGGAAAAAATTGATTTTGTGGGTTTTGATATTTATTCTAGGAAAGAACTCTATGATCACGTAAAAACTATATCTTCTTATGTTTCTGGATGTAGTCGTTATCCTTTCATTCCTGAATTTATAACAGGGGTTTGGCCTTGGTATATTAATCCAGGAGATGTTGAAGATGAAATTTTTGATACAAAAGCTGTATTAATGCATGGTATTAAAGGTTTTAACAGGTATATGATTGTAGATAGAAATAAATGGTTAGGTTCACCCATTAATCGTGAAGGAATAAAAAATAAAAAATCTTATGAATTGCATAATAAAGTTCAAGATCTTTTGAATAAGCTACCCATAGAAAATATGGAAAAAAAGTGCGACATCATGTTATTGACAAATAGAGATTACGATAGATTGGAAGCTGCTACCGCCCTCATACCTGTATATGGAGATTTTTTGGATCCAATATTAGGATTTTCTGAATATCCAAATACTTCTTATATTTCAAATAATTCATTTGATTTTAAAGAACCCATTCAGATAAATAAAACACATTGGTTTGAAGAGTATTATAATTATTTATCAAGTGAAGGGTATACTTTTGAAATCGGTGATAGTGAACTAACCGTTTCAAAAATGAAGGAATACAAGATAGTTATAATATCAACTTTTGAATATTTATCTGAAGAACTAACGAGAAAGTTAATTGAGTATGTTAAGGATGGTGGAAATTTAATAATTGGACCTAATGTTCCATCTTTCAATGAATTAATGACTCCTTCTAATGATTTCAAAAATTTTATTGAATCAATAAAAAAAATTGACATATGCTCAGAAAATGGTATGGAAATTGTTGGAACAAAATATTTTGATAATAGATCAAATGGCTCAATAATTTTGGTTCCTGATTTAAAAACAATACAAAAAAATCTTTCAAACATATTTAAAGAGCTCGATGTTTATAAGATAAACAAGAAACCTAAACAAGTGGACGCAATTTTATATGAATCAGTTAATGGGGAAAATATTTTATTTTTATGTAATCCAAGTTCAGAAACTGTTGACACAGAGGTTATACTTTCTGAAAAATCAATATCATGCTATGAAATTTGGGATAATATCGAATATAAGTTATACAAAGGAGTATTAAGATTGAACTTGGAACCTTACACAATCAAGATTTTTGATATAAAAGTTAATTGAGATTTAAAAAACAAATAAAATTTAACTTTAGGAGGTTAAAAAATGTTATCAAAAAATCCTTTAATGATTGATTTAAACATAAATCAATGGAGAAATTTACATTCCTTGTTTTTGGAACCAATTAGATCAAAGGAAAGAATAACTGTAATTCATGAAAAGGGCAAGATATTAAATATATCCCATTCTTTAGGAAAGGCTGTTGAAACAGATTATTTACAAAAAATAATCGATCCTGAGTATGACACCAAAATTATATATGAAAAAAATAAGCAAAATACTGATTTAGTGATAATGATAGATCGTTTAGCACTTGAAAAATATTATAATGAAGCATTCAGTTATTGGACAACTGAAATGGACTTAGATGAATATGTCATAAATATGTATAAGTTGTTAGATAAATATTATCCAGACATTATAATTTATCCAGGTCCTTCTTCTAAAAAAGCAGGGCTACAGAGTAAAGGTCTCCATGATATGATTTTCAAGATTGTTCAATTTGTTGTTTCAAGCGGATCAACTATAGTTTTTTGTATATTTGAAGATAACTCAAAGATCTTTACTAGTTTAATATTAGGTATTGACGATCATAAAAAGATATCTCTTGTTAGTAGTGTAAATCAAGAAATTATAAGTAATGATTGGAGAAAAGAATATTCAAATGTACTATCTTGGATCGATGAGAGTTTTTGGGAATGTGACTTAGGAATTTTCATGAATAAATCTACATTGGATCGCATAATGAAAAACCAAAGTATGGAAGAAATTACTTTTAATGCTATCTTAAATAGAGAGATTATTGTAGATCCTTTTCCCAAACCTTTACAATCTATAGTTAAAAAATATAAACTTCACGATTTAACATAAATAATATATTAAGAAAGGATGCTTTAATAGAGATGAAGGAAGAAATTTTAAGAATGGTTAATATTACAAAATCGTTTAATCAAGTGACTGTGTTAGAAAATGTTGACTTTGATATGAGAAAAGGTGAAGTCCATGCTTTAGTTGGCGAAAATGGAGCGGGTAAGTCGACTCTTATGAAGATATTAGCGGGTGTTTACCAACCTGATAGTGGAAAAATATTTATTAACAATGAAGAAGTTAAATTACGTAATCCTATAGAAGCAAAACATAGAGGTATATCAATAATTTATCAAGAATTTAGTTTAATTCCTACTTTAAGTATTAGTTATAACATTTTTTTAGGAAAAGAACCTAAGAATAGATTTGGAATAATTGATCGGGAAAAAATGGTGCTTGAGGCTAAGAAGGTGTTAGAAAAGATTGGGTTAAATTTGAAGCCAGAAAGTGTTGTTGGAGACTTAAGTACAGGAAATATGCAACAAGTCGAAATTGCAAAAGCAATTTTAGAAAATTCTAAGATATTAATTATGGATGAACCTACATCTGCTTTAACTGAAGCTGAAACTGAAAAATTATTTAATATAATTAATCTTTTGAAGGAAAAAGGTACTTCTATTATATACATTACTCATAGAATGAAAGAAATATTTCAAATATGTGATCGAATAACTGTTCTGAGAGATGGCAAAAAAGTATTAACTTCAGAAATTAAAGACACATCTCTTCAAGATATAATAAGAAACATGACAGGTAGAAATAAAAAGATTGAAGTATTAAGAGAAGGAACGAAAGCTTTAAATAAACAATCAAAAACTCCATTACTTGAAGTTAAGAATTTAAGCTCCAGTAATAATTTTTCTTCTGTTAACTTTAATTTATTTCCAGGAGAAGTTTTAGGTATAACTGGGTTACTTGGTTCTGGAAAAACAGAATTAGCTCAAACGATATTTGGAATTGAGAAAAAAGATTTTGGAGAAATAATCATTAAGGGAGATATTGCTAAGATAAAGTCACCTAAAGATGCCATGACTTATGGAATAGGCTTAATACCTGAAAATAGAAGAACACAAGGACTTATTTTAAATCAGAGCATTAAAACAAACGCAGTGTTACCTTCTCTGAAAAGATTTTGTAATTTTTTTATAATTAGAGAAAAGAAAGTTATGAATACTGTCAAAGGAATTATTAGACAACTCAAAATAAAATCAAAAAGTTTAAATGAAGAAGTCAGATTTTTATCAGGCGGAAACCAGCAAAAAGTGGTGATTGGAAAATGGCTTATATACGATCCGGATATTTTGATTATGGATGAACCTACAATAGGAGTGGATATAGGAGCAAAATTTGAAATCATAGAAATTATAAAAAAAATGGCAGAAGAAGGGAAAGGCGTTATTGTTATTTCGTCGGAATTAAATGAACTATTAGCTGTCAGTGATAGGATCATTATTATGTCAAGAGGAAAAATGGTAAAAGAACTTCAAAGAGAAGAAATAGAAAACGAGGAGGAACTTCAACGTGCAATCCAAACAGCGTGAAATGAATTTTGACTGGAGAAAAAATATAGTATATGTTGTATTCATAATAATATTCGCTTTCTTTTCTATACTATTATTTGATAAAGGTTTTTTAACCACAACGAACATTTTAAATATTTTTCGTCAAACAGCTATGATTACTATCATGGGTGTTGGAATGACATTTGTAATCTCAACTGGTCAAATTGATTTATCTGTAGGTTCAATAACTGCCCTCTCATCTATAACTACGGCAATGGTTTTAAGAAGTAATTTAGGAATAATATTAGCTTCTGTAGTAGGATTAGGAACAGGATTATTAGTAGGGGTGGCAAATGGATTAATTACTACTAAATTTAAAATACCTCCATTTCTTGTTACTCTCGGAATGATGGAAGTAGTGAGAGGTTTAGCTATGTGGATTACACATAATGCTCCTATTCCGATAATAAATCAAAAATACAATAATCTTTTTGGTTTAGGAAATATAGGGGGCATTCCAATTATATTTATATGGACAATATTTATAGTTATAATTGGATATATTGTTTTCAATCATACTCCCCTGGGAGTGTACGTTTTAGCTACCGGAGGTAATGAGGAAGCAGCTAAATATACCGGAATTAACACACATAAAATTAAATTAATAACTTTTTTAATTTCAGGTATTCTTGCTGGATTTGCTGGTATGTTATATGCAGCTAGAATGCAAGCAGGGAGATTTACTTTTGGAGATGGTGATGAATTATCAGTAATTGCGGCAGTTATACTAGGAGGAACAAGCCTTAATGGTGGTAAAGGTACTATTATAGGTACTTTTGTAGGTTCTTTAATTATGGGAATTATTAATAATGGTTTAATTATTGCAGGATTAGATGTTAGTCAACAGATGGTTGTTAGAGGTTTGGTAATTGTGTTTGCAGTAGCTATCGGTTCAAAAAAAGATTAAGAAAATTATAAAGCTTTCCTAATTTTTACATTATATTAAGGAACATTCTTGTAGGAACAAAATCTGATAATTAGAAGTTTCATCAATTATTTTCATAAGCTAGATAGGGGGTAATTTATTATTATGCTTTTAAAAAGTATTAAGCCACGAATTATTATAATAATTTCCATAGTTTTGTTGATCTTCGGAACTGCCTTACTTTTTAATATTTATTCACTTGTTTTTTCCAATAAAGGATTAACGAATTATAAGACTTTATCGGATCATACTAGTCAAATTTCTGAGATAGAAAGGATTTTTTATGAAACTTCTTTATTCACAAAAGACTATATTATAGATTATAATGAAAAAGCAAAAAATATTATTTTACAAAACTTTGGCCTTATAAAAAATATTCTAACAACTTTTGAGATTGATGATGTTAAATTTATTCAAACTTTAAAAAGTTATATAGAAAATTACGAACTTTCCTATAGTTATATTGAAGAATTGAACAATAAGAAATCTGCGCTTATAAAGGATTTCAATTTATCTTCTCAAGAACTAAGAAATTTTATCTCAGATTATCTAATTTTATTAGAAAGCTCTGAAGTCTCATCGATTATATCTGCAGCAACTTTTTATGCAGATACTTCTATTCAGTTACTAGAAAACTTACTTAATTTATCATATAGATATTTTGTATCAAAATCTGAAGGTGACAAAGAAACTGTTTTAAAAGAATTAGATAGTCTTAATTATCGCCTTTCGACCATAAAATACGTTTTCACCGAGGAGTTAGAAAAAGCGTATGAAATGATAAAAAATAGTTTTTCTAAACTTAAAAACACCTTTAACCAAATAGTAGAGGCAATCGAATCTCAAGACCCAATAATCCAAGAAATGGAACAATTAAGGGTAGAAATACTAAACCTATTAGAAGACCAAAGGGCTCAATTAAAAGAACAACAAGACACATTAGGGCCACAACTAATAGAAAAGAACAACAACTCTATCCTACTAACAATAATATTAACAGTAATAGCCTTTGTAGTAGCAATAATAATGGTCATATATCTAATACGCAGTATAACCAAACCATTACTTGAACTAAGAAACAAGATAAACCAATTCAAAGAAG
>Ga0208693_1001483_pt1 | contig 16786 bp, 22 predicted proteins | sample AD_UKC071_MetaG_FD_184438 | JGI IMG/M metagenome (GOLD analysis project Ga0208693, IMG submission 184438) | Active sludge microbial communities of municipal wastewater-treating anaerobic digesters from USA - AD_UKC071_MetaG (SPAdes) (version 2) | ecosystem: Engineered > Bioreactor > Anaerobic >... | reverse complement strand
TGGCAGAGCTTTAGGGTAAAAAAGAACCCAAAGGTAGATTATGAAGCCACACACAAATACGAAAAAAAAGGCGAATACCAAATAATGGTTAAGGTTGTGGATGTGTTTGGGAATGATACGAATAAAATCTTGAAAGTGAGGATAAAATGAAACCAACAGAACTTTTGCATCCAGAACAAGGAGAAATGCTAGTGATATCTCATATGTATTTTAATAAGAGTTCTAAGATCTTATATTATTTGGAAAATGGTAGTAATAAATTTAAAGAGTATATATCACCTTTAAAAATTTATGTATTAGATGATATCCTTCCTAAATTGAAAATTATTATTAATTCATTTTATAATCTTCTCAGTAAATTTCAAACTTCGGCAAATGCTGCATATAACTATGATTTATTACAGTTATCGAAGCATATATCTAATATGCCGATTAATAAATTTGTCAATGATATGATACATATATCTAGAAGTGAATATCATACATTATATGGGCAAAAACTTATAGAAATTCAATTTGACAGATCATTAACTCCAGCATTTGATATGTTTACTAAATTATTAGAAAAAAACAATATATCATATTATGGCAAAAGTTTAATAGATGGATTATATGATGGCGATATACCTGTATCTCCACATTATTCTGATAGAAGAATATGGTATATCGATATTGAAGTTAAATCCGATCTTGGTAATATGAATATTGAACGTGCATCAAACCCGATAATATCAATTCAAATATATGATTCTATATTTGAAAAATATTTTATTTGGATATTATTGCCAAAAAGTAAAGCTAATATAGTTATGAATTCTAAATATACAGTAGAAGAAATTGAAAATGGCAAAATTTTTTATTTTAACTCAGAAGTTGTTATGTTATGCCATTTTTTAAGTTTTGTAAAACAAGTTAATCCTAATATATTTGTGGGATGGTATTCAAATGGATTTGACATCCCATATTTGTTATTTAGGCTCAAAAATAATTATATAAAATTATTTAATAAATTCTCATTAATTAAAAATCTAACACCATATATATATGCATATAATGACAAATCGACATATGGATTTGATATACCAGGGATAATTTGTCTTGATTATATGGATTTATATAAGAAATATAGTTTTGAGAATCCGTCATCGTGGTCATTAGATTATATTGCGCAAATAAATGGAATTGAAGGCAAAACTACTGCTAAAGGATTTATGGATTATGAAACTGATTTTGATGAATTTAAAACATATATAATACAAGATGTGGCAATATTGACAGAATTAGAAAAGTCTAGAAAATTTTTGACTATGATGTGTAATTTACAGGAAATTATACATGTGCCATTAGATAAAATGTTGAAAAATTCAGTGTTATTAGAATTATATTTTAATCAAGAAGCTACAAAAAGAAATATCATGATTGAATCGTTTAAACCATCTAATATTGAATCTGATTCATATAAAGGTGCATTAGTTTTGGATGCGGAAGATAAAACATTCGAGAATGTTATAGTATTAGATTTTGCATCACTATACCCAAATATAATTACTACATGGAATATCTCACCAGAAATGCTTATCGAAGATGATACTACTACAAATGTATTAAATGTTGGAAAATTGCTGCTTGAAGAACAAGAACCATATGAAATTATAAAGTTTTCACAAGATAAAGTAGGATTTTTGCCAGATGTAATTCGAGAATTATTAGATATGAGATTGAAATATAAGAAAATGGCAAAAGAAGAGAATGACCCAGATTTAAAAATAATATATGATTTAAAACAGAAAAATTATAAAATTATTATAAACTCCATATATGGAGTTTTAGGATTTAAACGATTTTCACTATATAATTATAAATGTGCATTAGCGATAACAACATGCGCAAGACGAACATTAAGATTCGTAATTGAGGAACTAGACGGAACTCCAATTGAATATAAAAATGATATTATTACTCCTAGAATAATTTATGGAGATACTGATTCTGTATTTATTCATATAACATCTAATAAAATATCATTAACTGAACAAGATCTAATATCAATTTCCAAAATATTATCCGATAAGATAAATAGTCAATTGCCATTATTATTAGAAAAATATTTTGAAGGAGATGATTACAGTGTTTTGAAAAATACAAACAAAATCGAACTAGATAAGTTGTTCAAAAAAGTTCGGTTTTTTGGTGTCAAGAAACGATATTTCGGATATGATTTTAACAACCAACTTATATATCATGGTGTTGAACTTGCTAGAAGTGATACACCACGAGTATTTCAAAATAGAGATCTTGGCGGAGAAGGTATATTTGAAGATTTGTTTAGACTTGCCTTAGATGAACAGTTAACAGAAGAAATATTATTAGATTATTATGAAAAAATCAAGACTTATCCAATTGATGTATTATATATTCCAAAAACTGTTACAACAACTGATTTTAGTTCATATAAAGTTTTGCCTAATCATGTTAGAGGTATTATATTATGGCAAAAAATATCAAATTGCAAATTTTCATATTCAGACAAATTGAGATACTATTATGTGCAGTTTAAAAGTACAGAATATGACCAGTTATTACGAGAAATCTTTAATATTTCAATATCTCATTTGAATCTTAAACATTGTAGGCAATGTTTGGTTATAGAAAAAGAACACATTGATACATTTATTAAGTTTCAAGAAAAAGGTATATTTGAAATTGATTATTATACATTATTTGAAAAACAAATTTTGGCTAAATTAGAACAATTTTCGAATTTAAATGGTATAATTAATAATGTTAGAAATGTGTTACGAGAAGATGATGATACTGTATTAAAGCTGTTTAATTTTATTGGGTAATATCAAATTATTTTTATTTGAAAGGAGGTAATGGCACATTCATCTCCACACTATAGAGGATGGAGTATCCTGTGCCTAATTGATGTATGTCAATATATTCTTTTACCGAAGAGGACATAAGAAACATATTTGGGAATAAAGATCTTAATCAGATATATTTTAATATTATTATTGATGGAATGAATATGTATATTACAAATTTCTATAAAATGTATGGTATATTGAATAATTCTGAAAACGAAGACACTGGTGGATTATACACTACCTTGCGGAATTTATTAAATATCATACAAGAATTTGAGCCATATATAAACAAAACATTATTTAATATTGTGTATGAAACTGGTAAATCTCAAAATCATTTAAATATTGATGAAGAATATAAAGGGAATCGAGATATACAAAAACAATTAGAAGAAAAGTATGATACTATAGAAGAAATTCAAAAAGAACGTTTCAATTTTAGGAATCAAATTGAAGCATTAAAGCAAATAACTATGAATATCCCAGTATTAAATCATATACAAATTTCTAAGACTGAAGGCGATTTTGCAATACGATTTTTAATTACCGAGTTAGAAACTATTTTATCTCAGTATAATATAGATAAATCTAATATTGTACATATCATTTTTTCGAATGATTCTGATTTTTTACAATTATTAGAATTTTCAAATATTATTATATATAATTTTAGGCTAAAACGATATATTTACTCTAAGAATATTAATACGCATTTTAGTCGATATTCAAAACCTATGGATGTGTTATTATCTAAAATAATTTGCGGAGATGCTACAGATAATATTAAGGGAATTAAAGGTATAGGTGCAAAAAGATTTGCTAAAATTAATGAAATAATTTCAGATTTGTTAGTTCCAACGTTTGAAATATCAGAATTGTTTAATATATTAGAAATGCTTAAAACTAGAAAAGAAATTGCAAAAATAACAAATTATCCAACATATTCTGATATATTAAAACAAAATTATAAGTTGGTAAATCTAATTAATTATGAAAATGTAGTTTCAATGATAACATTACCAACTTTAGAATATTTGAAAAATAATATTATATCATACATTGATTCTAGAATTAATACTGACAAAAAAAGCAATTCATTATTGCCAATAGTGATGATTTTGGGTCGATTTGATATCTTAAGTATGTTAGACCCAAATAAGTTAAATTTATTTTCTACCAATTATGAGTTATATCTTGACCCAATACCGTCAAATTTAAGCCGCAAAGCGAATCCTCTACCTATATCTGAGTCAACAACCCAATGACTAAAGTCATTCAGCGATTTGACGGATATGCTTATGGAAAGGGGGTGGCGGAACTTGCGTAAGGTGCAATTCCTCCCCGTGCCTAAAGGCAGGGGCTTCCTTGCGTAAGTTTCGTGATTGGTAAGATTTAATTGTCAAATCGATTGTGGGACCTCTTAGACGCGAAATATGTCAAATTGAAATGTAGTTTAAATAATATATGTGGTGGTGATATTTTGAATACAAATACATATGTATAGTTTGTAACAAAAGATTTTAATATAAATGGATTAAATTCGTATATTTTATCAGAGTATTAGAACAAGAATTCTGAGATCTCTAATTTTAGAATTTATAGTAAGACGGTTTTAAATGTAGAAAAATAGAATTTAATTATAGAATGTATTGAGAAATATATAATTTTTGAAGAAGGTACGTATAAGGATTAGTTTTCATAGAAACTGAATTATATTTATATTTCGCCATTTTATTTTGATGAGAATGATATAGTTAATATAATAAAGAGGATATTTCCAAAACCGATATATGATTTAATAATTGAAGAATAGGAAATATTTAAATCGCAATTAAATTCTCATCAAAATGTGGAATTCGATTTTGTAATAAATAATGTTTTATATTTTTATGATATTTTAGTTTTACAGATTCAAAATACTGATATATTAAGTATAAATGACCTTAATCCATGTTATAACTACATATTTCCTATTGATGATTCATTTTACTATCATATTTTATATAATATTGTTGAAAATTTTTAGCCATTATTTCAATTATCAGTATTATAATCTAAACTTAATATTAAAGGAGGTGGATGCGCTATATTTTCCATCATATATATGATGGGATATAATATGCGCGCAAATAATGTCAAATTTTGATTTAAATAATTTATTAGAAAGTGTAAATCCTACATTTGAGATACCGTTATTATGTTCAAATTTAATTTTTCCAGAATTGCCTTCTACATTGAAAGTTAAATCATTAAATATTAATAGCGAGATAAAATTTGCTAAATCGTTGTCATTAATCATTGACCAATTGCAATTTTCACTATATGAAGAATTAATGGAAGATTTTATTGATGTAAACAGTATAGATGTAGATAAACTTACATATCCAGATATTGAATGGGCGTTTTTTAATACCAGATTATTTTCATATGGTACTACTATGGATGTATTAGTTGAATGCCCAGATTGTAAAGCTAAATTTGATAAATTTCAAGATATGATATCTAAATATTCAAATGATGAAATAAAAGATGAAATACCTAATAATGTAAAACAACAATTAATTGACAATCTAAAAATTAAAGAAGTGGATATCCTTAGATATTTAAGTAAAGATAAAACGCTATATACAGATGAAGTTCAAATAGATTTAAGCGATTATACAATTGATATGCCTGATAATGCACCTTTTGAGACATATGAAAATAATTATGCAATATTGACTATGATTCCTCAAACATTTGGTGCATATAAAAAAATTAAGAAATTCTTTGTGGATGATAGGCATATTCAAACTGTATTTAAAAAACATGCAAATAGTGAAATAGATGATATTAATAAGAGCATATATCAAACATTATTGATTTTATCCACATTTATATATAAAATTGAAATAAAGACGAATAACGCTGTTTTGACATATGATGAAATTTTAAATAATATAGAAGATATACCATTTTTATTATCAAAAATATTTTCTAAAAATGATATTGTCAAAATTCAATCGTATATACAAAAATTATTTTATACTATCAATATCAATCAGAAACACAAATGCCCCAGATGTGGAAAGGAGATTACCATGAACTACTGGGATTATCCCTTTCGGTTTTTAGAATTTAATATCGACACCTCAATATAAAAAAGATCATTTGAAGTATATCAAACAAATGCTCGAATATTTGTTTAAAAAAAATTCATATCCTTATCAATATTTGATGCAACTAACATATAATGAATTAATTGATATATATAATAAAGAAATTTCTATAGATAAACAATGGAATGATATTATTAAACATATTGAAAAGAATGGGAAAATGGATTTGATTAAGTATACAATAGATATCCCATTACAATTATTAGGAAAATAATAGGTTAATTATTCATTTGCCAATATTTTGAATTCCATAATTATATCATCTGTTTGGCTATCATCTACAGCTAAAAAATATTTTATCTAATTGTGTGTTTGGATGTCTAGATCTTTATATGTTTCAATATCATATCCTAATATATTGTCATTATCAACTAATTGCGTTATTTTCTTAATTCGGTAAAATGTACTATCCATATTTATATTGTATAACCCATATAATGTTCCAGATATTGTAATATCTGGGTTATCAAAATCATCTAATGTATATTGATTTAAAAGTGTCATTCCATTACTCAAAGTCATACCAATATTATCTCTGATAATTTGTTTAAATGTTGTAATAGGAATATATATTACTTGCGGCGTTTCTAATATTATAATTTCGTTAGATCTGATTAATTGATATACAACATCAGTTAATTCTGTATAATATTCTTTATTGGTTAAGTTTATCGTTAACATTTTTATCCCCCTTTTTGCTAAATATTTCATCAATAATTTTATTACTTATTTCTAATAATGAAGCTATAGATTCATTTCCAGATACATTTACAGATACTGTATTTTCATTAAGTTTTTTCTTATTTAATTCAAGTTGTTCTTTTTTTAGAATAACATCATTTCTATCGGTAATTACTTTAGATGATACTTGTGGAGATGAAATAATAGCCTCCTATAAATCTTTAATAGCATTTAATAAATCTTTTTCTTGATATCTAAGATCTTTAATATATATTCGTAATTCTTTTAGCGTTTTAATATAGTTTTGGGTAAGAATTATGTCATATTCTTTATTTTTCATTTGATTAATTGTATTTTCCTATATTTGGTTTGTTTGTTGTTCTAATTTTTCTCGTTCTTTGACTTTTTTATTATATTGTTCAATAAGATTGAAAAAGAATTCTTTAATTGTATTATTAATTTCAGTAGAATTCTCTATTATATTTAGATATTCATTTAATTCTAAATTATCCATATCAACCACCTAAATATTTTTTATATATTGCCAATTAATTTAACTATATAAAAAGATTTTTTAAAATATATATTATAAGGAGTTTGTGTATTATGTCATTACCATCATATGAAGAGTTAAATATCGATTTATCTTCTAGATATAATCCCGATATTGTTAAAAAATATAATTATACTAAATATGAAAATGATCCTAGAGTCATTATGTCAAATAATTTCAAATTTATTCCAAAGAATTTATTGACATATGATGAGAAAGAAATATGGGTTAGATGCAAGATAGACCCATTATTTTTTATTGAAAATTTTGTATATATTCAAGTCAAAGAACTTGGAAATGATAGGGTAGAATTCGGTCGAGTTATACAGCCTAGACAACGTGAATATATAGAATTATTATATAAATATGGCGAAGTTATTGTACTTAAAACAAGACAGATGGGTTTTTCTATTTAGACATTATCTTATATATTATGGATGGCATTATTTAATGTTGAAAAAAGAATTGGAATAATTTAGCATAAAGCCAAATTATAGTCAAAACATATTGATGTTAATTTAAAAACTATGATGAAATATATAACACCATTTTTAATGAAAGAGGTTTCTACAAATAATGTCCAACAAATAAAATTTAAAGATAATGATATGCAACAAACTGAAATATCTGCAGAATAGCCAGGATAGGGGTCTGAACCATTTTCAGGAGAAACTATAGATTTTTTAATGGTTGACGAATAGTAGAAAATTCCATATATAGAATCCCATATGTCATCTATGTTACCTTCCATGCAGACAACATTGAATCGAACATATTTAGAACAGTTAAAATCTCCCACAGGATATGTAATTATTTCAACTCCAAAAAAGGTTAGTGGACGTGGTAAATGGTTTTATGATGAATGGATGGCATAGAAAAGTTAGAAACAAAATAATACTAATGAATCAAGTTTATATCCGATTACATAGTTTTGGTATGAAATGGGTAAATCACAGGAATGGTATGAAGAACAGAAAAAACGATTAAAAGACAAATGGAGAATATAGCAAGAATTAGATGGCCAATTTGTTGCAGAAGAAGGAGCATATTTTGATCCAGATAAAACTATTATGCTAAAACCAGTTGCACCAAAAGATAAATTAGAATTTAATAATGAATATTTAGATACATCACAATATTTAAGTATATGGCAACATCCAATAGAAGGAAATGTCTATGTTATTGGCGTTGATATATAGGAAAGGTTTGGAGTTGATTTTTCCGCTATTGAGGTAATAGACGGTATAACTGGTTAGCAAGTGTAGGAGTGGCGTGGTAAAGTTGAAACTATATAGCTTGCAATGATGATAGCTCAAGTTTAGAATTTTTATAATCAATAGCTTGTCGGTGTTGAAGCAAATAAAGGATTTACTATTATAGAAATACTTCGTGATGTGATTAAATATCCAAAATTGTTTTAGGAAGAAAAAAGAAATAGTAATGGAATAATAGTTGAGAAAAAATATGGTATCCGAGTTACATCCGCAAATAGAAAAGTAATTATAGATGAAATTCAGTTAATATTGGAAGCATATAATGCAGATAATTTATTGATAGTATCTGATAGTTTAATTGATGAAATAACATCTTTTAAGATGATTAATGGTAGACCAGACCATAAATAGGGACAACATGATGACTTGTTATTTTAGTTTGCATATTAGCTATATGTTAGAACACAATCAATGGGCAATATTTTAAAATATAGACAGACAAATGAAGATTTCAGATCTAAATGGCAAGAAGAACAACGAAAATTTCGATAGCTGCAAACCAATTTATTTTATGATAGAAAATAATTCGCCAAATTTTTTCTTAATATGATATCATATACATATAGAAAGGAGAATTAGAATGGCAAAAATCAAAATTGACGAAAAGGAAATAATTTTTATATTTGATGATTATTCTGAATATTCTAAAATTCAATATTCAACAAATTGGATAAATTTCAGACGAGAAAATAATTTAAAATATGACCCACAAACAAAACAATGGCGGATTACAAATTATACAGCAACAACATTAGAGAATATTAAGAATATCAATAGTAATATTAATAATGTTAAATTTACACTGGTTGGAATAGATAATGCCAATTGTGAATCTTTGGTATCGATGTGTAGAAAAGAAATATCGCCAGATATAGATTTAAATAGAGATTTTAACTCAAAAAATAAATATAATATTTCTCAATACCCATTTTTAAAAAAATTTCAAATAGATGCTATAGAAAAAAATTTACAAACATTAGATGCATTTGATGGCGCATTTTTGTTTTTAGAAACAGGATTAGGTAAAACAGTTTGTTCGTCAGTTATTAGCGATATATATCTTAAGAATGGATATACTGTTATCTTTATTACAAATAAATCATTATTAGGACAAACAGCAGAATCAATTAAACAATTTATTAATAAAGACTCATATATAATAAATGGTACAACATATTTTAATGCAGAAATTACTGGGACTAATTTATTTATTATAAATTATGAAACATTTATTAGATTGTCATCATTTATAACAGCAGATAAATTATTGTTGATTTTTGATGAGGCTAGTAAATTGAAGAATAGTAAAACTCAATTATATAAACAAATTAAAAAAATAATAAAAAAACATAATCCTAAAATATTATTAATGACAGCAACACCATTTGAAAACAATTTGGGAGAGTTTTTCGATATTTTGCAAGTTGGATTTAAATTTAGATTAGATAATAATGCATTTAAAAACCATTTTACGAAAATGAAAACTGTATATAATAGATATTTAGATAGAGATGTTGCAGTTATTGATTATTATATCAATCATGAATTATTTAATGATGTTTTTAATAATGTATGGGTTCGGTATAAAAAAGCAGATGTAATAGATGATTTGCCAGATAAACATGAACAGATTAAATTAGTTAAATCTGATGATGTACAATTGCAAATTATTGCTTTTGTTGAAAGTGTTTTGCCACATTATGTATCGGAAATGTTAAGCGATTTTTCTAATTCGCAAATATATAATTTATTAGGAATGTTATTGCGAATAATTGCAACTGACCCAAATGCATTAAAAAAATCAAATTCTAAAATTTTAGAATTTGCTAAAACTAGCGGATATGGCAATGTTGAAAATTTTATTCCTCCAAATTATAAATCTCCCAAAATGTTTTCATTATTAGAAATATTATCCAAAATTGATTTATCAAAAGAACGAGTTGTAATTTTTTCTAGTTGGACAAGTGTAATTGATGTAATTAAATCTGAAATTTCATCTAGATGGAATGTCCAATTATTTGAGATAATTGGAAGTGTATCTACAAGTAAAAGATCTCAAATAATTAAAACGTTCAATAAACGCAAAACTGGCATTTTACTTTGTTCAGATGCCGGGTCTCATGGAATAGATTTACCAAGTGTTAATTATATAATTGAATATGATATTCCTTGGAATCCAGCTATTCGTGAACAACGTATTAATCGTATATATCGAATGACATCGAAAAATCAGAAATATTTAATAGATATTGTCTCTGAATTAGAAAAAGATGTATATGATTTAGTAATAAATAAAAAAATTAATTTTGATAAGAGTGTGGATGGTGTTGAAGGAGTATATACTACATATTCGGATTTAGTGAAAGTTATGCAACACACTGTAAGTCAATATCAAAAAAGGAGGTAATAGATTATGCCATAGTACAGGTTTGTTTGCAAAGCGTGTGGGTTGGAACAAGAATTAAGTTTATCAATGGATGATTATGAGAATAAACGATATTGTTGCAAAGGTTGTGGCAGTACCAAATTGCAACGAAAGTATTCTCCAGTTTTAATAAAGTATAATGCAATTGGATTTACTTAGACTGATACTAGCGATGCGCTTAAAATGTTTTAATGTGGTATAAGATAACTAGGTTTGCAACTTTGGATCATATACTAATATTTAGGAGGTCAAATTATGGGCCTAAAACCGTTGAAATATTATGATTATATTAATTATTATAATATTAGAAAAATACAAGCAGTAGATAATTTAGACGATTTTTTAGATTATTTAAAGTATCAAGCGTCAAAGCCAAATATAGTAGATAATTATGCTATATTATTTGACGAAAAAGACAATCCTTATATAATAGATTTAAATGAAACTGATTTAAATGAGTTGGAAGAATATGTTATAGATATTAATCCAAGAGTTGCAATTATTGTGGAGTTGTTAAACAATCAGAATTTTCAATATGTATATTTTATAGGAAAAGGTAATACTCAAATGTTTAACGAATTTTTAGAAGAATATACAAATGTAATAGCAGAATTAATACAAAAATATACTGAAAGCATTGTTCGTTAATAATTTAGATAATCGAAAGGTGGGTAAAATATGATTCAACAAAAAATGACAAATTTGGTTTTTTCTTATTGGAATGATGCTAAGGAGATTTTTAGTTGTCTACCAAAATCTTCAGAAGATAAATATAATTTAAATATCGTATATGAAAAACAATATAATTTAATGGTTGATATTCTTGAAAAGCGTCAATTGTACACTATATATACCATTGATGAGTTAATAAAAAATACTATATTGAGTATTATGGATGAAATAAATGAATTTTCAGAATGGAGTAATACTAATACACCAAAACTATATTCTGATATAGAACAGTTTTTTGAATTAATTGATATACTACATTTTATTGTGCAATTGGATATTTTAGTATATGCTAAATCAATTGGTTTGGGTATAACTGATTTAACTATTAAAAATAAATCTAAGATCTTAAATGAAATTCTTCCTAAAAATTTTGATGATATCGTACTTTTACCAAATCAGACATCTTTATCAATTCAATTATCAGAAATTTTGGGGGAATTACATTGGAAACATTGGAAAACTTATAATAAAGAAATAGATTATCCAAAATTACTAAAAAATATTGATATATTTATCAAAATGCTAATTAATATTTGTATGGTGTTTGTGTATCCTAATGATATTATCATTGGATATATTATAAAAAATTATGAAAATTTTCAAAGACAGCTTAATGGATATTAATATTGGAGGTGGTTAATATTACACATCAAGAAATATTTTAGTTGGCAGAAAAATATGGGAATAAGTATCAAATATCGCCACATTTAGTATTTGGTGTTATAATGACAGAATCTAGCGGAAATCCAAATGCAGATTCTGGTTATTAGAGAGGATTAATGCAAATGTCTAAATTTTAGTTGATTGATATTAATAGAGTGTATGGCACTAGTTTTACTTATGATGATATGTTTGATCCTGAAATGGCAGTAGATGCTGGTACATAGTATTTATAGTATTGGATGAAATATTGGCATAAATTGTATGCTAGCGAATATGTGGCAACGCATTTATCATTACTAACATATGCTTGGGGTATTGGAAATGTAATGAATTGGCTAGCAAAAACACCAAAGGACAATTAGTTTATTGATGAGTCTATTCCAAGAGATAAGAAAGATTATGGAGAAAATGTAACATTTTGGACGGTATATTCAATGTATACATTTCCAACCAAAGATTTAGACGATATAAGTTTAATTAAAAAAATATAATAAGGAGGATACTTTTTTATGACAGATTTGGAATTGGGATTAGTAAAATATTTTATCGATTATCAACGAGAAACAAATATGTTATTTACTAGAAATATTAATATATCAACAAAAACACAGGGTAAAAAGATGGAAGAACTAACCTTGGATGATATAGAATATATTGATATATATGCAAATTTATTTGTATCATTAATTACATTGGATAATGTAGATATATATAAGTTATTAGAAGTTCAAAAGGACAATTTGGAAAAAATATTAAAAGAAAATTATTATTTAGATGATATAAATTTTTATCCAATAGAAATAAAACATACTCCAGGCTGGTATACTACTAAAATTGATATTGTATATTCAGTTGCTGGTAAATTTGTGAATATAGATGCTATCAAAACATATTTAGATGCATTAAAAAAAATTGATACGAAATGATATTGGGTGTGTCCCATATTAATATGGGGCATTATCTCTTATTAATATGGGGGATTTTATGGCAAAATATAGATTTGATGAGAATAAAATTAAATATAAAATCAAGCAAATGCAACGATATTATAAATAGTATAAAAAACATCATCAATATCATTATAAAAAGTAGTATGACAAAATATTTGAAGAAATATATCCTGAATTGGATGATTTATAGTCTGTTATAATAACAACTCGTGTTTTGAATATGGATAAATTTCGATATGGTAAAACTGGTCGCATTGAAGGAGAAACTGATATATTGGAAGATCTTAAGAATCATGCAATTTTTCAGATATATAAGTATATTCCTAAAATAGACCTCACAAAGAAATTATATTCAATATTGTCTGCAATTATATACCATTCATCATTGACGCATTTTTATTCATATTATTAGATAAAGTTTCCTATAATGTATATTCCAGATATGGATATTGATATTACAGAAGAAAATGTTGATAGTAATGAGATGTATTATATTTTAAAGAAAATTAGTAAATTACAAGAGTATAATTTTGAAATTGAAAATGCTGAAATAGATTTAGATAAGGATACAGCTGAGATTATTACGGAGATTACAAATTTTTTTAAGAATATGAATGATATTATTTGTCAAGAATTTTAGGTTGATCCTAAAGAAATGCGGAAATTTATAATATTAAATAATATTGTGTATTCATTTTATATTCAGAATTATAATTCTTTGGGATTTTATACCAATTTAATTTTTAAAAAGCGATTAGTACAAATCAAAACAGATGTTAATGTTATTATTATTCGTAGGTTTGTAGAATATATTTATGATTCTGTATCAAAAATTGATAATATATTCCTTATGAAAAATATAATATATCGAACTAATATTGATAAATACGCTAAAATGATTGTAAGTACTATAGACACATAATATGGTCAAATCCGCTTATAGAAGTGGAGATTTGTAAGAAAAAAATTTGGTAATTCAACAAGTTTGGGTCACAGTATTTATTCCCAACCCGTAGATGTTGGGATCTTATGCCACAAAAAGTCAAAAAGGAGGGAATGGTACATTGATCTCCATCATTTATTGGATGGAGTGTCATATACCTAAACAGGATGATAATAGAATTAGATAAGTTTTTAAAATCTCAGAATATAGATAAATCTAGATATTATTATGAAATAATGGAAATTGTTAATACTATGGTAGATAATGATTTTTTTATTGAGAAAAACAAGGTATATTTAACTGCTAGTGGAGTTGAAAAACTTCAAAAAAACTTACATGTGAATACTCCAAAAAAAGATATAGAATATGTATTAGAAGTAAAAAAAATATTAGGGAAAGACTATGTGAGATTTCCAGATATTTATAATTTATTAGATCTTTCTAGAAAGTCATTAAATGAAATTCCTAATATTGCTATATATGAAATTGGCAATAACACGTCAACAAGCTTAAAATTAATATTGAAAGATGATATACCAAAATTATATGATTATGCAACACCAAATTTGAAACTTCAATTAGAGCCATTAAAATACGTTAAATTTAAATACGATTCTGAAAGTTTAGAAATAATAGATGTAATAACATTTAATAGCTATAAAATCGAAATATATAAAAAAAATGATAAATATTATATTCCAGTGTCAATATTGTGGGGTTTGTTTCCGCAATATAAGCGAAAGATAAAGTGGATTTGTAAAAATGATGGGGATATTGAGTATCTAATTACTGATGAACTTTTTAATCGCGACAGAAAATATATTAAGATATCTGATTTGCCATTGCTATATAATAAGGCAGTAGAAAAAGGTACATTAGATACTAAAGTATATGATAATTTAAAATTATTTATAAATGAAATATTAGTGTATGCAAATAATCACAATATAATTCATTTAAATCCTATTGATACCCAATCTTCTAAAGATACTAATTCTATCATATCACCTGAATTTAAGAATTCACTTCCTAACCACAATATTATTGATTTATCTCAAATAATAAATATATATCCTATTTCATTAACTGAAAAAGAAAAAATAAAAGCTATATTAACACCAATTGTTGATAAATTCGTGAATAATATTTGTGATATTTTAGTTCAATATGTTCAATTAGTTACTAATTCAAATTCCACAAATCAAACTGATGAGTCAACTACCCAACGGCTAAAGCCGTGGGCTTGATAGCCCTATGTTGACCAGGCTAAGTGTTATAAGCACTACGTTATCTATGTGAATATATATCAATTGCTTACCACTTAAATTTTGACGAGTTTTAAAGTGTTGGATTGTAAATGTTTTATATTAACTATCTAAAACATTATTATTTGAAAGGAGGAAATGGCACATTTAGCTTTGTCATATATGGGATGGAATATCCTGTGCCTGAAATAGATGAATTTTTTCGATTATATTAATATCGGGAATTTATCAAATAATCCTGAATTGCGAGAATTAATAACAAAAGTAACATTTTTGTGTGATGAAATAGAAAAATTTTCTAAAGTAAAAATTCAAAAAGAAATTGAACTTCGAGATATATTTTAGCAATTAAAATTAGAAGATGAGTTCGAATTGGCGGATAAGATAGTTAATTTGGAAATTGAGATTAACAAATTGATTGATATATTGCTTAATACTCTTAATTATCCTGACTTTTAAATAGTTTAATATATCAAAAAATGGGTGTGATATAAATAATGGATATTTCAATATTTAAATCTATATCTAATAGTATTATTGACAAATTGTCTAATATAGAAAATTATATAAAGTCAGTATGGGAGATGCCTAGATCTCCTATATATGAGAATTATGTAATTACACTTGATAGAATATCAGATATCAATATTATACAACGAATCATAAACCACACCAATATTGAATTGCAAATACAAGAATGGCAAGATTTAGGGATTGTTGACAATATGTTTACTATAGATGACATTATTGTTGACAGTATGTTGATAGATAAATATCAACATTTACCAATCGATACAAAATACTTTAAAGATTTAGAACTTAAAATATTATCATTGTTTGATGACTTGGATAATTCATTGGATGGATGGTTGATAAAAAGTGAAAACTATCAAGCATTGAATACAATCTTGCCAAAATTCAATGACAAAATTCAAACTATCTATATTGACCCACCGTTTAATAAAGATAAGAATGCAGATTATCATTACAATGTGAAGTATAGGAATTCAAGCTGGGCAACAATGCTTGAGAATAGATTGGTATTGGCAAAGAAATTCTTGAATGAAACTGGAAGTATCTTTATAAGATGTGATTATAATGGTAATTGGATTGTACGACAATTAATGGATGAGATTTTTGGTTATGAGAATTTTAGAAATGAAATAGACATAAAAAGAAATCAAGCACTTCCAAAAACTGGAGGAGTGAATTTAGTTGAAGAAACAGAAAACTTATATAGTTATGCAAAAAGTAATAAATTTACATTTTTAA
>Ga0208693_1001478_pt1 | contig 16835 bp, 13 predicted proteins | sample AD_UKC071_MetaG_FD_184438 | JGI IMG/M metagenome (GOLD analysis project Ga0208693, IMG submission 184438) | Active sludge microbial communities of municipal wastewater-treating anaerobic digesters from USA - AD_UKC071_MetaG (SPAdes) (version 2) | ecosystem: Engineered > Bioreactor > Anaerobic >... | reverse complement strand
CCGCTAATCCACCTACAGATTTCTCCGCTCCAACCGAAAGGATCGAGCTTATAAGGCTTACAGTGTCGGGTAAATGAATTCGCAGACCTCTAGCCTCACCTTGTCCTTTAGTTCTCTTGGGGCTTGAAAGGTCCAAATACATTTTTGATCCATCTACAATGACTGCGTTTACCCTTCCAAGGCTAGAATTTTTAATCCTTGACTCATGAGATAGTTCACGTAATTTTCGGTCTAAAACTCCTGGATCAATTATTTTTGGGTCTGTCTCTGAATGTAGAATGACCTCGAATTGAATGGCCCGTGACGAACCAAAAAGATCCTTACCCGCAGAATTCATCTTTATTAGAGTATATAGACCCTCTAGAATAAAAGGTATCCACTTAGTGCCATCGGCAAACACCCTCACTGATTTTTCTGCCGAGTAGATGGACCATAATGCATCTTTCAAAAACTCTTCGCCAGAGAGAAGGTCGCCGAAAGCCGGCTGAAACATTTCAGGTATCTGGTTTAATAAGTCAAGAACATCTATTGTCGGAAGCACCTTAAATGCCTCGCGCAGTACGTTAGTGCCATCAAGCTTTGGTGCTAACCATTTCTTGTTTGCCACTATGATCAGTTTCTCCATTGCCCTGGTTATGGCAACATTGAGAAGCCTCATGGCAGAAGTCCCATGTCCCCCTTTGATTAGCATGCCTGCTCGAGGGACTCCGCTTGAGTCTACTGTGTCTAGAATCACAACCCGGCGTTCTGAACCTTGAAATCTATGCACTGTAGAGCAGGCGATGCTATCGTTAAGCCCCTCTTCAACGACGAGTCGGTTTGCTATCCTGCCTTGGAGCACGTAAGGGGTGATAATTCCTATAGAGTCGCTGCCAGTCATCTCAGCCAAAAGAATGTCTAGCATAGCATGGCATACGTTAAATCTTGATCTGGATTTTTTAGATGGGTCTATCAAACAGAAAGGCTCCAAACTTGAAGTATCTACAAGGAGAGCAGGGTAATCTGGACATGGATCGTACCTGCCCTCTTTTCGATTCTTTACTCCCGAGCCATCTTTCAAAAGGCCTCCATAGACAGGCCCGCTTACCAAAGCCGAAATAGAAGGGTTCATTCGATGCTGCTCGCATAAGATGTGAAGGCGCGGTTCCCATTCTCCTGAATCCACAATATCCGGTATGTCTAGAAATTCGAAAATGTCTGTCTGCATGTACTTCTTCACACTCTCAGATTCGCCACGGGATACAGGAGGAAGTTGTCTAAAGTCGCCTACTACGACCAGGCGTTTCTTAGGAAGGGTTGAACTCCAAAACATATAAGCTAAATTGATCATGCTAGCTTCGTCGAGTATGACTGTGTCATACAAGTCATAAGAAAGGTTTGCGTAGGCAGGAACAATAAAATTGGCCAAGGTGCCCTTCGCTAGAGTAGTTAGAAGCACATCAGCAGAACGTGCAATTTGTATTTCCTCTTCAGCCAAAAGATCGTCGATGGCTTTGATTTCTTCAGTAAGCCTATCTAGTTCCGAAGTGAATCGTTCTGGATTGATTCTGTCGGGTTCCGTCATCAATTCTCTGCGTTGCGCCACTAGGGCATTCCTCTCTTCAAGTAAATCAGGATGGCGCGCCCTGGCGATCAAGTGAGCAACGAGAGTATGGTCTTTCATTAAATCCTGGTCATGGGGATAACCGTAACGCACAACTCGCAGAGAACTGCCGGGCTCAGATAATTGGTCGATCCTAGTGGTTGCGTTATCTACTGCAATATTGCTAACTGACATAACCAAGACTTTTTCACCCTGTTGGACGAGTTTTTGTGTATATCTGGCTACAAATTGGGTCTTCCCTGTTCCTGGCGGACCCCATACAAGAACAACAGGCTGATCTTTTAAGCTACCGACTAAGGTATCTACTGTATGCATCTGAGGTATTCTAGTGCGCTTCTTTCTGCCAAAAAACAGTTCATCTGCTATAGGCGAATACCAAGCAGTCTCGACATGTCTTTGCAGTTGCTCAAGGAGAAACCAAGGATTTGACGATATAGTCCAATCGGCTTCTGAAGATATCTGCTGACCAACTGTGAGCCAAACTGTAAACCCTTCGTTTCCGACAAGGACGGCTTTTAACTTGGCAGTCTCTGACTCAAATAAGACGTCGCTTCCATCTGGTATTTTCAGTTCCTCATCGGTGGAAAACGCGTATAGATAATCGTCTCCGTACTGTTGGAGGAACCTCCCGTTAAAAAGGAAAGACGCACGGCCTCCTTCGCTCTTTGCCGCTTCAAGTTCCTCTGAGACAGCCACAGATACTTCGCCTTTCAGGTGCTCGAATTCGTTGTTTTTGCTTAGCCTGCCCAATGGTTACACTCCAACGCGTCTTGTTGTAGAAGGTTTGCCACAATCACTCGTAGGATACGAATAAATAACTTGAATGAACCCTGCATTTTAAGGTAGTTTCTGCATAGGAAGGCGTAGATCCTGCTAGCGAGTAAATTTAGAGATGAAGCAAGAACCCCCGTCCCTTTTGCTTCTCTTTTGCTTCTTTTGTCCCCTTTGCTTCATCAAGGCAATTCGAAGTAGAATTGGAGTAGGGTGATGGATATGCAAGATAAACCTTGGGTTGAGGTTTGCCAGGTAGCAACTGAAGTAGAAGCGCAGCTTGTCCGCTCAGTGCTCGAATCATATGGCATTGAGGTTCTATTCCGGGCCTCTCTGCCGGGTAGCGTTTATCCAGGTTTGGCACCGATCAAGGTGCTTGTACCAAAAAAAGATTTGGATCTAGCAGAAACTGCACTCAAAACTACCGAAGGCCTATAAATCTGTTGCGTTCGCCAGGTTACAGATGTGCCTGAATCTGCACCGTCTATTCAATAATGCTTGATATTTTTTTGTTCCCATCGACCACTCCACAGTTTGTAGAAACTTCCAGGGTACACTACCCACATCACATAGATGCATCCGTGCTTAGAGAAGAATCGCTCCGCATAGAAAAGTTGAGGACGAAGCAAGAACCCCCGTCCCCTTTGCTTCCGAAAAGCCGGCTCACAGACGAGCCGGCTTCCAGAAGGTTACCAATATATTACCGGTACATTAACCTGTAAGCTTACGCCACAACCTTTTTGATGCGCCTAGTAAATACGGCTTGATAGCGAGTAAAGCATATAAACTACCTCTGCCCTGGTTATTTTGTTATTGTAGCTTGCAAAACTCGCAGATTTCACTGCTTTATCGTACATCATCTGAGTCGCTATCGTTTCCCAACTGAAACCGGTATCTCTAAGAACGCGGCGCATTATGGTTTGAACTTCGTTGTACGATATCGGGTCATACGGCCTGAAATTTCCATCAGAATACCCTTTAACGTAGCCCATGGTATAAGCATAACCAACGGGACCTGCGTAATCTTTGAACTTGTGGTAGTCTTTGAAACCAGACGCGTAAGAGCCGTAAGATCCAGATGGCCACTGGTACGCCCTGCTTAACATGGCAAGAAAGTCCAATCTGGTCACATTATTATCTGGTTTAAAAGTCCCATCTGAGTAACCAGTTACTACGCCTCGCCTCAACATGGTGTTTATCTCATCTTTCGCCCAATGGCTCCTTGCATCTGGAAAAGCCCTAGCCCCATTATCTGCAAATACCGCGTATATGTGCCCAACGCCAGACAAAGTACCAGGTTCTATAGAAGCAGAAATCTTCCCACCTACCGCTCTAGATGGGATATACAGCCACCGGCCGTTAACATATCTATATATCCCGCCCTTTAGAGGATCTCCATAGTACGGAAACTCTATAGTGATAGGCTTAGATTTATCCATGGTGTAGTTCACATCGTTTATGCTCACCTTGTAAATTTGAGAAGCCTGAACATAGTAACTAGTATACAGATAACTTTGGGTCACGTTCTCGATCATAAGATACGCAGGGGAATACAAGGCGCCAGCAGGAACTGTAACTGTGATGTTTCCCTCCAAGGTAGCGCTCCCGCCAGAGACAGGGATCAAAGCAGAAATGCTCTTATTCTCAGCGTCTCTTTGAGCAATACCTCTGTAACTTTCGTTGTATGCGCTCTCATACCCTGAGATATAACCCTGAATAAAAGCATCCTTGTATTCTTTTGAATCCAAGTCCAACCTGAAATCTTTAGTGATAGAAGTTTCGCTTGGAAGGTTTCTTTTATAGTTTAAGCGGAACCCCAATAGGTAGTCTCTTTCTCCAAACGTAGCTCCTACAGCTGCGCCAACCGATTGGCCATCCTCAAATCCTTGGGAAATACTCACCTTTTTGGGTTCCAGCAACGCTTCTTCATAAGCCTTTAGATAGCTTTCCTTAAACGCCTCTTCAAACTGGTCCAAAAACTCTTTCCTATACTCCACCCCCAACATGGTCAAGTTGAACATGCTGACTACAGACGAATCAGTCGGCATAGCCTTTGCCCAGTTGCTCTTGTTACCCTTGTTGTAATCCCTCCTAGCGTAAACTTCTCCTAAGAGAGAACCCAGATCTGAAGCATAGTTTACGCTTACAGTGATGCCTTCTACAGCATCTGAGTAACCTTTCTGAAACCCCTCTTTATAAAGGGCCCAACCATCTTTTTCGTCTACAGGCTTATAGTCAAACTTAGAACTTGCGATGTGAATATAATACGCCTCCCAAGCGCTATACGCGCCCCCGTATCTCTCATAGAATTCTACGCCTGCCAAGTACCCTGCGATGTAATCTTCAGACTCAGCGGCATAGGCTACCCCTGAAAAACTCAAAATCACCAAGGCGCATGCCATGACCAAAGCCAATCGATGTTTCATCGCTTTTCCCCCTATCTTTTCTTCAAAACAAGTATTTTCCCTGGCCTTAGGGCCTCGCCAGACGCAATCCCGTTATTTGACATGATCTCACTGCTGTACCTTGTAGTTCCGTAAAACTTTCTGGATATAGAGGAAACAGTATCTCCAGCCTCTACTTTGTAGAAGAAATACTCAGGCTCCTCTCGCCACGCTTCTTGAGCTGTGGCAGCCCTAACGTGAAGCACCGAGAGATCATCGAACACCAACACCCCGAAATCATCGCAATCCATGGGTACCTCATAGTAGAGATGGGTAACCTTAAGGGGGTACAAGGAAATATCCCCAGGAAGCTGCATAGAAACCTTATTCCATCCAAGCCAAGAAACGCCATTTGCGCCTGTGATGTGGAGGACATCTCCGTTTTGGGTCATCACCCGAACTCCAATATTCCCTGGGCCGTATGAGAAAGCGTAAACCCAGACAGACAAGTTGTCAGGAGGATAAGCGATCTGAATGTTTTGCTTTGAAATATCCAAATACGCCCTGTTTTCTTCTCTTACCGCAACTATGCTGTATTCAAGCCTGGCGGCGTACTTTCCAGACTTACACCAGGAAGTTCTACTAGCGCTACCGCTCACGTACGAATGGGAAGGTATAAAGTCGTAGTTTTTGCTCTCAAAATTGTTGATTATTCTTCCTTGCTCTCCCTCTTCCTTTTGGACCAGCTGAGCTACTTCCTCAAACCCGTAAAAACTCCTTATAGGGTTTACATCCCCTGCATTGTGAAATGTAGGAATATCTATCACGTCAGGCTCTGCTTGAACCAAGCCCTCCAAACTGTATACTCTTAACGTCATAGAACCTCCCACGTTCAAATCATCGACCCTATCTACTGTAACGCTATCTATCTTCACTTTCTTTGGGCTAGACTGTACGCTTTCCATCACATCCAAAAGATCAGTATATCTTCCTTCAAAAGGCACCGATACCCTCATGCTCCTTACTTCTAAGGAAGAAACAGTTTCAGAAGCAGGCTTATCGAAATTGAAATTAGGCACCTGGAAACTCCCTTTTGATACCAAATCGTTCAAAAGATATATAATCTGGGGCTGATCTAGTACAGGGAAATATCGTTCAAGCATTTCTTTATGCTCTTCGGCCAAACTATCCCTCGTCTCCCTTATATCTCTTTCTCTCGCGAGCAGCACATTTATTTCCTCTACCCTGTTCCTCGCCTCATTTAAGTCCGCTTGAAGCTCAGATATCTTCTCAGCCTGGGGAGTAAGGATGTATGACACGCCTACAAATAGGACAAGCGCAATCCCTAGCACCACCAGGAGCATTTTTTCATTGTCTGTAAGGGGCCTTATGTTAATTAGTCTCTTCGTCTCTGTCTGTAGGCTACTCGGCGCTTCCATCTGCTGACACCTCCTGCAAACTGAGGGCCAAGTCAAACCTGTAATAAGACTCAGCCGAAGAAATGCTTGAAACAAAGCTGTCCGATACTATAGGTAGGGTCTGTAACCCCTTAGCGAAACTTGCTACTGAGGCCTTGTCTTTTGAATAGCCACCAATGCGTATTTGGCTCTTATCTACGCTTATGTTGCTTATGAACACACCTGAGGGTAACTTGGAAGATATTTCAAACAAAAGGTTGGTGGTAACTATATTGCTAGCCGAAATGCCCTCTTCTAAGGATCTTACGTTATTGATTTCTTTCCTAAAAGTGCTGATCTCAGCCTCCAAGGCCTCTAACTGTTGTACTTTCGCAACTATCGACGGGTTATTTATGAATTCCTCTTGCCTCTGGAGGTCTTTTTGAAGAGCCACTATCCTGATTTGATTGACAGCCGCTACGCAGGCTACTCCAACGATAGATACGATGAGGACTATGTACAGCACTAAAAGCCCTGTTATCTCCAGCCTTTTTTTCTCTACAAAAGGCTCAAAAAAGTTAAGATCTGTCATTTCTTCACCTCACTCAGCCTTATCAAGCCGCCGATAGCGTTGGCGTAGAGGTTTATGTCCTCGTCCCACTTTACATTTTCCATGCTCCTTAGAACGTAAGAATCCTTTTCAAAAGTTTGCCGGAAAAACTTGTCTATCCCGTTTATCTGAGATCCTATGCCGTAGATGAGGATATAGTCCAATGGCACATAATTTTCCCTAGTTTGATAGTACCTAAATATAAACCCTATACTCTCGGCTATTTCATTCAACCCATTTTTTGCTGCGGTGACAAGTTCCACATCGTTTGAATCTGCGTCTAAGGACGACCAAATGTCCGGCAAAGAAATGAGCTTAGCCTTTATCTCTTCTTGAGACATAGAGGGCAGGACCTTTCGCACTTCTTTAATCGCTGACTCTAAACTCCTTTCAATATACCTAGAAACCTTCAAAACCCCATTTTCCACTATGCTCAGGTTGGTATGCTTGTATCCAAGGTTTACAGCACCTACGCAAGTTGCTTCAGGGATGGTGTAATTCACTGCACCACCTGTGGCTATCAGTTTGGCTATGGCATTGCCCTCGTAGTCCAAAGCCCCTGGTTTAAGACCTGTCTCCTCCAACAGGCTAAGATGCTCCCTGGCCATGGCTTCAGGCACTCCAATTAAGAGCACTGCTGTCTTCTCCAGCCCAGCATCGATCACCGTACCCAAATCAAGAAATTTCACCACATAATCTTCTGGGTTGATGGGTATAAACTGATCGATTTGGTAGTCGATTATGGCCTGAAGTTCTTCATGGGACACTTTAGGTAAAATCGCGTCCCTCATGACGATGGATGTAGAGTTTATTACTGCGTTGGTTTCAATCGAACCTATGTCATTTTCCGAAAGCATGTTAGAAAGAATCTCCACTAGTCTGTCGAAATCTAGAATCTGCCCATCTTCATATACTCCCTCTGGCAGATCTGATCTAAAACAATCTGTGACAGTGATGCCTTTTTTGTTGTATTTCCCCAACGCTCCAGATATATCTCCAGAGGTAAAATCAAGGCAAAGGATATCTTTACTACCAAAGAGCACAGATCCCAAACCCCCTTTCTACGGCTAACAATCCTAAGTACCAAGCAAGAATCCTATCTCCAAAAAATATGGTGATGAAAAAACTGAGGATTATAAACGGGCCGAAAGGTATGTAATCTTTCATACTTTTGGCTTTAGTGCCTACGAGAAACAACGATGAAACTGCACCTATAATAAAAGAAAGAAATACTGCCAAGATTTCTTTCTCAAGACCCAAGACGAATCCTAAAGAGGATATAAGGGTGATATCTCCGCCACCCATCCCACCTTTGGATATAAGGGAAATTACAGTGAAAAGCGCTCCGCCGAAAAGAGCGCCGAGGATGCTTCCTTTTATATCTACAGATTCATGGAATATGTAATGCTGGATCAACTTTTCTATTGAAGACAGTACGAATACGGCTATGACTAGACCGTCAGGCACGACCTGAGCGGTTATGTCGGTTCCAGCTATAGCTATGAGCATAGAAGATATAAGGGCGAGAAAAAGGAATTCCAAAGTAGGACCATGGGTATAGTATAAAAGGATATAAAGAATCCCATTCAAGGCTTCAACTATGGGGTACTGCAAACTTATCTTTTCCCTGCAATACCTGCATTTTCCCTTTAACATGACGTAGGAAAGTATAGGGATGTTATCGTACCACTTTAAGCTATGGCTACAAGACGTACAGTAAGAGCCTGGCACTACTATACTTTCCCCCCTAGGAATTCTATATATTAAAACGTTCACAAATGAACCTATTATTAGTCCAAATATAAAGACAAATAAAGCCATGATCGCTCCTATTGAGATAATACTGTCAAAGTAAGGGTCATCTTCTTAGTTGGATCTGCCAAAGCCTTGCCCGTTAACCTATATACACCTGGAACATTTACGTCATAGGTGCCTGACCACTCGACCGACACATACTTCTGATAATTGCCTACCATGTCTGCCAGCACCATACTTGGCAACTGGTATCCAGTTCCTACCGCTATTTCCATCTCCATATCAATAAGTCGCTCTATATCGCCCAGAACGATAGGAGTCGAGTATCTTTGTTTCAAATAGTTTTCGATAGCATCGATGTCATCCCCGCTAGGCGTCCCTTTGTATACTATTATTTCCGCTATGTCTACATCTGCCTCGCCTATATCGAAACTGTCACTTGGCCACACGCACCCTTCTTTTACAATGTTCCAGACATTCGGCGCTTCTTGTGACTTTCCCTCAACACTGATAGAAATATTACCACTTTTTAGAAATTCAGAACTATCATAACTTCTGTTGCGAACAGCAGCAAATACATAGATGTTCTGGTTCTGAGTCCCCTGATTACTTATAGTCAACTTGCCGCTCCCCGTAAACCTAATGTATTGCCCTATAAACTCCACTCCCATTTCGGTTTTTAAAAGAGACGGGTGGGTCGAGCCTGACGAAAAAGCCTTCTCATCTGGCGCAGATTTGCCAATGACGCTGGAAACATCCAACCATTCTGTAACATATGAAGAATCGGGAAAAACTTCCAACGTAGCGTCTGTAGGATCTATTTGGTTCGCATCTAGATGAAGTACTAGGCTATCTGTGACCGGTAATCCTGAGATAAAAACAGGATGGCTCGCCATTTGAACTCCTATCCTTCCTGATTTTGCGCCAGGCGTAGCCGAAAATATTATGTTTCTCCCTCTGTACTCCTCTATATCAGGATCAGGCAGGGTAACCTGTTTTGTGCCAAAATCATATATGATGGCGTTCCGGACAAGCTTGTAGTCCCGCGGAAATATTGGGTAGTAGTAGGAATACTCTAGAATATCCTCTCCCAGTGGAAAATCATCGCTGCTAGGCACCGGCATGTTATATTCATCGCTAGAAACGTACCATTCAACCACCGTCAAAAGATGGTCCCACTTAAACTCATCTTTATTCTTGAACGTACCGGTCACTGAGAAGTTCTGATTGCCGTATCCGTAGCTTACATTTACCTTGCTACCTGATACAAGCTGTTGGAGTTGGATCCCTATACTTTCAAGAGTTATGGGTTCTATCACTTCCGGTTTCACATTTGAGACTAAGGTGTAAAACGTCTTAGCACCGTACTCTTTTTCTACCTCGTAATAAGTCACAGGAATACCGCCAGATTTTAGAGTGCTGAGGATGTTCTTGGTCTTCGGTGTAAGTCCCCCTGCTCCATTTCTGATAAGTTCCTTAACCTGGTCTATCTCTTTTTCCATTTCGGCTTGGGCCAGAAAAACCTCTTGGGACATTTCTTCCGTTTTGGAAAGGTAACTGAGGTGATTACCTAAGAATGCAAAGAATCCAACGGCCACAACGCCAAATATAGCGACAGATACGATCACTTCAACAAGGGTCATACCTTTTCTGTTTTCCATGTGCAAACCCCCGCTACTTCATTATTTGAGGCCCCGAAAGTATCCAGAAGTCAGCCATGATATCGTTGGCAATACTTTTGAATACTTCTTCTAGATCGAAGTCCTCGTCGTCGTATCTGTAGATATGGTCAGGATCAGTCCCGATGGCATTACCGATAAAATCAACGTGTGTACTTAGATCGGCGGCATAACCAATTAGATAGCTTCTAATCCCGGTTCCTTCTTCAAAGCTATTTATGAGGGCTCCTGCTGCAGAAACGTGTGGACTGTTGTAGATATCCGTGTTGCCGTCTCCTGTTATGGCATAGGCTACCCCTGGATTTGAAGTATATGAATACATGCTACGGACAGTCTTAATGTTTCCTTTATCCAAGTAATATTTGCCAATAGAGGAAAACGCCCAATAATAAGAATCATGTTTAGGGTCATAGCGCTTTTCCCAATTACCTTCTTCAACCTCATACGTTGTTTCACCATCAACCAAAACTATCATATAGTGGTGGACTCTGGTATTCTCATCGATGCGCATCTTAGCCCTGAAATCACTATGCATGTAGTAGGCCCTTCTCAAAGCGTCACCTGTGTTTGTTCCACCATATGCCTTAAGCGCTTTTACCTTTTCGATTAGCTCCTTTCCTTGCGCTTTTTGGTAGACCTCATATATCTTGTAATCTCCCCCACTAGCGCTGTAAGCGATTGGATTGGGATGATTTGCAGTAGTAGAAAATGGAATTAGCGAAACGAAAATGTTCTCTTCCTTTGCAAACATTTGAATTATTCCAGGCTCTGGGTTGTTCTGGTCTCCAACTAGCGCTTTGCGAAGGTATGCTATACGAGAATCAGTTCTTTCTTTGCTAGTCTTGCCTTTCCCATCCGGGGTCAGGTTCATACTGCCGGATACGTCTACTACGATAGTGATGTACGCGATTTCGTTCTTGCCACGTCCCGATGTCTGCCCGTCACCTCTAAATGCCAAAGCTATTGAAGGTGATGCCACTGTCCCTTTGCCAACCACCTGCACTGAGTTAACCGCTTCAACTGTGGATTCGAACAATGCCTTCTCCGCAGTTATTTGCCCCTTGCTGTCAGTAAAGTATGCGCTTATCACATATTTCATCACCGTATCTGAACCTGCATCCTCATCTTTGTAAAAACGCAGGTCAAACAATATGTTCTCCACCGGTTCTACCACAGTTTCTTCTACCCATTCGCCAGTCTCGTCATTGTATCGCATTATAACAATGCTTTTTTTATCCTGTGAGACCATTAAATAGTTCCAGCCAGGATCCATAACAGAAGCACTTTCGTTAAAGGTCTTGGGGACCGCAAAAACCGCTTTGGAATACCTAACTATCTGGTTTACCTGTTCTGTCGCCCGCCTTATCCCTGATTGAAGTGTGTACTCATCTACTGTAACTTTCTGGGTTCTAGTCCCAAGGAGCACTAGATTGACACTTCCAAGGATTATAACGCTGGCAAGTCCTAGTACGATCACAAGTTCAACCAAGGTGAAACCCTTTCTCCGAATGTTCCTACGATCCATCTCCCTCCCCTCCTTTTTAGTTGGTAACTTTTTCCCGAACTACCTGGTTAAAGTTACGCGTGTTTATCCTCATAGTCGTGGTAACTTTAGTATCCTTTCCCGTAAGCTGGCCTGTAGACCTTATTCTCAACCACGAAACGCTTTCTTCATCTGTGATAATATCGATTATTATCTCGGCGGTTCCAACTTGCTTACCACCTATTTCCACTGCTATGGTTTCAGTGATGGGCTTAGCTTTAGCACTTGAGATCGCAACCTCTATATATTTTGGATTATACGTAGGATCCATTAGCGCAGCATAAACCAAATCAATTCCCGAAAGGGCAACGTAATAGGTCTGCAATCTTTCTTCTTGCTTTTGAGTTTCGAAGATACCCTGTCTAACTACAAACGCCATAGATGTCATAAGGAGGGTGAGAACCATGAAAGCAATGAGTACCCATACCATCACTTGACCTTTTCGGTTCGTGGGAGAAGATTCAGCTCTCATGGTTCCACCCTTTCTTTGTTACAGAAATATAGACCTCTTCACTATGGAGACTCCAACTGACTCACAGATATCACTATGGTGTTGTTTCTTCTTCGCCTGGCACAGTGACTACGGTGACCGTAATCTCCCCGGTTTCTTCCTTAATATTAACTGTATACGCTTGATCGGTCCGCTTCCACGGATCGTCAGGCCACTGTTCTACATATAGCGAAGGTCTCCAATCGTCCAACTCACTGTCTTCTCCCGACTCAAACTCTGCTTTGGTCCACGTCACAGTCGTGCTTGGCGGCCCATTTTCAGCCAGAGCTATCGCCGCAGCGCTCCTAAGAGTAGCTATATTTGCCTCATGCGCACTCTTCCTAGCATTCTCCTGTGCAGCCAAATATCTCGGTATAGCAATAGCAGCCAAGATACCAATGATAGCTACGACCACAACCAGTTCGATAAGGGTAAAGCCTTTACGATTCCTCTTTCTCTGAACCTCTTTGTTCATGTGTGAACCTCCTTTTACTCTTTGTTGCTAGATCGTCGTAATAACTTCAAACATCGGCATGTACATTGCGATGACGATGAATCCAATAATAAGCGCCATGAAAACTATCATTATCGGCTCAATAAGGGTCGTCATCCTGGTTAACGCTACTTCAACCTCTTCATCGTAAAAGTCTGCCGTCTTAAGCAAAATGTCATCTAACGCGCCCGACTCCTCCCCAATTCTGATCATAGAATCGACCATTGGGGGAAATAATCCCACCTCCTTTACCGCCCTTGAAAGGGGAATTCCTCTACGGATGTCTTCTATGCTGTCCTTAATCCTTTGTTCTACAACGCTGTTATCAACAACTTTCGAAACAACCTCCATAGACCTAAGGAGGGGAATGCCAGAACTTATCAAAGTAGACAATGTCCTGGTAAATCTAGATGTGACCACCTTTACAGTAGTTGTACTAATCACAGGGAGTTTAAGCTTTATAAAATCAAAAGTCCGCCTTCCCCTCTCAGAGCTGGTAAATGCTTTCACACCTAAAACTACCGCTGCAACCACCCCTAAATACACATACCACTTAGACCTCATAGAATTAGAAAGGTTAATCAAAAGCTGAGTAGCCCCTGGAAGCTCAGTACCGCTCCCTTCAAACATGCTTATGAACGTAGGAAGCACGAACACGATCATAAATACGACAACGCAAATTGTAACGACGAGAAGGGCTATGGGATAAACAGTAGAGCTCTTAACCTTACTTTCAATCTTGTTTTCTTTCTCAAAATGAACAGCCATTTTCTCCAGAATCCCATCTAGATCCCCGCTCACTTCCCCTGCTTCTACCATGTTCACCAAAATCTTTGGGAACACCTTAGGTTGAAGTGCCATAGCCTCAGAAAGCGTCATACCTTTTTGCACGTTATCTGCGACCAAAGAAATGGCCTTTTTAAGAGTTTTGTTTTCAGTTTGCGCCGCCAAAACATCCAGACACCTTACTATGCTCAGTCCAGCGTCGAGCATGGTGTGAAACTGCTTACAGAAAACTGCAAGATCCTTCTTGGTAACCTTAGGCGCAAAAAGCTCGATGCCAGCCTCAGCGCTGATATCCCTTTCCACTGAAATAGGGAAATATTGGTTGCCCCTCAGCATGTTTACGACATCCGTTTCGCTGTTGGCCTCAACCGAACCTGTAACTTTGAAGCCAGTATCAGTCACCGCCACATACTTGTACTTCATGGCGTCACCACCTAAAGAACGTACTTTTTAACTTCTTCTTGATCAATGGCATGGGATAATAGTTCATCCCTGGAAATGAAACCTCTGTTGTAGAGCGACAAAAGGGAATCGTCCATGGTCTGCATATGGTATTTCGAACCTGTCTTTATTGCAGTGTGTATCTGGTGCGTTTTTTCTTCTCTTATCATGTTCCTAATTGCAGGAGTTGCAATCATAATTTCAAGGGCAGGGATCCTACCCTTTCCATCCGATCTCATCAAAAGCTGCTGTGTTATTACTGCCTGAAGCACTGAAGCAAGCTGCACACGTATTTGACCCTGCTGATACGGAGGAAAAACGTCGACTATCCTATCGATGGTCTCAGCCGCACCCATGGTATGCAAAGTAGAAAGGACTAAGTGTCCAGTTTCCGCAGCGGTAACCGCTATAGAAATAGTATCCAAATCTCGCATTTCCCCAACTAAAATCACATCTGGATCCTGGCGCAAAGCAGCCCTAAGCCCTCTGGCAAAATCGGTAGCATCGGTGCCAATTTCCCTCTGATTGACTATGGATTTGTTGTGTCTGTGGAGATATTCGATGGGGTCTTCAAGAGTAACTATGTGACAAGCTTTTTCCGCGTTTATTTTGTCTATCATAGTAGCCAAAGTAGTGGTTTTTCCTGTACCAGTAGGACCAGTTACCAAGATCAACCCTCGAGCCAAGTGAGTAAGCTCTCCTATGACAGGCGGAAGATTCAAAGATTCCATAGTTGGTATGCCGTAAGGGATGATCCTAAGCGCCATCCCAAAGCTTCCCCTTTGCTTATAAGCATTCACCCTAAACCTGCTGTACCCAGGAAGAGAATAGGAAAAATCCAAATCCCCCCGCTCAAGAAGTTTTTCAAATTGCCCGTCGGTCATAACCTGGCGCACAAACTCCTCAGTGTCAGAAGGAGTAAGCGGGACTTCCCCATATTTAACTAACTCCCCGTTTACCCTAAAGATAGGTGGCACGCCGACAGTTATGTGAACATCGGAAGCAAGCCTTCTACAGCCTTCCGTAATGATTTGATGTACATCCACAAGCTTCATCTCCTTAGCCGAGAGTGAAACTTACCCGCATTACTTCCTCAAAGCTCGTCAAGCCTTGTTTCGCCAAATCAGCTGCCGACTCGAAAAGGGTAACCATTCCGGCGTTTAGCGCAGCTTGCCTAATTACATCTGTAGTAGCGCCTGCATCTATAAGTCGCCTAATTTCCTCATTTATCGCCATTATCTCGCTTGCGGCCATCCTACCCCTATAGCCAGCATTGCAGGCGTTACAACCAACAGGCCTGTAAAGTTCCAAATCTTGGCCTACATCTGCCCCTAACATCTTCTTTTCATCATAGGTGGCTGAATATTTTTCCTTGCATTTAGGGCAAAGCACCTTCACGAGCCTCTGAGAAACTATCCCGACTACAGCAGATGAAACTATATACGGCTCTATACCCATATCTATGAGCCTAGCGATAGTCGAAGGGCTATCATTGGTGTGCAAAGTCGAAAGCACGAGGTGCCCAGTTATAGCAGCCCTTACGGCTATCTCAGCGGTTTCATTATCCCTAATCTCGCCTATCATGATTATGTCAGGGTCCTGTCTCAGGATAGACCTTAAACCAGACGCGAAAGTAAGTCCCGCCTTTACGTTTACTTGAACTTGGTTTATGCCTTCTAGTTTGTATTCGACAGGATCTTCTATGGTTATAACGTTCTTATCAACTGTGTTTAGCTCCCTCAAAACGGTATAAAGGGTCGTAGTTTTTCCGCTTCCAGTAGGCCCAGTAGCCAAAAACATCCCGTACGGTTGCTTCAAAATGTTATTAAACAACTCCAGGTTATGCTCGCTAAACCCCAGTTTTTCTTTGGTAAAATTAAAACTCGACTTATCTAAAAGCCTTATAACCAATTTCTCCCCATATATAGTTGGCAGGGAAGAAATCCGCATATCGATTTCCCTGCCATCAATGCTAGTCTCAACTCTGCCATCTTGGGGCAGTCTCTTTTCCGCTATGTTCATCCTGCCTATTATCTTTATCCTGGTAACTATGGCGGAAAGGTTAGACTTAGGGAGCCTCATTATCTCGGTCAAATCCCCATCTATTCTGAACCTTACCCGAATATCCTCGGTGTAGGGTTCTATATGGATATCGGAAGCCCTCATCCTAACAGCCTGTTCAAATAAGGAGTTTATGAGCCTAACCACAGGGGCAGAAGCAACTTCGGCTTCTTCCTCTTCAGCCTCATCTAACTCGTCATACGTATGGTTTGGAATCTGCTCGAGCACTCTTTTAGCCATGTGCCCCGTATAGTATCTATTTATTAGGGCTTCTACGTCTGGCTCAGTAGCTATAACAGGCTCAATATCCATCTTAGTTACGAGTTTTATGTCATCTACCGCATAGAAATTCAGGGGGTCTACCATGGCCACTACCAATTTCCCATCTTTTATGTCTATAGGTACCACTTTATGCCTTCGGGCAATGGATTCCGGCAACATGGTAGCAACTTGTGGGTTAATTTCGTACCTGGTCAGGTCTACTCTCGGAAAGCCAAGCTGATATTCCAAGACTTCGACTATGTCGTTAGGTGTAACCCAGCCCTTTTCCACAAGAATTTCGCCCAGCTTTTTGTTGGAAGTTTCTTGTTCAGCAAGGGCTAATTCCAGTTGATTAGGGGAAATCTTGCCAGCGTAAAGAAGGATTTCCCCAATCTTTAGGTTCGATTTTCGCATAACACTTAAAAGCCTCTACCGTATGAGTAAAATTTTTGTAGGTTTTTTAGGTTAAAAAAGAAGGCAAGGAGCCTTAAATCCCGAAGTATTGGTTTAGTAAGAAACACAAAGGGAGGCTCCTTGCGATGGATATACTTCAACAGATGT
>Ga0208693_1001456_pt1 | contig 16986 bp, 12 predicted proteins | sample AD_UKC071_MetaG_FD_184438 | JGI IMG/M metagenome (GOLD analysis project Ga0208693, IMG submission 184438) | Active sludge microbial communities of municipal wastewater-treating anaerobic digesters from USA - AD_UKC071_MetaG (SPAdes) (version 2) | ecosystem: Engineered > Bioreactor > Anaerobic >... | reverse complement strand
TATTGGGGAAGTTATTAACACCCTGCTCTCGAATTCTGCTTTAAGCAAACATATTTAGTTTTATCCCCTCCCTATACGCCCAAGCTCCCTTCAATCCCCTGCAACCAATTCACCCCATCACAAAAGAGAAAGCCCCGTGAGAGAGCTTAATTGCTTGCTTTCTCACGGAGCAGGTTGTATTTTATTTCTAGTGCGGGCTTAGGAACTGCACAAAAGAACTGGTATGACCCCCGAAAAGTAAACAAAAGCGGATATACATGTGCATCATTTATACCGTTCGATCAGATCGACAAAGCCAAAACAATAATTGATCAGACAATTTATTGGTATATTGCTGAATCAGAAGATGAAGCACTCTATATAACAGGGATGCTCAACAGCACGGCACTGGATACCATTATTTCTGATTTCCAACCTGAAGGAGCTATGGGAAGACGTCATGTTCATAAGCTGCCGTACGCTGTTACACCGCCTTTCGATATCGATAACCCAGCTCATATGCTTGTAGCGATAAGGACACGAGCTCTGATTAATAATATTACTGATTCTTTGCCAGGTTCGGAAGTCGTAAGGTATTGCGATCCATCAAGTAGTACACTTGCAGTGCGCAGGCGCAGGTTCCGATTGTTTATTCATGAACTACCTACGAGTGGTGCTTACGAGGAAGCATGCCGTGAGGTCTATAATGTCTGAAGGCTAATGACTAAGTTTATCAGACTACCGGGCAGATAACCTTTTATGGTTAATCCTGTTTGTATTTGGCAGAAGTCACGGTGAGGATGCCGATAACTAAACGTTTTAATTATATCTATACCTTTTAATTTTTCCTCGGTTGCCTACTAAGTCGGGTGCAAAGACTATGATGATGGAGACAGCAGTCAGGCAGACGACCATGCAGAACGAAATCTACAAACGAAAAAAACTACTTCCGCAGTCAGCCCATGACCGCAGAAAAGCCTTGTATCAAAGACAGCACGAAGATAGACATAATCACTACGAAAACGATACGATTTATCTACTCTATTTTTAGAGCTTCCTAAGGGGGTGAAGGCTCGAAAAAGGGGGCTGAGCTTTTGACCGGGCTTGCCCGGTATTTTTATTTTTAAGAAGCAACAATACCTTACATCAACTGTAAGTGTTTATCCTCTGCGGCACTTGTTATAATGAAACTAAAGTAAGCCAGGAGGCTATAAAATGAGTTCAAACAGAGTTTTAGAGGTTGAAGGTGTCACAAAAGTCTATGGTAAGGGCGACAACAAGACAGAAGCCCTCAGAGGAATCAGTTTTGATGTGCTTGAAGGTGAATTTCTTGGAATTATGGGAGCCAGTGGCTCCGGAAAGACAACCTTGCTCAACTGCATTGCTACCATGATTAAACCCAGCTCGGGAAGGGTTTTACTTAAAGGTAAAGATATTTCTGCTTTTAAAGGTGTACAGTTGGCTGATTATCGCGGCCAAGAAATTGGATACCTGTTCCAGGAATTTGAGCTTTTAGACAACTTAACGGCGAGAGAAAATATTATTCTTCCGTTATCGCTCCATGGTGTGACAGGTCATCAAGCCGAACAAGGGCTTAAGGAATTGGCAAATCGTCTTGATATTACGGACGTTCTGGACAAATTCCCCTCCCAGATGTCCGGTGGACAAAAGCAGCGCGTGGCTGCGGCACGGGCTCTTATTTCAAAACCTAGCATTGTGCTGGCGGATGAGCCGACAGGCGCGCTTGACAGTAAAAATTCCAAGGTTCTTATGGATAAGCTCTCTGCTATCAACAAGGAGCAGAATAAAACAATTGTCATGGTTACGCATAATGCAAATGCCGCCAGTTATTGCTCTCGTATCCTTTTTATCCAAGACGGCCGCCTGTTCCATGAACTTAGAAAGAACATTGAAACGGAAAACTCCGCCAGTTTTTACGAACGTATTGTGACAGTCATGGCTCAACTGGGAGGAGGAAGCGCAAATGTTCTTTAAACATGTTCGACGGAACGCAGCAAAATATCGAAAGAACAATGGCTTATTCTTCAGTTCCTTGGTGGTAGCAATTGTCGCATTTTACACGCTGCTATCTTTGGGTGACCAGGATGTCATGCTTTTTTTGAAAACAATAGAAAGCGATGCAGTCAGTAAACTTATGCTATTGATTCCCGTAGTCTTTATGATTTCGCTTTTCTTTGTTTTTTTTTCTGGTTTATTTCGCTTATCGTTATCAGTTAGACAATCGCAAAAAAGAATTCGGGTTGTATCTGATGCTTGGTATGAAACGAAGTACGCTTTTTGCAATGCTTATGGGTGAAACCATCTGGAACAGCTTAATATCCATTCTGATTGGCTTGCCGATTGCGTTATTCCTCACAGAGGGAATCAGCCTTGCAACAGTAAAGCTGGTTGGACTTGGTATAATCGGGCATAGAATTTCGTTTTCCATATCGGCTGTGATTGGAACAGTAATCGGGTTTATAGCAGTTCAAATGATAGCTATGCTGTTATTGAGCGCTTCATTCAGTCGCAAAGAGCCAATGGAACTGCTACGCTCGGATTCCCCTGAAAAACAGGTGCCACTATCCACAAAAAAAGGATGGCTCTGCTTTATTGTTGGCTTGGTATTCCTGATCTTAGCATATGTGGTTGGTGTTACGATGCTAAGAAGCTTTGATTTTAACATTGTTATGCTGATTATTATTCTTGGTGGGGGTGGAACCTTTCTTCTGTATCGGGGTATGGGCATATTCATCGGTCATAACATCCAACGGAAAAGCCCAATGCGTTCAGGATTGTTTACCTTTACAGGCCGACAGATTCACGAGAATGTAATTCATCAATACAAAGCACTGGCAATTTCGTCCTTGCTTTTAGTAATGGCGTTAGCATGCGTATCCTTTGGTATAGGTACCGCTTCAGGCCGGGGATCAATGGAAGTTAGAACAGTGGATTTTTCTATTGAAGGAAGCGAACAGGAAGTGCGTGAGGTTTTGGATTCTGAGGCAAGCAAATCAATAATTTCTGAATATTATCCGATGTTTTTAAGCCGTATGAATACAAACCTCTATGATCAATCAGGTGAAATTCTGGAAAAAAGACCAGAGGCGCACGATTTCTCTTGGGACGGACTCAATGCTACCCTCGCAAAATTGCCTGAAACGGACTTGAGAAATAATATGATTGAAAGTTTTTCTGATCGATCAGGCCCGTATTTAATTTCAAAAGCCAGCTACAATGAACTCTTACAGGCGATCGGAAAAGAGCAGATTCAACTAAAGAGGAATCAAGTTGCACTATACACTTCCATGAAGGACAGCGGTGACTTTATGAGCATTCTGAATGGAGCACTGGAACTTGGAGCTTATATCGAAGTTGATGATCAAAAATACGAGCTATTATCCAGCGTTTACTACGATAATGTAGTTGCTGACCGCAAAATCACATTATACAGTGCCTTAATCGTACCGGATGAAGACTACCGGAATTGGGTTTCTGGTGCCAGCACCCCTTTCTGCTGGAATGTAGTGCTGAGTCAGGAACTTGTGAATGATAAAGGGTTAATGCAGGCGATTCAATTAATGGAACAAAACCTCGCAGGAACAGGCTTGGAATATGAAACCTTTTTAAGTGGCATTGGCAGAAATCTCTTTTATACCGTAGCCGCCAGTTACCTGACCATCTATCTGGGTATATTGTTTATGGTCATCGCAAACACAGTCATCGGATTGAAATATTTGATGCAACAAAGAGCAAATGAGCGCCGTTACACTACTTTGCTTATGCTTGGCGCCAATGTCAGCCAGCTTTGCAAATCAGCAAGATCGCAAATTAGAATGTTTTTTGCTTTAGCGCTTAGCGTAGCGGTATGTAGCTCCATCTTTGCAATCTGGTCGATGTTCACAAGCTTTCTAAAATTACCGGCAGGAACATCGATAGTAAAAGTCATTGCAATTACGGGAATAGCCGCTGTTCTGTTTGTTGTGATAGAACTTATTTATATTCACATTGTAGAACGAGCCAGCAGTCGTGAGATACAAGCATTACAGGTTATAGATCGGGGGTGATGCGTTTTGAATAAGATTATGGTCATCGAAGATGATATTTACTTGCGAGAAGAACTTATCAATACCTTCGCAAAGAAGGGGTACTCAGTATCGAGTATCTCTTCTTTTGACGCACCCGAAAAAGAAATACTGAACAATAACCCCGACCTGGCAGTATTAGACATAAACCTTCCGGGTAAATCTGGATTTGAGTTATGTAAGTGGCTTAAAGCGAGAGCTTCCTTTCCAATTCTTATTTTAACAGCACGCGATACACTATCAGATGAATTGTACGCATTGGGGCTTGGCGCAGATGATTTTCTTACAAAACCATGCCATCCTGACCGGCTCATAGCACGTGCAGAGCGATTGCTTCAAACATACGGGAAAGTGAGAAATCTAATACAAGTAGGAGACCTTGTATTAGATATTGACACATATAAAGTGATTTGGAAAAATGCTCATGTTGTCTTATCTGATACGGAAGGAAGAATTCTGAAAGTTCTGCTTGAACGTTATCCAGAGCTTGCTTCAAAACAGGAATTGCTTATTGAGCTTTGGGGCAGCGAAGAATACGTTGACGAAAACATTCTTCAAGTAAATATGACCCGGCTGAGAAAGAGCTTGGATTCCATTGGCCTTAGAGATATGGTACAAACCGTTCGCGGCCAAGGTTACCGACTGGAGGTGAGCAAGCCGTGAAGCGACAGAAAGTGAGATTGAAAGCCGAAAGGCATTGGCTTATCTTATTACTTTTAACGGATCTATTTTTTATTTTTCTGACATGGCTGATAGGCCCAGATACCTTCGAAAGTATTGTTATAATTATCTTGCTTTTTACCGCCATTATTTTTTCTACGGGTTACTGGATTGCCCGGATAAAACAAAAAAAACAGATAGAGATACTGCAACTTTTTTTGAACAGCTTGAATGAAGAAACGGAACAACGCTTATTGGCAACAGTGGGTGAATCTTGGCATCCCGCAATACAGATAGCGTCAGCGCAGCTAAGAGAGCAATCCCAAACGATAAAAGACAAACAACTGGAACTACAAAACTATCAGGAGTTTATCGAGGCATGGACGCACGAAATCAAAACCCCCCTGTCTCTTGCAACATTAATTTTAGCCAATCGTAGGGAAGAGATGTCAGCATATGTTTATAATCGGATGGAGTATGTACGCTGCACTATTAACAACGATGTTGATCGAATATTATACTATGCTCGGCTTCAGGCTGACCACGTGGACTATAAATTTATAAAATTGGATTTAAGCGACTGCGTACAGGAGTGCCTTGAAGATTTTCGGGCTATATCTGACGAAAAGGAAATTGATGTACAGCTAAATCTATCACGTTTACAAATTATAAGTGATAAAAAAGTCCTTACCTTCATGCTCTCACAGCTTTTTAGCAATGCCTTCAAGTATACAGCGACTGTCAACGGCACGGTTCACGTCGTAAGTTGGTTGGATACTCAGGGCGATGGCAAAATACATCTTGCCGTCCGAGATAATGGAAAAGGCGTCCCACCGGAAGATCTCCCCTTCTTATTTGATAAGGGGTTTACCGGAAGCCATCCGGATCGGCAGCACGCAACAGGCATGGGCTTATACCTCATAAAAAAATATTCTGAAGCCTTATCAGTTGAGGTAAACATTGAATCAATATCGACATCTGGACATGGGTTTGGCATTGAGCTGATATTTCCTATTATATAACGACCTTTAAAACGTTAAAGGATACAGCAGATAAAAATATAGGCTTATCACAGGAACGGCTTGTCGATATGTCTTTGCCATTGAGCAATCAAGCCCCCCTAAAAAATCATTTCCACCATAAACAAATTGAAAACTCATAATCCTGCATGTTTCCGTTCATCAACTTCTTTTCCTCATTCGCTCCGTCCTGAAACTCGTCCTGTAGACCGGGTCCGCAGAACAATGCAATTGTCGCCTGGATTCTGTGTTCTTGACATATCTATGCGTTATCCCATAGCGAATTGCATAAACTATATACCAAACGTACATTTATGTGCAAGAGGCATCGGGCGGAATCGGCACGATGGACGCGGAGATTCGGTGGGAGATGGAAGGCCGCAAAGCCAGGAGTGCTGAAAGTTGTTGGGCAAAACATAGGGGATACCAAGCATCATCTAAAGCGCCTGGCGATTCAATAGACAACCGGCTTTTCTTCTTTACAAGTCCTCGCTCATTAGTTCTACGGCTCTCATTTCATCCTCCTGAGCGGATTTCAACAACAATGCTATTTTCTCCCGGACTTCTAACCGGCTAATGTCCTTAGTTGTCTTGATTCGGAATGATTCCTGCCATGCATCATATACAGCCCTGTAGAGTTCGGACAATTTCATTTCTCCGGTTCTTTCGAAATACTTCCAGGCATAGTATTTTAAGGCCCCAAAAGTGCCGAGGAAATACTCTATGTTCCATGATAGAGCCAGGTTGAAGTCATTCTCAAGATGACGGATCAATGCCGGATAAGCTTCCAGTCCGCATGCGTTTTCGCAGTACTCGCCGCCTTCCAAATGAAAGACAGCTAGTTTTTTTGTGTCATATAAGATAGCATCTTGCAGTTTGTCACTCTTACCTGTAAGCGTTAGCACGGATAAAATGGGAATCTCCCGCTTGCCAAGCTTATCATATGGCATATGCGAATCGTCTGTGACTCCACTTGTCGGGTCCGCGTTTTTGGCATTGATGGCCAAAGTGGCAAATTCTTGGGTCTCATCGTCGTAACCGGTGATCAACCCCCACTCCGGCACACCTATGTCCCATGAAACAGCGGGGATACCATTGTCTATGGATTTCCTGATGTTCGCAATAGCTTCAAGGCGCTTCTCTTCCTCAATATCTTCCTGCCCCCAATAACGTCCCACATAATCACAGGTTAAACCGCCATTTTCTACCCAAGGCTTCTGCTGGTCAAATTCCCATATGCTGGTTGCCGACGGGCACAAATCGGAGGACACCCACATGCGGAACGCAAATCCGCTAGTTGCCACAATATCCTCCGAAAATTCGGCCCACGGACTGTTTTTCACAGCACATGACAGCGCTTTTGCAAAGGAGAACAGGTAGCCGGTACTGTCATGTACACCTTCCCAAGAAACGTCAAGTCTTTTCATTGAAATCCCTCCATGCTTAGTCATTTCTCATCAATAGGAATAAAGATTTTCTCGGAAAATGCGCGACTTTGCTCAGTATAGCTTTCGAACTCATAACCGTCCCTCCGTTTATAGCCGCTTTCCCGCAACCAGACCGCATTTATGTACTCCCAAGTACGGTGAATGGTATTGACAAAGTTCTCATGTGTCGCGATGGGTGTTCGGAACAAAGCATAGACCCCTCCGGCTATTGTAATCTCCTGCGTTCCCGAAACATCTCCTACTGCATCTTCTGTACGTATGCCAATAAAGTAATCGAGCCTATTCTCAGGATTATTCCGACTGCTTACGCCAAAGTCTTCGCAGATTTTTCCGCCTGATAAACGAAGAGAGAGCCGCTTGGCATTGTATTTATTCCACCAAATTGGTGGATCGTCTCTAAGACATTTGTAAACGGTCAGAGAGAAGTCCTGGATAGTAACGTTCTCCGGAAGAACGCGAAACGGGCCTGTATTGAAAGATAAGGGTTCACAAAGATTCAGGCTGTTTTGGGCTGACTTGTACTCGCTGGGTAGAATACCAAACTCTGCCTTAAAGGCACGAGAAAAATGCTCTCTTGAATTCAGTCCATACGCAAAGGCAATTTCCGAGACATATTCATTGTCCTGGTAAATGCGCTTGGCAATTTCGCTCAGCCTTCGTCTTCGTATATATTCTGCCGGTGTAAGTCCTGACACTTCTTTGAACACACGCAGAAAGTGATATTGCGAGTAACCGCAGGCTCTTGCACAAGCAGCCAAATCTATCTCATCTGCCAAGTTTTGCTCTATAAACTCAACCGCTTTAGCTATGTGCTCTATGTAGTCCATCGTTACCACCCGAATAGAGTATACACTCGTAATGGGTCTTAGGATTGATAAAAATTGCTAAGGTACATTGCTAAGGTACATGTGGAAAGCGCTTGCCGGCACAATATAAAGTGATTCCATCTCCTCCCCTTCGTTTCACCTTAGCCGGTTCGTAAAACACCGGATTTAGCATTGTGGCACCAGATCTCTTTTGGTTTTGTTAAGGTTCGCAGTCTTGCGCTACCGCAGTTATGCCTGCATACAGATTCGATAACATTTGTTCGACTGGATTCTCGACAACTCTTTGGTGAATTATGAAGCAGAAACCCCCGTCCCTTTTGCTTCATAGAGTTCCAGAAGTTTCTTTGCGAGCACTGAAGCAAAAAGCCCCGTCCCCCTTGCTTCACGATTTGACGAAGACGGGCTACTCTTTTGAAAGAGTAGCCCGTCCTTCTCAGCTTATCTCCATGTTATGCTAAACTATCTTCTTTCCTAAATAACCCCAAGTTTAACTAACATTCTTTTAACTACCACTACGGCTTCAGCACGAGTAGCATTGTCTTTAGGAGCAAACGAACCGTTCCTACCGATGATAATGCCTGAGGCAACGGCCTGTGCTGCTTCTTCTTTAGCCCATGAGCTGATCTCGTTAGCATCTACAAAGCGGGCTAAAATAGCGTCTACATCATCTACTACAACTTGTTGACCGGCATTCTTAAGAGCACGAGCGATAAGAGCGGTCATTTCCTCCCTGCTAATTTCATGCTCTGGTCTAAAGGTGCCATCTTCATAACCCTTTATCAAACCGGCAGCATAAGCTCCCTCCACTGCGCCATAGTACCAAGCATCAGGCTGAACATCTTCAAAGTGAGGTGTAACAGGGGTTACTTCTTCAATGTCAAGGCTTCTTATAAGAAAAGCCGCAAACTGTGCCCTGTTCACCGGCATCTCAGGAGCAAAGTAATCTTCGCTGATGCCACGGACGATGCCAAGACTAGCCATCAGTTCAATATCGCTTTGCGCCCAGTGCCCTTTAATATCAACAAAGGTTTTGATGGGTGGAGCGGTTTTTTCCATCAAGGCATATTTACTTAAGCGATCGGTAGTAAAGATGATCGTATTGGTAGCATCATCATAAGTGCCACCCATGGCTTCCCAGATCTTAGCTTCTTCTTCATAGCGGTAAACATCCAGCTTGCCACTGGCCGCAGCATCTTTAGCTGAAGGGGGCACAGGGAAAGCTATTCTAAGCAGTTTGGCAAAGCTGGAGATTTCATGTCTATTTCCTTCTTTATCTACAGCTACAATTGTCAGCTCAAACACCTCACCAGCTAACTTGAATCCTGAAGGGGGTGTGGGAGCTTCATCTTCGGCTATCTCTTTCGCCATAATTTCTATCTGCACCGCATCTATTTCAGATAGGTCAGCTACTATCTCTGGCGGTAGAACAAACTCTACTTTGTCAGTTTTGATAACTACAGGTTTGTCAGTATCGGCTATTTTCTTCAACTGATCTACAGTAAGGGCTATTTCTTCTTCGGGTACCTCGATCACAACTTCACCGGTTTCTTCTGCTTCTCGGATTGCATCGTTAACAATCCTATCGCTCACAGGCGTAATAGCGCCTGGCGGTGTGGGGGTAGGTTCCTCTGGTTCAGGCTCGGGTTCAGGTTCAGGCTCGGGTTCAGGTTCAGGTTCAGGCTCGGGTTCAGGTTCAGGTTCAATGCTGTAAATAGTATCGTTTAGTGTGAAGTCATCAACATAGGCTGTGACTTTTATGTTACTTCCTAGGGAACCATAACCTATATGGACTTCTAGAAGTTTGGCTTCGCCATACTTATCTTGTACTTTTTCCCAGGTGGACAACCACTCAAACCCGCCACCTTCCTTCCAAGTCATATACATATTTAGTGAACTTTCAGAAACTTTAAGCCAGTCTTCTGAGGTAGCTCCAGTTTTCTGCCCTATGATGATTTTGTCAATTGTCCCCTTCCCGTCAGTATCTACATGAAACTCAATGGGAACAGTGTACCCGTTTGGGGCTATTATCCAGTAGCTAAAAGTATTGATATCTTTGATTAGAATACCATCAAGTATCTTTATTTGGACTTCTGCATTATCGTTTACCCATCCGGTTCCTGCAGGCATGATAAGTTTAGCCGAATAGTCCCCATACACTTTCTCTTCTGTCGTCCACTCTGCCGTACTTAATCCCTTGGAATAAAGTGTTATCTTATATGACATCTCGGCCGCCTGCCCCTTCACCACCTTCGGCGCTATGGGCACCAGCCATACACCCGCTAGTAGCACAGCTACTACCACTACTGTGGCTATAACGCTCCTTGGCACGCTTTTTTCAACTTTATTCATTAAACATTCCCTTCTTTCGTTAGTTCCTCTATTCCCAACGACCATCTTTTTCGGTCCATAAGCATCACCCTTTTTAGCTTGACAGACAAAGGATTTTCTTCTCTCAATATGCCTATATGGATACAGCGTTCCTTCTACGCCACAAGTATCACGCTGCTAATCTTTACATGCTTACTAACATTCCACCGTTCCAAGATTTGACTTCTTCTCACCTTTTCACCTACTGTAGTAGCTAGGTCATAGCTACTACACGCAACAACTGAGGCCTTGGCCCACGCAAGCCGTAAGTTTTACATACCTCCTTTCAGAACACTTTTTACAACAGCCATACTCTCTTTCCTCTTGAAAAACTCAATTCCGCAGCCGCATTTTATATAGCGCCTAACTAGATACGTCTAGAATTGTCTTAGAACAGAATATTTATGCTGCAGCAAATGTAGTTTATTAAGGCTATGTTTGAGGGGGAAGATGGGACCGATACTGAAGACATTTACTTAATAGATGGCAGACCTTAACTAAAAGACCATCGCCCCCCACGGTCAACGTCGATGGTTTCTAATCCTGTGTCTCTTTACATTTCGCTAACGTTCGAATCTACCTGTATAATATAAGTTTACCACACTAAGCGCTTAGATCCTTCCTAATATCGGCTGATTTTTTAAATATTCGAATATTTTTATGGTTTTGCATTTCCACAACCATACCAGCAAGAGAATGGGCACCATTTATTCGCCTATCTTTTTGATGTGCTTTTTGCAGTTTTGAAGCAGAAACCCCCGTCCCCGTTGCTTCTTCCGTTGCTTCTTCCGTTGCTTCTTTTGCTTCATAAAAAACATGAGCAACGCACTTGACACTACCATACGTGATGGATATAGTATTTATTGCCGCTCCTCGATAGCTCAATGGCAGAGCATCCGGCTGTTAACCGGAGGGTTGCAGGTTCGAGTCCTGCTCGAGGAGCCATATATGCGCCCGTAGCTCAGGGGTAGAGCGGTCGGCTCATAACCGATTGGTCGGGTGTTCGAAACACCCCGGGCGCACCAGACTTTACGGCCCCATGGTCAAGTGGTTAAGACACCGCCCTTTCAAGGCGGCGACACGGGTTCGATCCCCGTTGGGGCCACCATCTATTTCCACAGTATCTACTTCCATTTACCATTGCCAACGGTTATAATAATTTCTACTGAACCCAATTATCGTTACATTCCATGACGGAGAGGAGTAAACCAAGTACCTCCTACAGAAAGTAGGGCCTGCGGCTGAGAGCCCTGCGGAAAGGCTTGGTTGAAGGTCGCTCCTGAGAAGTCAGCCCTGTACGGCTGAACGGGTAGGTCCGTTAGAACCTATGAGAGCTTGTTGTCTCAGAATTCCCTTTATTTAGGAAGCCCGAGAACTGAGGCGTACAAGAAACAAGGTGGTACCGCGAGATAAGCCCCTTCGTCCTTGTGTCGGAGGGGCTATAACTTTTACAAAATGCGCGAGGTGAGAAACTTTGGATAGAAAAAATGACATGCCCAAGGCGTATGATCCTAAAACTTACGAGCAAAAGTGGTACTCCTTTTGGATGGAAAATAACCTGTTCAGAGCGGAGGTAACGCCTGGCAAGCCCAGGTTTTCCATTGTCATGCCTCCTCCTAATATAACAGGGGAATTGCACATGGGGCACGCTCTAGACACTGTTCTGCAAGATATATACGTACGATACAACCGAATGCTGGGCAAAGAGACTTTGTGGTTACCTGGAACAGATCACGCTTCAATTGCAACCCACGCCAGAATCGAGGAAATGCTAGCAAAGGAAGGTACCTCGAGATGGGAATTGGGGCGGGAAAAGTTCTTGGAGCGAGCGTGGCAGTGGAAAGAAAAATACGGTCACATAATCACTGACCAGTTAAAGGTATTGGGCGCTTCCTGCGACTGGTCAAGAGAACGCTTCACCATGGATGAAGGCTGCTCAAGAGCAGTTACCGAGGCCTTTGTTCGCCTTTACGAAAAGGGCTTGATATACAAAGGGGACTATATGGTAAATTACTGCTTAACTTGCAGAACCGCCATATCTGACATTGAAGTAGAGCACAAAGAAACACAAGGGCACTTGTACTACGTAAGATATCCGGTAATAGACGCATCCCACGTTCAGCAAGGGGAAGATAAAGGCTTCCCATGGAAACCTGCCCACAATTACCAGCAGTTTATTGAAGTAGCGACTACGAGACCTGAGACCATGTTGGGAGACACTGGAGTAGCGGTGCATCCAAATGACCCTAGGTACAAACAACTTATAGGCAAATACGCCGTCTTGCCGTTGGTAGGTCGCATTATACCTATCGTAGCAGACGAATCTGTAGACCCTGAATTCGGCACAGGGGCGGTCAAGGTAACCCCAGCCCACGACCTTGATGACTTTGAGATAGGCATAAGGCATGGCCTTCCTTTGGTATCTGTAATTGATACAGAAGGAAAAATGACCCGAGAGGCAGATAAATATGAAGGAATGGATAGATACCAGTGTCGCCAACAAATACTCAAGGATCTCGAAGCGTACGGATACCTGGTAAAAACTGAACCTATAAAACACGCCGTGGGCCATTGTCAAAGATGCGGTTCACCTGTAGAGCCACTCATATCAGAACAGTGGTTCGTAAAAATGAAGCCCTTGGCAGAACCTGCCCTTAAGGTAGTTCATGAAGGTAACGTTAAGTTCGTCCCTGAAAGGTTCACTAAGATATATGAACACTGGATGAACAATATAAAAGATTGGTGCATATCCAGGCAGCTTTGGTGGGGTCACAGGATTCCCGCGTGGTACTGTGAAGATTGCGATGAAATGATAGTCGCAAGATCTGAGCCTGAATCGTGCCCAAAATGCGGAGGGAAAGTCTATCAAGACGAAGACGTTTTGGACACTTGGTTTTCTTCTGCCCTTTGGCCTTTTTCCACATTGGGATGGCCAGATCACACCCCTGAACTGGAATATTTTTTCCCCACCGACATCCTTATTACAGGGTACGACATAATATTTTTCTGGGTGGCAAGGATGATCTTTATGTCTATAGAGTTTACTGACCAGCCTCCCTTCCATCACGTACTCATACACGGTCTGGTCAGGGACGCCTTAGGAAGAAAGATGTCTAAGAGCCTTGGGAACGGAATAGATCCCTTGGATGTGGTAGAAGACTACGGCGCAGACGCCTTGCGCGTATCCCTAGTGAGTGGGGTTTCCATGGGCAGCGATATGCGCTTTTACGACGAAAAGATAGAAGGAGCCAGGAACTTCTGCAATAAGCTGTGGAACGCAGCCAGATATTGTTTCACAAATCTAGAAGGCTGGAGTCCCGGTGAAATATGGCTACAAGGCGGTGAGGAAAATGTTTTTCAGTTGGACCAAAACATTTCCATGCCCGCTTCCAGATGGATCCTGTCTCAGCTGGAACTCACAATATCCTCAGTCCATGATAGCCTTGAACGATACGAGCCAGGTGAGGCCTTAGATGCTATTATCCACTTCATCTGGGATGATTTCTGCGATTGGTATATCGAGTTTTCCAAAGAAGAACTGAGCAACTCGGAAAATCAAGAGGAAACCAAATTCGTCCTATATTACGTACTCAAAACTTCTCTGGCTCTTTTGCATCCCTTCGCTCCTTTTATTACCGAAGAGCTTTGGTCTTATCTGCCTAAAGGAAAAGGTGAGGACAGCATCATGATTTCCCAATACCCCTTACCTGGAAATTTCCACGTAGATACGGCCGCACAGGAGGACATAGGCGCATTAATCGAGGTCATCCGAGGTATTCGTAACATGCGAGCAGAGGTTAATATCCCAACTGGCAAAAGGGAAAAAGTTATAATGCTAGTAGATGAGCTGAAAAAGTGGGAGGAGTTTGCCCCATACATCAAGCGCCTTGCATGGGCAGATCCATTGGAAATCTCACTTAAAGAACCAGACGTAAATCCACCTGCAAAGGCTCTTGCGTCAGTGGCCAAAGGCGCAGAAGTATTCTTGCCCCTTGCAGGCGTCATAAACATAGACGAAGAAATCAAGAGGCTCGAAAAACTGGCGTCTGAAATTGAAGAGGATGTTTTGAGAACTGAAGAACGTCTCAGTAACCAAGAATTCCTGACAAAAGCACCTGAGGATATCGTAGAGAAACAAAAAAAGAGGCGCCAAGAGAATATCGAGAAACTGGAGACTGTAAAAAAACGCATATCCATGCTTAATCAAATTCGAATTTCTTAATAAGGTGGGGAGATCACGTGGCAAAAGATGTTGAGAGTCAATACGCAGAAGCTCTGGACTGGATTCACTCTAGCATGCGCTTTGGTTCTAGGTTAGGTTTGGAAAGGATCACTAGACTGCTTGAGATTTTGGGTAACCCCCAGAAAAATGCCAAGTTTATCCACATAGCAGGAACCAACGGAAAAGGGTCTGTAACCGCCATGGTAGCATCCATACTCAGTACTTCTGGTTACAGAACGGGCATGTATATCTCCCCATATTTAGAAGACTACCGCGAGAGAATGATGATAAACGGCAAGAAGATCCCAAAAGAGAAACTTGTGGAGCTGGTTTCCCAAGTTCGACCTGCTGTGGAACAAATACTAAAGGAAGGTTTCGACCATCCCACCGAGTTTGAGATTAACACCGCTTTAGCATTTTTGTACTTTGCCCAGGAAGAATGCGACTACGTAGCTTTAGAAGTAGGTCTGGGAGGGCGGCTTGATGCCACTAATGTTGTAACGCCAGCAGTTTCCGTAATAACTACAATAGGTTACGACCACATGACCCAGTTAGGGAACACCCTCTCAGAAATCGCTTTTGAAAAAGCGGGGATCATAAAGCCAGAAGTGCCTGTAGTGACAGGAGTGGTAGAGGAAGAACCTCTCGAAGTGATTAGAAAACGGGCCGCCCAATCAAACTCTGACCTTGTAATCGTAGGGCAAGCGCCTTTTGCTAATGTAACCTGGGAAGAAGTACATCCCGAAACAATAGGATCAGACGACCTTTCTCCTCTTAGAGGCCCTACTATAGATATAATTGGGCCTGATTACAGGTACGACCATATATATGTACCTCTTTTAGGAAAACACCAGGAACTAAATGCAGCCTTGGCCGTAGCGGCTCTTGAGGCTGCTAGGGTAAAACCTTTGCGCTTTACAGTCCAAAATAGTGAGGAAGAAAGCGCTACTCTACCTATAGCCTTAGATCATCAAGGCATTAAGGTAGGTATGGCGCGGACCGAATGGCCTGGACGCCTAGAGGTAATGCACAAAAATCCCCTTATAATACTGGACGCAGCTCATAACCCACAAGGCGCACAAGTTCTTGCAGATTTCCTCAAGGAACTTGAAGGAAGAAGAATAATATGCGTATACGGAATTCTAGGCGATAAATGCTACAAAGAATCTACTGCTTTTATCTGTCCTCTATGCCAAGAAGTCATCGTGACCAAACCTCACACACCTAGGGCTTTGGACCCTTTCATCCTCGCCCAGGAAGTAGAAAAATATGTTGAGAAAGTGACTGTGGAAGAAAACTTAGACAAAGCAATGGAACTTGCTATCTCTAAAGCATCGTCTAATGACGTAGTGATATGTTGTGGGTCTTTGTACCTTGTAGGGCCGGCCAGGACTTTTGTTCGCAAAAAGTTCGGTATCCCAGAGTATGGAGGAGAATAGGTGTAATCTGTAGTACTAGTTAGATTGAAAAAGAAAATATCGGAAACAGCAATCAAAAATGGTATCCCAGCGAGAGGTGTGTACCCGTGAGAAGAACTCGCAAGAAGAAACAGAAGGTTTCATCTGGGATCGTGAAGGTCCTCGTGTTGGCTGTGGTAATGGTAGGTTTAGGGTACGCTACAGGCAAATATTTCCTGGCTTCGTGGCTTGAACGGGGCCCCTTCAACGGTGCGGAACCAGAAGGAACCGGCACTTCTCAGGAACCTGTCCCTCCACCAGATGAAGAACCTCCTCCAGGCGATTCAACAGGAAATTCAACTGCGTCGGCTCAAGTAACTCTAAAACCCCTGTCTATGCACATCGCCCAGCTTGGCGCTTATTCAACTCGGGAATACGCAGATAGAGCTGTGAATATGGCAATTGAAAAAGGTGTATCCGCAGCCGTAATAAGCCCGGACCCTTTGTATAGGGTGCTTTGCTGCATCACAGGCTCAAGAGATTCGGCGTCTAGATTTGCAGGAGCGGCCAAACCCAAACTACTAGGATTGTTAAAGGAGGATGAACATCTTTACGTAACTACTTTTGATGTAGAGTCCAAAACCTTTACGATACCAGGGGACCAGAAAACTGTCGAAGCAGTGAAGCAGGCTTTTGAAGCAGCCGAAAAAGCCATGGCTTCTCTGATAGATTTTTGGGATTCTTACTATCTGGGTAGCCAAATAAAGGCAGATCTGAGCGCAGTTCAAAAGGATATTGAATCAGCCAAAGCCTCCCTGGAAAAAGTTACCCCAGATTCTGACGCCGAGCCTTTTCACAGTAAAGCCCTTGCAGTTATAGTTGAAATAGAAAAAGCAATTGAAGAGGCCAAAAAAGTTCAAGGGAACCCTAATGCCAGCCCTGTAAACGCCATGATCCAGTTCATAAAAACGGTAGACACATA
>Ga0208693_1001455_pt1 | contig 17004 bp, 13 predicted proteins | sample AD_UKC071_MetaG_FD_184438 | JGI IMG/M metagenome (GOLD analysis project Ga0208693, IMG submission 184438) | Active sludge microbial communities of municipal wastewater-treating anaerobic digesters from USA - AD_UKC071_MetaG (SPAdes) (version 2) | ecosystem: Engineered > Bioreactor > Anaerobic >... | reverse complement strand
ACCTCGAGCAGGCGTCCGTCAACGGCCACGGCTGGCTGATGGCGGTCGCTCGGTCGACCCGGCTGGAGCAGGGGCTTCGCTCCGACCTCGACCAGGCGCACCAAACCCAAGACTTTCTCAAGTCGGGACTGTCGGCGCTCGGGCTGGCCGATATGCCCATCCGTACCGAACTCATCCGGTCCGTGGTGGACGCCGGCTTCCGCTCGCTGGACGCCGGGCACCAGCTGGACGACGTCACGCACTGGGCGTTGGTGGCCGTGGAAGCCATCATCGAGGCGTCCGAGGTGCGCGGCGACCGACCGCGGAGCTGACGCGTCGGCGTCCGACCACAAGAACGAAACCGGCCCCTCCCGCGAACGGGAGGGGCCGGTCTGCGTCGGGGGGACTAGCCGGTGACGGCGTGCTTGACGGCGCGCGCACCCTCGGACACCGGGGCGTCCGGGGAGACGAAGCCGTCCTGGTCACCGGTGACGTATCGGTAGGTGAAGCCGGCGATCGCGGCGCCCACGATCGGGGCGACGGTGAACAGCCAGACCTGGCTCAGGGGGGCGGCGCCGGCGAACCAGGCGACACCCAGCGAACGGGCCGGGTTGACCGAGGTGTTGTCGACCGGGATCGAGATCAGGTGGATCAGGGTCAGCGTGAGGCCGATCGCCAACGGGGCGAAGCCCTTGGGCGCCTTCGACGACGTCGTGCCCAGGATGACCCAGACGAAGACGGCGGTGAGGACGATCTCGGTGATGAGAACGGCCAGCATCGAGTAGCCGTTGGGGGACAGGTTGTCGTAACCGTTGGTCGCGAAGCCGGACTTCACGGCGTTGAAGCCGCCGCGTCCCGAGGCGATGACGAACAGCACGGCGCCGGCGACGGTGGCGCCGACGATCTGAGCGGCGATGTACAGCGGGACCGCGACGGTCTCGATGCGCTTGCCGACCCACAGGCCCACGGTGACGGCCGGGTTGAAGTGGCCGCCGGACAGGTGACCCAGCGCGTAGGCGCCCGTGACGACGGTCAGGCCGAAGGCCAGCGCGACGCCGAGGAAGCCGATCCCGGCCTGGAAGCCGGACTTGGTGACGTAGGTCGCCGCCAGGACTGCGGAGCCGCAGCCACCGAAGGTGAGCCAGAAAGTGCCGAGGAACTCGGCCCAGAGGCGCTTGGACATGGGGACGTTCATGGCTACTCCGTTGATTGGGCAGAGCTGCGGGTGGATACGCGATCGCCGATGGTGACGCAGCCCTTCTGGTCAACAACACTAAAGGCTTTCGCCTCCCGGATGAAACGGCGCGCGGCATCGGGGTTTTCCCCAGTCCGGACGGAACGGCCGTGCAGCCGCGGGTCGAACGGCTACTGTGGGCCGCGCATCGTTCCCCCGAGCCACCCGCCCGCCCGAAGAGAAACGGCCGCTCTTGCATCCGCACGGACCAGGAAACATCCCGCTGGCCATCGTCGTCATGGTCTTTGCGTCGCTGTTCTTCGCCACGGGCGCGACCCTGCAGCACACCGTCATCGGCCGGATGATCGACCACACCGCCGAGAACAAGACCATGGGACGCCGCCAGCTGATCGCGATGGTGACGAACCCCAAGTGGCTCGGGGCGCTGCTCGTCGTCATCTGCGGCTTCACGCTGCACGTCACGGCGATCACCATGGCGCCGGTCACGGTGATTCAGCCCTTGGGCATCCTCGCCGTGCCGTGGTCGATCCTGATGGCGTCCAAGATCCACGGCCACAAGATCTCGCCCAAGATGTGGCTGGCGGTGCTGATCACGCTCGCCGGCATCGTGATGTTCACCTCGACGGCCGCCGCGAACGCCGCCCCCGACCACAACACGCACCCGGAGGCCGTGCTGCGTGGCTCCCTGGTGGTTTACGCGCTGGGCTGCTTTTTCGCCGTCCTGGCGGTCAAGGGTCGCTCAGCCCTGTGGCGGTCGCTGTGGTGGGCGACGGGCGGGTCCTTCTTGTTCGGGCTCTCGTCGGCGCAGATCAAGGCCATCAGCGTCATGATGCGCAACGGCCAAGGGTTCGTCGGCTCGACGTGGTTCTACGTGATGATGGTGATCTTCGCGCTCACCCTGGCCACGGGCGGGATCATGATCCAGCAGGGCTACGCCTGCGGGCCTGCCGAGGTGGTCGTGGGGTCGATGGACACCACCGACCCGATCGTCGGCGTCACGTTCGGCCTGATCCTGCTCGGCGAAGGCGTGAACATCGATGCGCTGGAGGCGTCCTTCATGGCGGTTGCGGCGATCATCGCGGTGTCCGGCGTGGTCATCCTCCTGCGCAACCACCCGAACGCCACGAACACGCACGCGCCGCGCGCGGCAGTGCTAGGCGGTGATCGGCAGGGCTGAAATGGCCCGGCCACCGCGGGTCGTCAAGAACAACGTCGACTCTGCGTGCGGTAACGCCAAGAAGATGTAGCCGTCGGCCACCTGGCCGTTGGTGATCGAGCCCGTCGTCAGCTCGGGCTGGCGTCCGCCCCGAGTCGGCCGGATGGCATCGGACGCCCCCTTCGCGTAGGCCTGGAAGCCGTAGGTCACGGTGCCGCTCGAGGCGTACACGCGGATATGGACGCTCACTCCCTGGTCCGACCACTCGCGGTCCACGACCTCCCAGCGTCCGGTGGACGTGGTGTCGCCGGGCATCGTGAACGGCATCCCCGGAAGGGCCGAGGTGGACGTAGCGGACGTCGGGGTGGGCGCCGGCGTCGGCTTGTCGCCACGGAGGAACACGCCCGCGAACAGCACGGCCACCAAGATGAGCCCGACCGCGACCGCCACGATGACGGACGTCTTGACGCGCGGTGCGGCGTAGGCGTTGATGTCGGCGCGCGTGGACGGAGGCTGGGGGGCGCCCTGGGGCGTCCAGGGGGCGCCGGGCTGTGAGGGCAGAGGGTACTGAGGCGAGGGCGGCTGCCACGACGCGTACGGGCCCAGTGGCACCGGGGGCTGAGCCGGGTCACTCGGTGGCTGCGGGAACGGTGGGCGAGGGTCGCTCATGGTGGCTCCAGGGTACCGGCGGGTTCCCGTTCGCCGAACCGTCCGACATTGACCTGTGGATGATGACGGATTTGGCCGGTTCGCGCCTCTATTGAAGGGCATGAGCAACAAACGTCAACGAGGGACGCCGACCGTGCGCGTCCGCGGCCTGTCCGACCTGATCCACCTCGTGCCCAGCATGCTGGGCTTCCACCCCCAAGAGTCCTTGGTGGTGGTGTGCCTAGACGAAGGCCGGGTGGCGGTGACCGCCCGGGCGGACTTGGCGCGCCTGACCTGCGCCGATGACATCGACGACTGCTTCGGCGCGCTGTGGGATCGCTACCCGAGCTGCGCCTGCGTCGTGATCGCCTTCTCGACGGACGCCGAGGCGGCGTGGTCCGTGGTGGAGGACTTCATCGGCGAGCTGCCGGCCGACGTGTGGGTGGACGCCGCCCACGTCGACGGGCACGCGTGGTTCGACGCGCCGTTCGGGGTCGCTCATCGCTACGACCCACCTAGCAGCGCCGTCGCCGCCGAGGCCGCCTACTGGGGGGTGAACGTCCTGCCCGACCGTGGGTCACTCGCAGCCACGCTCCAGCCGGTGATCAGCCGACCCGAGATGGATCAGGCCCTGGCCCGCGTGATCGCGATTGAGCCGACCACGACCGTGGCGTCCGCGCTGGACGTGTTGGCGTCGCTGTCGGCGAGCCCGCGTCCACCGTCTGCCCACGAGGCGTCCATGCTCGCCGTGGCTGCCTTCAGCCCGGCCTTCGCCGACGTCGTGGTCGGCGACATCGAACACCGGACGGCGGGAGGGGTGCGAGCCCTGTGGACCGACGTCGTGCGCCGAGTGCCGCCCTTCGCGGGCGGAATGGCTGCCGTCTTCGTCGGGATGGCCGCCTGGGTCTCGGGTGACGGCGCCCTGGTGAACGTCTGCCTGGAACGGGCCGTGGACTCCGCCGGTGGGAACCAGTGGTTCCGGTTCTTGGAGATCGCCGCGCGAGTGGCGCTGCCGCCGAGCCAGTGGGACGAGGTCCGGACGGAACTGGTGCGTGGGCGGGCTGCCTGAGGGGTCGTCCGCGCACGGCAGGGTCTGCGGCATGGTTTAGAGTTCTCCCGTGGCTTGCTTCGAACACACTGCGCGACTTCTTCGCTAGCCGCGTCACGGCACGGTGACGCGGCGCCCCTTCACGCCTGTCGGCGGGCGAGGGGCTTTTTCATGTCAGGGCACGAAGCAACCGAACAGACCAAGGAGATACGCATGGAGAGCGTCCGACCCACCTACGATGCCGCGGCAGCCCAGGTGCGCTGGCAGCGGTTCTGGGAAGAGAACGGCACGTTCGTCGCGTCCGACACCGGGGACGCCGAGCGCCGCTACGTGCTCGACATGTTCCCGTACCCCTCCGGCGACCTCCACATGGGGCACGCCGAGGCGTTCGTCATGGGGGACGTGGTTTCGCGCTACTGGATGCTGCGCGGGTTCGACGTCATGCATCCGATCGGCTGGGACAGCTTCGGACTCCCCGCCGAGAACGCCGCGATCAAGCGGGACGCCCACCCCGCCGAGTGGACGTACGCCAACATCGAGACCCAGGCGCACTCGTTCAAGCGCTACGGCCTGAGCTTCGACTGGACGCGTCGCCTGCACACGTCCGACCCCGAGTACTACCGCTGGACGCAGTGGCTGTTCCTGCAGTTCTACTCGCGCGGGCTGGCGTACCGTAAGGACTCCTACGTCAACTGGTGCCCGAACGATCAGACGGTGCTGGCCAACGAGCAGGTCGTCCAGGGGGAGTGCGAGCGCTGCGGTGCCGTTGTGACCAAGCGCAAGCTGAACCAGTGGTACTTCAAGATCACCGACTACGCCCAACGGCTGCTGGACGACATGAAGGCGCTGGAGGGCAAGTGGCCCGACCGCGTCCTGGCGATGCAGCGCAACTGGATCGGCCGCTCCGAGGGCGCCTACGTCGACTTCCGGATCGAGGGCCGCGACGAGCCGGTGACGGTGTTCACGACGCGTCCGGACACCCTGTACGGGGCGACGTTCTTCGTGGTGGCGCCGGAGGCGGCGCTGGCCGAGGAGATCGTCACCGCTGAGCACCGCGCCGAGTTCGAGGCCTACGCGGAGAAGACCAAGCGGGCGTCCGAGATCGAGCGCCAGTCGACCGAGCGCCCGAAGACGGGCGTCTTCCTGGGCGTCCACGTCATCAACCCAGTGAACGGCGAGAAGCTGCCGGTCTACGCCGCCGACTACGTGCTGGCCGACTACGGGACGGGCGCCGTGATGGGCATGCCCGGCCACGACCAGCGCGACCTGGACTTCGCCCGCGCCTTCGGCCTGCCGGTCCGGATCGTCCTGGACAGCGGGGAGCCGCATCCGGCCGAGTCGGGGATCGCGACCAAGGGCGACGGCGTGTACGTCAACGCCGGACCTCTGACGGGCCTGACCGACGTCAAGTCGGCCGTGGCGCGCACCAACGACTTGCTGGAAGCCGCCGGAACGGGCCGTGCCGCGGTCACGTTCCGCCTGCGTGACTGGCTGCTGTCCCGCCAGCGGTTCTGGGGCTGCCCGATCCCGATCATTCACTGCGCTGCCTGCGGCGAGGTCCCGGTTCCGGAGAGCCAGTTGCCGGTGACGCTGCCCACTGACCTGCGCGGCCATGACCTGGCGCCCAAGGGCGCGTCCCCGCTTGCCGGGCCTGCGGCGTCCGCCTGGCGCGGGGTCGCGTGCCCGACGTGCGGTGGTCCTGCGCAGCGCGACACCGACACGATGGACACCTTCGTGGACTCGTCCTGGTACTTCTTCCGCTACTGCTCGCCTACGGACGACACCCAGGCGTTCGACCTGGACGCCGTGAAGCGCTGGATGCCCGTCGACCAGTACGTGGGCGGCGTTGAGCACGCGATCCTGCACTTGCTGTACAGCCGCTTCTTCACCAAGGTGCTGCACGACATGGGAGCCATCGACTTCGTCGAGCCCTTCACGCGGTTGCTGAACCAGGGTCAGGTCATCAACCAGGGCAAAGCCATGAGCAAGTCGCTCGGCAACGGCGTCGATCTGGGCGCCCAGATCGACCAGTTCGGAGTCGATACGATCCGGACGACGATCGTCTTCGCCGGCCCGCCGGAGGACGACATCGACTGGGCGGACATGTCGCCCGGCTCGACGGCCAAGTTCCTGCAGCGCGCCTACCGGCTCGCCTGCGATGTCGCGTCCGGTGTCGACGCGGACGCCTCCGCCGGCGACGTGGAGCTGCGACGCACCACGCACCGAGCGATCGCCGACATCACCGAGGCCCTCGACACGCGACGCTTCAACGTCGTCGTGGCACGGATCATGGAGCTGGTCAACGCTTCCCGCAAGGCGATCGACTCGGGCTGCGGGGCGTCCGACCCGGCCGTCCGCGAGGCGGTGGAGTTCGTCACCCAGGCCCTCTCAGTCGTCGCCCCCTACGTCGCCGAGGAGATGTGGGAGGTCCTCGGTCACCAGCCGTCCGTCGCCCGTTCCTCCTGGCCGGACGCCGACCCGGCGCTCCTGGTTCAGGACACGGTCACGATGGTCGTCCAGGTGCAGGGCAAGGTCCGGGCGAAGATCGAGGTCCCGTCCGATCTGAGCGAGGCGGACGCCGAACGGCTCGCGCTGGCGGATGCCGGCGTCCAGCGTGCCCTGGACGGACGGGCGGTGGCCAAGGTCATCGTGCGGCTGCCCAAGATGGTGTCGATCGTCCCTCAGGGCTAGGACTCCTCAAAGCGCCGTCGGTTGGCTGGCGTTGCCGAGGCAACTGCACTCGCTGCTTCGACAAGGTCAGACGTCGATGGTCAGGCTCTCTCTCGGACGTCAGGGCACGGCCAGTTGGGCGACCAGGCCGAGGTGATCGGTCCCGTCGATCTGGAACGTCCTGATCGCGGTCGCCTGTAGGCGGCTGCCCACGAGCACGTGGTCGATGGCGATGACGGGCGGTAGCGCCCCGTGCGAGGGATAGGTCGGCAGCCACCCGACCCCCGTCGCCTCAGCCGCGTCTTTGAAGCCGAGCTCACGGACCCTGCGCAGGGGCGCGTGATCCAGGGTGGCTGCGAAGTCGCCCGCCAGCACCACCGGCTCGGACGCGTAGCGTTGCGCCGCGTCCGCGAGTAAGCGTTGGTCTGACCGCCAGGTCTCGAACTCGTGAAGCGGGTTCCTGGGGCGTGCGGTGATGAACACGACGTCACCGCCTGCGTTGGAGATCCTGACGACGTACTGGTCGTTGAGGGTCGGCAACTGCTCGACGAGGGTGAGCGGCCGCCGCGACAGCACCATCGTCCCGCGGTCGCTCTCGTAGCCCATCGTGGTGTAGCCGAGCGGCGCGGTGCCGATGCGCTCGCGGAAGTCCGCCAGGGCGCCTCCCTTCTCCAGCGCGGCGAGGAGCGGTTCCTGGACCTCGAGCAGCATGACGACGTCCGGCCGCTCCGCGGCCAGTTGGGACGCCAGCGCGTCGGGGTCCGCTTTGCCGAAGTTGGTGTTCAGGACGAGCAGGGTGAGCGAGGCGATCCCTCCGGTCGACATGGGACGTGGCCAGGGCGGATGCGCCAGGACTGCCTGCAGGAGGGCCGCAGCCAAGCAGAGGCTGCAGAGCAACCGCGCGAGGCGTCCGCGGGCGCTCGCCGCGGCCACGACGGCAGCGAGGCACCACACGAGGATGCCGAAGGGGACGAACGCTGCCAGCAGCGTGGCCAGGCGGTGCCGTTCTTGGAGCTCTGGTGCGGCGCTGAGCGCCAGCAGGGTGCCACCGAGCAGCACGAGGGGGAGCGCCGCCGCCCAGCCCAGCAGACGCCACACCCTCGCTCTCGTCACGCTGCCACGATGCCAGAGTTCGCCCTGGGTCGACTCGGCGGCGCTGAGTTGTCCACAGATTTGGCCCGTCTGCAAAAAGTGAGGCCTCCACGCCCAATGTGTGAGCGTGACGGACAGGTCGGCGCGGGGCGCGGTCGAGGGCGACGTTCTGCGCGCCCGGTTGGAGGCGCTGTTCGGCCCACCGGGACGCGAGCCAAAGGTCGTTGAATCCGGTGTCGATCGCGTCGAGGCCGTCGGGCCAGTCGGATCGCCTTCGCCGCCTGGACTGCCCGGCGACCAGCGGTCGGACGCCGTCGGCTCGGCGCTCCGGCGGCGGACGATGGCCTTCGCCCGCGAGCACCTGGTGGTGGTCGCGATCATCGCTCTCGCGGGCTGCCTGTGGGCGGCCTACTCGATGACGCAGGCGCGGACAGTTCCGCTGGCCGTGACGAGCGCTGCTTCGTCGGCTCTGCCGTCAGCTGGGACGCCGTCGGCGGTGCCGCCGATCCAGGTTCACGTGGTGGGGGCGGTGGTGCACCCAGGGGTCGTCCGGCTGAGTCCGGGCTCCAGGGTCGAGGACGCCATCGCGGCGGCCGGCGGCTTGACCCCTGAAGCGCAGCCGGGTCAGCTGAATTTGGCGGCCGTCCTCATGGACGGCTCGCAGATCGTCATCGGAACGAAGGCCCAGCCGGCCGGTGAGGTGCGTTCGCCGCAGGGGTCGTCGGCTGCCAGCGGCACCGCCGGTCCTGGCGGGCTGGTGAACCTCAACACGGCCACGGTCGACCAGTTGGACACCCTGCCCGGGGTTGGTCCGGTCACGGCGCAGGCGATCCTCGCCTGGCGCGAGAAGCACGGAAAGTTCTCGCGCGTCCAGGAGCTTCAAGAAGTGGACGGCATCGGACCCAAGACCTACGCCCAGTTGGCGCCCAAGGTCACGGTCTGATGCGCCGAACGGACGCCCGGCCGTTGGTGTTGGGCTGCTCGGCGTGGGCCGGCGCCTGGCTCGCGACGTCGGGCGAGCAGACCTGGTGGCTGGGTGGTGCGCTCGCCGCGGCCGTCGTCGGGCTGGTCGGCCTTCGCGTGCGGCGACGCTTGCTGGTGGCCTGCGCCGTGCTGGCGCTAGGGGCACTGCTTGGGGGAGTCGTCCGGGTGGTGGGGCTCGCGTCCGGCGAGGTCGCCTACCTGGCGCGGGAGGGCGCCGTGGTCGAGATCGAGGCGGTGCTCCAGGGTGGGCCCCGGGTGTTCCTGGCCTCTGGGACCCGGCCGCAATCCTGGATGAGCCGGGCCGTCGTCACCCGCCTCAGCGGACGCGACGGTGAATGGTTGGCCGGCACCCCAGTCGAACTCAGCGCGACCGGCGATGACGTGCAACAGTGGCGCCGCCTGGCCCCCGGGACGACCGTTCGGGTGGCGGTCCGGCTCGGCCAGGCCGGCCCGGAGGACGGTCTTGCCGCCCTCGCCAGGGCACGCGGCAGGCCGGTTCTACTCGCCCCGCCCGGGGGAGTGGACGCCGCGGTCGAGGCCGTCCGCTCCGGGCTACGCCGGGCCAGTGACGGACTGGATCCCGACGCCCGCGCACTCGTTCCGGCGTTGGTGGTGGGCGACACCAGCCTGATGAGTCCGGACCTGACGGCCCGGTTCAAGACGACCGGCTTGACCCACTTGACCGCAGTGTCGGGCGCGAACCTGGTCTTACTGATGGTGTTCGTGCGGGCCGCCGTGGTCCGGCTCGGGGTCCGCGGCAGGCTCCTTACCGGCGTCCTGGCCGGAACGGTGCTCGGGTTCGTCACGCTCTGCCTCGCCGAGCCCAGCGTGGTCCGGGCCGCGGCCATGGGCATGGTCGGGCTCGCCGCCCTCGGCACGAGCACCCGCTCCCGCCAGGGGCTGCGCTACCTCGCGGTCGCCGTGTTGGCGCTCACGCTCTGGGACCCTTGGATCTCCCGCTCGCTCGGTTTCGCGCTCTCGGTCACGGCCTCCGCGGGACTGCTCTGGTGGGCTGGCCCCTGGACGGAGGCCATGGCGAAGTGGGCGCCGCGGTGGCTCGCCGAGGCCACGGCCGTTCCGCTCGCCGCGCAGCTGGCGACCCAGCCGATCATCACGGCGATTTCGGGTCAGGTGAGTGTGGTTGGGGTTCTCGCCAACGCACTGGCAGGACCGCTCGTCGGTCCCGCGACGGTGCTGGGATTCCTCGCCGCCGGAGTGTCGACGCTGTGGCTGCCATTGGCGTCGGTGCTGGCCTGGGCGGCCGGCTGGTGCGCCCTGGGGCTCTGCTGGATCGCCCGCCTCGGTGCCACCCTCCCGGGCGCCACCACCCCCTGGCCGGCAACGGGCTGGGCGGTCCTGCTGGTCACCGGCCTGTGCCTGGCCGCCGGCATCCTCGCTCCGCGGGCATTGGCGCAGCGCTGGATCGCTGCGGCCTGCGCGCTGGCGTTGGTCGTCGCCCTCCTGCGCACGCCCAGCCCGCCCGGCTGGCCCCCGCCCGCGTGGTCGATCGTGTCGTGTGACGTCGGCCAAGGCGACGCCACCGTCATCGCGGCCGGACCAGGGGAGGCGATCGTCGTAGACGCCGGCCCCGACCCGGCCCTGCTCAGCCGCTGCCTGGCTCAGCTCGGCGTCGCCAGGGTCCCGCTCGTGGTGCTGACGCACCTGCACGCCGATCACGTGTCCGGCCTTCCTACGCTGGTTGGCCGCGGTGTGCATCAGGTCGTGACGTCCGGCGTCCGGACGCCGGCGTCCGGGGAGGCCCTCGTGCAGCAACTCGTCGGCGAAGGCGTCCGGCACGTGACGGCCCAGGCCGGCGATCGTTGGACCGTCGGCCGGGCGAGCGTCCAGGTCCTAGCCGCTGAGCCCGTGGGAAGCGACCTCCAACCCGCCGAGGGCGAGTCCTCAGTCGAGAACGACGCGTCCCTGCTGATCCTCGTCGCCGTGGACGGCATCACGGTTCTCTTGGCCGGCGACACGGAGGACACCGGCCAGGAGCGGCTCATGCGCCTAGCCGGTTCGGTCGACGTGGACGTCCTGCTGGTGCCTCATCACGGCAGCTCGCGCCAGTACCCGGATTTCCTCGCGGCCACCACCCCGCAGGTGGCCCTCATCAGCGTGGGAGCCAAGAACGACTACGGCCATCCCACGGCCAAGACGCTGAAGCTCGTTAACAGCTTGACGGGCAACGTGATTCGGACGGACCAACATGGCTCGATCGCGGTCGGCATCGACCAGGGGAGGCTGGTGCTGACGACGCAACGCTGACCCGGACGCGAAACTGTCCGCGGTGGCTGGCATGCTGGGGCCCGTGGAAGAGACGAGGCGATTCGGGCACGTGGTCCTGGTAGCCGGCCCCGAAACGCTGCTCGCCGAGCGGGCCGTCAAGCGCCTGATCACGGACGCCGGCGCCGAGCGACCCGGCGCGTCGCTGTTCCGGTTGGCCGCCTCGACCCTGGACGCAGGAGCCCTCGCGGAAGCCACTGGTGGTTCGCTGTTCGCCTCCGACCAGATCGTCGTGATCGAGGGGCTCGATGATCTCCCGCAAGACCTGTTCGACGCGGTCGTCTCGCTGGCCACGTCGCGAGTCGAGGACCTGGCGCTCGTGCTGGTTCACCCCGGGGGAATGAAGGGCAAGGGGCTGCTCGATCGTCTCAAGAAGACACCCACCCAGGTCATCGACTGCCCCAGCCTGAAGGCCTGGGAGCTGCCCCAGTTCGCCATCTCCGAGGCCCGTCAGGCCGGCGGACGCCTCGACCAGGCGACGGCCGCCACCTTGGTCGAGGCCTTGGGTGCGGACGTTCGGGCCATCGTCGGAGCGGTGCGCCAACTCCTCGCTGACTCCGACGACGGGCACATCACCGAAGCCGTCGCCCGGCGCTACTTTGCCGGCCGGGCCGACGTCACGTCCTTCAGCGTCGCGGACGCCGTCATGGCCGGACGACGCGACGAAGCGCTAGGCCAACTCCGCTGGGCCCTCGAGAACGGCGTAGCCCCGGTGCTGGTGTGCAGCGCCATGGCCGCCGCCCTGCGGAGCCTGGGCCGCTACCTGGACGCCCGCGAGGGGCGCGTCCGGGACGCCGATCTGGCGCGCGTGGTCGGCGTCCCACCGTGGAAGATCAAGGACCTGAACCGACAATCCCGCGACTGGACGCCGCACGGCCTGGCCGCCTCGATCGGCACCGTGGCCCGCGTCGATGCGGAGATCAAGGGGGCGGCGTCCGACCCGGGGTTCTCGCTGGAACAGATGGTGATCGAGGTCGCCGGGCACCGTGGACGCCGGCCCGAGGCGTCCCACCACTGACGCAACGCTCGCGCGCCACAACACAACATCGCCCCGGGACCAAGAGGTCCCAGGGCGATGAAGACGTTGAGGTCAGACCGACGCGGCAGTCTGAGCGATGGCCGACTTGCGGTTCGCAGCCTGGTTCTTGTGGATGACGCCCTTGCTGACGGCGCGATCGAGCGCCTTGCACGCGACGCGGGCCAGCTCGGCGGCCTTCTCGGTGTCCTCGGCCGCGACGGCCTCCCGGAACTTGCGCACGTGGGTGCGCAGGGCGGACTTGACGGCCTTGTTGCGCAGGCGCGCCTTCTCGTTGGTGAGAATCCGCTTCTTCTGGGACTTGATGTTTGCCACTCGAGAAACCTTCGGTTTGATGAACGGGATGCGCCCACGACGGACGCGATTGCCTACCTTAGCAGCGCGCCGGATGCGCCCCAAATCGGTTAGGGCAGGCGACGCGGACGTGAGAGGATATCTCGACTTTGTCCCCACTAGCGCGCCAGGACCCCGCATTGAGTTCCCCGAAGCCCGGGCACACGCCTCCTGAGATCATCAGGAACTTCTGCATCATCGCCCATATCGATCACGGCAAGTCGACGCTCGCTGACCGCATGCTGCAGCTGACCGGGGTCGTCGACGAGCGGTCGATGCGAGCGCAGTACCTCGACCGGATGGACATCGAGCGCGAGCGGGGCATCACCATCAAGAGCCAGGCGGTCCGGCTGCCCTGGACGGTGGGCGACGAGAGCTTCGTCCTGAACATGATCGACACCCCGGGCCATGTCGACTTCACCTACGAGGTCTCGCGCAGCCTCGAGGCGTGCGAAGGGGCGATCCTCCTGGTCGATGCGGCGCAGGGCATCGAGGCCCAGACGCTGGCGAACCTATATCTGGCCATGGGGGCCGACCTGCACGTCATCCCGGTGCTCAACAAGATCGACCTGCCCAGCGCTCAGCCCGACAAGTACGCGGCCGAGCTCGCGCACCTGGTCGGCTGCGATCCTGACGAGGTGCACCGGGTCAGCGCCAAGACTGGCGCCGGGGTCCGGGAGCTGCTCGACACGATCGTGGCCCAGGTTCCGGCCCCCAAGGGCGACCCGAGGGCGGCCGCACGGGCCCTGATCTTCGACTCGGTCTACGACACCTATCGCGGGGTGGTCACGTACGTCCGCGTCATCGACGGCGCGCTGTCGCACCGCGAGAAGATCCTGATGATGTCGACCAAGGCCACCCACGAGGTGCTCGAGATCGGCGTGATCAGCCCCGAGCCGGTCGAGTCGCGTGCGCTGGGCGTCGGCGAGGTGGGCTACCTGATCACGGGCGTGAAGGACGTGCGCCAGTCGCGCGTCGGCGACACCGTAACGCTGGCGTACAAGGCGGCCACCCAGGCGTTGTCCGGCTATCGACACCCGCGTCCTATGGTCTACGCGGGCCTGTACCCGATCGACGGCGCAGACTTCCCGGAGCTTCGCGAGGCGCTCGAGAAGCTGCAGCTCAACGACGCGGCACTCACCTACGAGCCCGAGACCTCGGGCGCGTTGGGCTTCGGCTTCCGCGTCGGGTTCCTCGGCCTGCTGCACATGGAGATCGTCCGCGAGCGTCTGGAGCGCGAGTTCCGCCTCGACCTGATCTCGACGGCCCCGAACGTGGTCTATCGCGTCGTCATGGAGGACGGGTCCGAGCACACCGTCACCAACCCGAGCGAGTACCCCGACGGCAAGATCGCCGAGGTGTGGGAGCCGATCGTGAAGGCGACGATCCTGACGCCGACCGACTTCATCGGCACGGTGATGGAGCTGTGCCAGAGCCGCCGTGGCACCCAGACCGGCATGGACTACCTCTCCGAGGACCGGGTTGAGATCCGCTACACCCTGCCGCTCGCCGAGATCGTGTTCGACTTCTTCGACGCCCTGAAGTCGCGCACCAAGGGCTACGCGAGCCTCGACTACGACGAGGCGGGCGAGCAAACCGCAGACCTCGTGAAGGTCGACATCCTGCTGCACGGCGACACCGTGGACGCCTTCTCCAGCATCGTCCACAAGGACGCCTCGTACGCGTACGGCCTAGCCATGGCCAAGAAGCTCAAGGAGCTCATCCCGCGGCAGCAGTTCGAGGTGCCGATCCAGGCCGCCATCGGGGCCCGCGTCATCGCGCGCGAGACGGTACGCGCGCTCCGCAAGGACGTGCTCGCGAAGTGCTACGGCGGCGACATCACCCGCAAGCGCAAGCTGCTCGAGAAGCAGAAGGAGGGCAAGAAGCGCATGAAGATGGTCGGCCGCGTGGAGGTCCCCCAAGAGGCATTCGTGGCTGCCCTGTCGACCGGCGAGTCCCGCGAGACGAAGTAGAGGAGAGCACGTGACTCAGCCGTTGGGCTTCCCGCCGCCGCCCGCGCAGCCCGATCCGGTCGCGAGGCTGCAGGCCGAGGTCGCCAAGCTTCGGACGTTGGCGTTCGGCGGCCTCGCCGTCGGACTGGTCGCCACGGCGTTGGCGGGCTTCGCCCTCATGCGGACGCCGCAGGCTGCGGTCGTCCAGGCGGTGCCGGGGCAGTCCTCCCCGGCGCAGGCCGCGGCGACGGCGTCCGAACCGATCGGGAAGCCGGCGGACGCGGGAGCGGCGCCGTCCGGGACGATCATCCTGGGCACGCCGAATCAGGGGCACCCGGTCCTCGATATCTACGAGGACTTCCAGTGCCCGGCGTGCGCCCAGGTCGAGAAGACGTTCGGCCCGCAGGTCGACGCGCTGATCGCGTCCGGTCAGGTGGAGGTCCGCTATCACGCGATGTCGTTCCTGGACGGCATGCTGCGCAACGACTCGTCCGTGCGGGCGGCCAACGGGGGATTCTGCGCCAACGAGCAGGGCCGCTTCCCGGCGTGGCACGACACCCTCTTCGCGCCGGCGAACCGACCGCCGAAGGAGGGCGACGGCTGGACCGACGCCCAGCTCACGGCGTTCGCCCAGCAGTCCGGGCTGGACGTGACGGCCTGGAGCACGTGCGTCGCCTCGAAGAAGTACGCGGGAGCCGTGAGTGATGCGAACCAGCTGTCCATCGCGGCCGGGGTGAACGCGACCCCGACCTACAAGCTGAACGGCACCTCCCTGAACCTCAACGCGGTCGCGGCAGCGGGCGGCCTGGTGAAGTTCGTCGAGGCGAACCGCTAGCGGCCCTGGCTGGACAGCCGGCGGCGCCGCTCAGAGGTGCTGTGCAGGAACCAGGCGGCGGCGACGCCTCCGACCGCACCACCCAGGTGTCCCAGCCAGGACACGCCCGGGCTGCCCGGCAGGACGCCCCACAGGATGCCGCCGTAGACGGCGAACACCACGACGGCGAGAGCGATCTGTCGCCAGTTGCGGCTGAAGATGCCGCGCGTCAGCAGGTAGGTCAGCCACCCGAAGATCAGGCCGGAGATCCCAACGGTGACCGTGTTGGGCGGCGACAGCAGCCACACTGCCAGGCCCGAGCTCGTGACCGAGGCGAACGTGGACACGAGCCACCGCCACACCCCGGACAGCAGGATCACCAGGCCCAGGAGGAAGAATGGCACCGAGTTGCCCATCAGGTGCTGCCAGTCCAAGTGGACGAGAGGCGCGGTGTAGATCTGCGGCAGGTCCTCCAGCTGACGGGGCGAGATGCCCAGCCACAGCAGCGAGCCTCGCGTGACCTGCTCGACGGCCTCGACGATCCACAGCAGGGCGAGCCAGGCACCCATGATCACCACGGCGTCGCGGGGAGTGGCCACGTTGGCCGGGGCTGAAGTAGATGCGGGGGCTGTCATGTCGACCAGTGTGACCGATGCGGGCAAGGGGTGAGATCCGCCGAGTGCCTACACTGACCCGGTGGCACCCTCAGCGCTCCCGGACGGCGACCCGGCACCGCCGGACGGGATGCTCCCCGCCGAGGCGCTGGCGGACCTCGCCGTCGGTTTCAGCGCCTACGTCCACGTCCCGTTCTGCGCTTCGCGGTGCGGCTACTGCGACTTCAACACCTACACCGCGTCCGAGCTGGGCGACGCCGCAGGCTCGGTGTCGTCCTACCTGGACGCCGTCGCCCGCGAGGTCGACCTGGCCGGCGCGGTTCTGTCTGCCGGCGCCGTCGCGCCGGGCCCGCTGCAGACGGTCTTCTTCGGCGGGGGGACGCCGACGCTGCTGTCGGTGGACGCCCAGGTCGGCCTGCTGGGCCGACTTCGGGACGCCTTCGGTCTCGTCCCCGGAGCCGAGGTGACCACCGAGGCCAATCCTGACTCGGTGACGCCGGAGTCCTTGGCCGCGCTGCGCGCGGGCGGTGTCACCCGGATCTCGTTCGGCATGCAGTCGGTCGTTCCGCACGTCCTGGCGACCTTGGACCGGACCCACACGCCCGGACGCGCGCTGGCGGCGGTCGGCTGGGCTCGCGAGGCCGGATTCGAGTCGGTGTCGGTCGATCTGATCTACGGCTCGCCGGGGGAGACGGTGGACGACTGGCGCGCGACCATCGACGCCACACTGGCCGTCGGACCGGATCACGTCTCGGCCTACAGCCTGATCGTGGAGGAGGGCACCCCGCTGGCCCGCCGCATCGCGCGCGGCGAGTTGGCCGCCCCCGATGAGGACCTGCACGCCGACTTCTACCTGGTCGCCGACGAGGCGCTGTCGGAGGCCGGCTACGGCTGGTACGAGGTCTCGAACTGGGCGCGTCCGGGCCACGAGTGCCGCCACAACCTCGCCTACTGGACGGGGCGTCCCTGGTGGGGCTTTGGCCCGGGCGCCCACAGCCATGTGGGCGGCGTCCGGTGGTGGAACGTCAAGCATCCGCGCACCTACGCCCAGCGGCTGGCCGCCGGCGCCCCGGCGGCCGGACGCGAGACTCTCACCGCGTCCGAACGGCGCGTCGAGCGCGTGCTGCTGGAGCTGCGCCTCGCGACCGGCCTGCCGCTGGACGTCTTGACGGCGTCCGAGGCGGAGCGCGTTCCTGGACT
>Ga0208693_1001452_pt1 | contig 17013 bp, 16 predicted proteins | sample AD_UKC071_MetaG_FD_184438 | JGI IMG/M metagenome (GOLD analysis project Ga0208693, IMG submission 184438) | Active sludge microbial communities of municipal wastewater-treating anaerobic digesters from USA - AD_UKC071_MetaG (SPAdes) (version 2) | ecosystem: Engineered > Bioreactor > Anaerobic >... | reverse complement strand
CGGCGGGAGAATGAAGTCTTAGGCTGCAAACGCCTCACGCGTCAGGTTGATCGGTACATCCTCGGTGCACACCACATCGTCCTCGATGCGGATGCCGCCAAATGGCTTGAACGCGTCCACGCGTGACCAATCGACCGCATCGCCCAGCCCCTTGGCTTTGACTTCGTCCAGCAGCATGTCGATGAAATAGATCCCCGGTTCAATCGTCACCACCATGCCGGGGGCCAGCGTGCGGGTGAGGCGCAGATAGGGGTGGCCGTCGGGCTTGGCAATCCGGCCGCCACTGTCCGATTCGGCAAAGCCAGCCACATCGTGCACCTGCAAGCCAATCCCGTGGCCAATCCCGTGCGGGAAGAACGCGCTGGACACGCCACTGGCCAGGGCGTCTTCCGGTGACACGTTCAAGACCCCGAATTCACGCAGTACACCGGCCAGCAGCAGGTGCGCCTGCAGATGGATGTGTGCGTAATCGGTGCCGGCGCGCACGCGATCGCAAAGTTCGAGCTGTGCGGCGTCAACCGCGCGGATCATCGCGGCGAATTCGTCCTCCGCGGCGGAATAGGTGCGGGTGATGTCGCTGGCGTAGCCGCCGAAGCTGGCCCCGGCGTCGATCAGGAAGCTGCGCACTGGCTTGGGCGGCACACGGTCACGGTCGGTGTAGTGCAGCACGGCGCCGTGTTCATTGAGCGCCACGATGTTGCCGTAGGGCAAGTCGTTGGCGTCCTGGCCGGCGGCTTGGCAATAGGCCAGATGGATGCCGAACTCGCTGGCCCCGGCGCGGAAGGCGCGCTCGGCGGCGCGGTGCGCACGTACGCCGATGCGGTTGGCTTGCCGCATCATCTCGATTTCATATGCGGTTTTGAACGCGCGGTGATACTCCAGATAGTGCACGACGGCGGCCGGATTGTTCGGGGTGCAATCACCCAGTGCACTGTGCGGCTCACCCACGATCGCGCAGCTGGCGAGGTCTTGCGGCAGATGCATCAACGCTTCGTCTGCTGTGCGAATGGTGAGGATGTCGAAGTGCTCTACCCAGTAGCCACTGGGTGCATCCGGCACCACATGCCAATAATCATGCGGCTGCAAGAACAGCAGCTTGGGGCGCTGGCCGGGGCTGATCAGCAGCCAACTGCCGGGCGCACGGGTCAGCGGCAGCCACGCTTTGAATTGCGGATTGACCGCGTACGGGTAATCACGGTCATCGAAGGCTTGGTAGTGCAGCGTGCCGCTGGGAATCAACAGGTGGTCGAAGCCGCCGCGTTGCAAGGCTTCGGCGCTGCGTGCCAGCAGGGTGTCAATGTGCTGCGGGTACAGCGAGGCAAGCGTAGCTGAGGACATGAGCAGAGTGCCGCGAGGAAAATGCGATTGTCGCGCATTGATCGTTGCGCTGCAGCTGACGCACTCAACTGGCCGGTTGCGTGGACCAGATGCGCAACCGGTGCCCGGCATCGCGTGACAACCCCAAAAATCGCATGCCGACCCAATATTGCCCCGGTGCATGCCCACGTGCCTGCCACAGCACATGCCCGCCAGTAATAATCGGTTGGGCTGCGTCGATCTCGTCGGGCAGGTTGAAACGCAGCTGAAACAATGCATCCTCGGGTAGATCGCGGTTGGCAATCAGCAACATGCCGCCAGACGATAGATTGCCGAGATGGCCCACGACTTCATCGGTCATGGTGTCGATGACCTCCACGATGCCGGACACAGCACGGCGCGGTTGGCGGCGCGATTCAATCCCCATGGCGAGCCTCCGGATCTTGCTGGTCGGCGTCATGCCCAAATCGCTTCAAACTATCCAAAGTGGCGCTCCATGCGGCTTCGGTGGGTGAGGCATCGTCGACCAACAAACGCATTTGGCCGGCTGCCAGTTTGCGCGATAGCGAATCCAGATCGTCATTGGCGATGCGCTGGCCACGACGATTAACAACCAGGATTTGTCCGGTCTGTGCACTGACCCATGCCAGCCTGAAGCGATGGCTCTGGCCATGTTCGTTCTGGACTTCCATCCAAACGGGTTCCTGCAGACCGCGCAGTGCTTGCTGTGCCAATTGCTCTTGATCGGACAGCTGCGTTTCGGGGGGGGCTGCGGCAGCCACCTGGCCCTCACCCAAACGCGATTGGTTGCCGTATTTCGACAGCAATTCCTGGCAGGAATCGGCGGTTGCCGCATGGCCATTGATCAGATGCTGAGTAATGACTTCGGCGCCTTCGGCGTGATAGCCCACTTGTTCCAGCGAGCTGCGCATGCATTCGATATCGGCCTGCGGCAGCGCGCCCTGGCTGCCATCGGTGCAGGTGTCGATGATGCGGGTGGTGACTTCCAGCAATTGGTGCCACGCATCGGAGTGGTCACCACTGCGCAGATGTGCCAGTGACAGCACGTCAACCCACGCTTGTTCCAACAATGCAGTTTGAAACTCCGGCAAATTACGGCCTTGGGTGCGACGGGCAATTTCAATCTGTGCACGGCTGCGTGCCACTTCCAATTTTTCACGCCCGCGCGCGGCTTCGACTTGCCTGCGTTCGGCCATTTCTGCTTTGCGGGTCATCGCCTGCAGGCCCGACTGCAGGGTTCGATTGGCCTCAATGAATGTATCAACCGTGCAGTCGGGTTCTTGCTGGATAGTCAGCACCGCACGTTGCAGCAATCCCAACCACTGTGGATCCAGATCCTCTTCCGGCAGCCATTTGGCACCGGCTTGCGATACCGAATTCAATAATTGGCGGGCGGGATGATTGGCATCCACGAAGAAGCTTTGATCACGCAGTGCCATTTGCAGTAGCGGCAGTTTCAAGCGATCGACCAATGCATCTCCAATACTGGATTTACGCAGATTGCCCTGCAGCTGGTTGACGAACATCACCAGCAAGTCGAAGGTGTCATGGTCGGCTTGCGACAACGTCACGCCATGCCCATGCAGTTGGCGCGCCTGTGCCAGCAGGATTTGCCGGTATTCATTCACCGAATCGGCACTGACATTGCCGGCGCGCATCCGCTGCAGCCCAGTCAGCACGTCGTCATGCTGCAAGAGTTGGCGGACGCGCTCGTCACGCGCACCCGGGCGCAACTTGCTAAGCAGGCTGCGACGTTGATCCAATAGCGTTTGCAGCATGCTGAAACCGGGGTCGGTTGCGGTGGTCGATGGTTCGGGCGGAACCTGCGCAATCGGCGGCGGTGCAAACTCGCCGGGATCGGTGCTGCGCAAGGGGACGGTTTCAAACATCGCGGGTGGTGGTGTGGACGGGGCGGTGTTTTCGGCTGTGGCACTCCTTGCAGCGGAGCCAGGACGTACACGTACCGGCACGAAGCTCAAATGCGGCAAGATTCCGTCTTCAATCAGCCGGGCGTTGAACGCTTCCAGTAATGTCGGATAAAACTCCACCATGCTGCGTTCAAACTGCTGGAACAGTTGCAGTCTGGCGTAACGCGACAGGGTCAACGCAGCGGCCGCTTCCGCCAAGGCATAGCACAACGTGTGCGGTCCTAACGGCAGGTATTCACCTTGCAATGCCGGGGTACCTGCCAGCACACCAAATCGCAGGCCCATCAGCTGCAGGCCAAGACTGTTACGTGCCTCCATGCGGCTGGCCATATTGTCCAGCGTGGCATCGTCGCTGACCTCATCATCGTCCAGCAAGCTCAGCTCGACGGGGGGGGGCTCGGCATCCGCAGTCGATGCCGCAGTGGCCAACCGGTTGCTGTCCACGCTGGCCATGGCCGACTCGATTTGCGCCAAGAAAATCCGCACAAAGGTTCTGGAGCCGGCGCCCAGGCTGCGAATCGATGTCAGGCGTGCATCTTCCTGTTTGGCGTCGCTACCGATGGGCGTGCGCGCGAGTACCAGCTCGGCCTCGTGCAAGATAAAAGGCAATTGCTCATCGAATGCATTGCGCGCCACACCCAGCAAGTGTTCCAGCACTTGTTTCGGATAGCGCGGCAGGCGCGCTTTGGCAAGCGTATTCGATGCAGTGCCCGTGGATGTGATAAAGGTGGCGTTGGCCATCTGCGCCCCCGATGCGCGGACAAGATGTGCATGGTATGCGCGAACCGGCGTTGCCTCAATCCGTGCCGATCGTCACCATCGTTGACACGCAGTTCAGTCTAGGAACAGGCCAATCACGTCATTGGCAAACCGGCGACCCAATTCGGTGGGGCGCAGCCAGTCCGGATCGGGTTCCAGCCAGCCATTGGCGCGGGCCTTGGCAAGCCGGGTGGCGATGACATCCCTCGGCAGCCCGGTGCGCGCTTCAAACAGGGAGAGCGGCACGCCCTCGTTCAGGCGCAAGGCATTGAGCATGAAGTCGAATGGCAGCCGCTGCGCACTCAGGTATTCATCGCCGCCCACGGCGTCGGCGGTACCGGCTTTTTCGCGATACAGCTCCGGGTGACGGAGTTTCCAGCGTCGCAAGACTTGCTGGCTGGCCCCCAAGGTCAGCTTGCCGTGGGCGCCGGCACCAATACCCAGGTAGTCGCCAAAGCGCCAATAGTTGAGGTTGTGCGCGCATTGCCGGCCGGGTCTGGCGTAGGCGCTGGTTTCGTATTGGTCGTAGCCGGCAGTCGCCAGTTGCGCCTGGCAGGCCTCCTGCATGTCCCAGGCACTGTCGAGATCAGGGATCCCGGCGGGTGGGCGCGCGGCAAACTGGGTGCCGGTTTCCAGCGTCAATTGGTAATGGCTGATATGGGTGGGGGCAAGGGCAATCGCGCGTTCGACATCGTGCCGGGCCATCGCCAAGGTCTGCTGTGGCAGTGCATACATCAGGTCAAGGTTGACATTGTCGAAGCCGGCATCCTGCGCGGACTGGATGGCGCGCTCGGCGTCGCGGCTGGAGTGGATGCGGCCCAGACGCTGCAAGCAACCGTCGTCGAAACTCTGCACGCCAAAGCTCAGGCGGTTGACGCCCGCGGCGCGGTAGCCGGCAAACGGGCCATGTTCCACCGTGCCGGGGTTGGTTTCCAACGTGATTTCCGCGTCGGGGGCAAACCGCAGGCGCGCGCAGGCTTGCTGCAAAAAACGATCAATCGCCTCCGGTGGGAACAGGGAAGGCGTGCCGCCACCAAAGAACACGCTATGCACCACTCGGCCCCACACCAGCGGCAGATCAAAATCCAGATCGGCCAGCAGCGCATCAACATAGGCCTCGATGGGCAGCGTGCCCTTGGCCGTGTGCGAATTGAAATCGCAATACGGGCATTTGCGTACGCACCACGGCAGGTGGACGTAAAGCGATAGCGCTGGGGGAGTCAGCATGGTTGCAATAGGTTTCGCAACTGGATAAGCGCCATCCCGCGATGGCTGTCGCGGTGCTTGATCTCGGCGGGCAGGTCTGCCGCACTGCAGCCGTGCGCGGGCGAGAAAAACACCGGGTCATAGCCAAACCCATTGCTGCCTTGGCGGGCATGCAAAATGCGGCCTTCCCACACGCCCTGTGCAAGCAGCGGCAGTGGGTCGTCGGCGTGTTGCAGCAGCGCCAGCACGCACACAAAACGCGCGCTGCGCCGGGAGTCCTCCACGCCGGCAAGTTCGCCCAGCAATTTTTCGATATTGGCGTTGCTATCGCCATGTGTGCCGGCATAGCGTGCCGAATACAAGCCCGGCGCACCGTGCAGGGCATCCACGCACAGGCCGGAATCATCGGCCAATGCTGGCAGGCCACTGGCGCGTGCGGCGTGGCGTGCTTTCAGGAGTGCGTTTTCGACGAAGGACAGCCCGGTTTCATCAATATCGGCAATCCCGAATTCAGATTGCGCATGCAGGGTAAAACCGTCACCCAGCAGGGCGCGCAACTCGGCCAACTTGCCGGCATTGCCGCTGGCCAACACCAATTTCATTCGGCCAACGCGGCTTGCTGTGCGGCAAACAGCTCGGTACAGCCTTGCTCGGCCAGCACCAGCAGGGCGTCGAGCTCATTGCGCCGGAACGCATGGCCTTCGGCGGTGCCTTGTACTTCGATGAAACCGCCGCCGTCGTTCATCACCACGTTCATGTCGGTGTCGCAATCGCTGTCTTCGGCGTAATCCAGATCCAGCACCGGCACGCCGCGATAGATGCCCACCGAGATTGCGGCCACTGCGCCAAAGATCGGGCTGCGCTTGATGTCGCCTTTTTTCAGCAGCCCATTGACCGCATCCACCAAGGCCACATAGGCGCCGGTAATGGCGGCGGTACGGGTGCCGCCATCGGCCTGCAACACATCGCAATCCAGCGTGATGGTGCGTTCGCCCAACAGGCTGCGATCCACGCAGGCGCGCAGGCTGCGGCCAATCAGGCGCTGGATTTCCAGTGTGCGTCCGCCTTGCTTGCCGCGCGCGGCTTCGCGATCGCTACGGGTGTGGGTGGCGCGCGGCAGCATGCCGTATTCGGCGGTCACCCAGCCCTCGCCCTTGCCGCGCAAAAACCCCGGCACCTTGTTATCCACGCTGGCAGTGCACAGCACGCGGGTATCGCCAAAGCTCACCAGCACCGAGCCTTCGGCATGGCGGGTAAAGCTGCGTTGGATGGAAACATGGCGCAACTGGCTGGCGCTGCGGCCACTGGGACGGGAGAGAGACATTGCTGAAAGCCGACAATCTACGGGGCGCTAGATTACCATTGCCTCTTTGTAGGCTTTGGATTGCCCATGATCCGCAGCATGACCGCGTTTGCAGCCGGCGAACGCAGCACCGAATGGGGTGTGCTTTCCGGCGAATTGCGGGCGGTGAATCACCGTTTCCTTGAACTTGGCTTGCGCCTGCCTGATGAGTTGCGTGCATTCGAAGCGCAATTGCGTGAGCGGGTGGCGGCCAGGGTGTCGCGTGGCAAGCTGGATCTGGTGCTGCGCTTGCGCAGTACCGGCGGTGGCGATGCGCTGCAAGTGGACGAGGCGTTGCTGGCGCGGCTGGGGGATCTGGCGCAGCGCCTGGATACCCGCTTCCCGCGCTTGCAGGTGCAGTTCACCGAGTTGCTGCAATTTCCGGGTGTGGTGCAAGCGCGTGGTGTGGATGCCGATGTCTTGCAGCGGGAAGTGTTGGCCTTGCTGGATGGGATGTTGGACGATTTTGTGGCCGCCCGCGAACGCGAAGGCGGCAAGTTGGCGCAGGTGATTGCCGGACGCGCCGATGCCATCGGCAAGATCGCTGCCGAAGTGCGTGGCCTGGTGCCGCAGATTCGCGTCGGGCAGCGACAAAAGCTGGAAGCGCGCTTGCATGATCTGGGCACCGCGTTGGACCCCGGCCGCCTGGAGCAGGAACTGGTGATCTGGCTGCAAAAACTCGATGTGGATGAAGAGCTGGACCGGCTGGATAGTCACCTTGCCGAATTGCGCCGTATTCTCAACGGTGGCAAGGACGCGGTGGGGCGGCGCCTGGACTTTTTGCTGCAGGAGTTCAATCGCGAAGCCAATACCCTGGGCAGTAAATCGGTCGATGCCCGCACCAGTAACGCCGCGGTGGAACTGAAAGTGTTGATCGACCAGATTCGCGAGCAAATCCAGAACATCGAGTGACAGGCAGTCAGCAGCCCATGCGCGGAACCCTCTACATCGTCGCGGCGCCCTCGGGTGCCGGCAAATCCAGCATCGTCAATGCCGTGTTGGCACGTGACGCCAATATCCGGCTGTCGATTTCGTTTACCTCACGGCCGCCGCGCCCGGGCGAACGCCACGCCGAGCATTACAACTTCGTCACTGCGCAGGAATTCGAGGCGATGGTGGCCGCCGGGGATTTTTTTGAACATGCCCGGGTGCATGGCGATTGGAAAGGCACCGCACGGCAATCGGTGGAGCCGCACCTGGCGCAGGGCCGCGATGTGTTGCTGGAAATCGACTGGCAGGGCGCACGCCAAGTGCGGGCCATGATCCCAGATGCGGTCAGCGTGTTTATCCTGCCGCCCTCGAAAGCGGCGCTGGAAGAGCGCATGCGCAAGCGCGGGCAGGATTCGGAGGCGGTCATCGCGCAGCGTCTTGCCGCTGCACGCGAGGAAATGAGCCATTACGGCGAGTTCGATTATGTCATCGTCAATGAAGTGTTCGAGCTGGCGGTGGCCGAAATGTGCAGCATCTTCACCGCCAGCCGGCTGCGCAAAGATGCGCAGGTGGCGCGGCATGCGCGCTTGCTCACCTCGCTGCTGGTGGACCCGTGATACAGAAGTTGCTTCGGCTATGTGCTTGATTTTCAAGACATGAGCTTGCCAGCTGTGTTGTGCCAGGCTACACTTGTCAACCCCTCGTATCACTTGCGCGGCCTATCGCCGCAGGACAGACATGGCCCGTATTACCGTTGAAGATTGCCTGCAGGTTGTCGATAACCGTTTCGAACTCGTGATGATGGCGTCCAAGCGTGCGCGCCAATTGGCGGGTGGCGTGGAGTCGAAGCTGGACAACAGCGAAGCGCAGGACAAGCCCACTGTGCTGGCGCTGCGTGAAATCGCAGCGCGTGCCATCGACACCGGTTTCATTGATGCCGTCGAAAAGGCCGAGCGCGAGCGCAAAGAGCGCGAGGCGCTGGAATGGGCTGCTGCTGAGGTTGTTGCTGCCGACGACGACATGAAGGGCGACGACTGAGCACCCACGCACTGAGTGGTGTGCCACGGCGGCCCCTCGGGGCCGCTTTTGTTTTTGGTGGTTGCCAATGAATTTCGAATGAAATTCGTTTGCGGCTGCGCGGCGGCAAGGTTAGGCTCCACACATGACCCCAGGAGATCCTGCGCTCGCCATGCTCGTAGCCGTGCCCGCAGGGGACGCGGTGCCAGGTTATGTGCACGCATTGGAGCGCGCCGCCAGCTATCTGAGCGAAGCGCAGCGGGGCCTGTTGCGTCAGGCATGGGCGGTGGGCGCAGCCGCACATGAGGGGCAGACCCGCAAATCCGGGGAACCCTACATCACGCATCCGGTGGCGGTTGCGCAGGTGTTGGCCGAACAAGGGTTGGATGTGGAGACCTTGGTGGCGGCAATTCTGCACGACACCATCGAAGACACCCCACTCACACGTGCCGATATCGCCCGGCAATTTGGCGAGACCGTGGCTGAATTGGTGGATGGCGTCACCAAGCTGGACAAGCTCAGTTTCAGTAGCCGGCAGGAAGCGGCCGCTGAAAGTTTCCGCAAGATGCTGTTGGCGATGTCGCGTGACTTGCGCGTGATTTTGATCAAGCTGGCCGATCGTCTGCACAATATGCGCACATTGGGCGCACAGTCACCCGAAGCGCGCCGGCGGATCGCCATCGAAACCCTGGAGATTTTTGCCCCGATTGCGCAGCGGCTGGGCATGAATCTGATCAAGGCCGAATTGCAGGATCTGGGGTTTCGCGCGTTGCATCCGTGGCGGCATGCGATCATTGACAAGCGCATTCATAGCCAACCGCTGGTGCGGCGCGAGGCCTTGACCCAGATCGAAGCGAAATTGGCGCAGCGGTTGGCGCTGGAAAAGCTGGACCACCAATTGGTGGGGCGGATCAAAACACCGTGGAGCGTCTATACCAAGATGCGTTCGCAAGGGCGTAGTTTTGACCAGGTAATGGATGTGTTCGGCTTCCGGGTGGTGGTGGCGAGCGTGCCCGATTGCTATCACGCGTTGGGCGTGGTGCATGCGGTGTACAAGCCGCTGGATGGGCGGTTTCGTGACTTCATCGCGATTCCCAAGGCCAATGGCTACCAGTCGTTGCACACGGTGTTGTTCGGGCCGTATGGCTCGCCGATCGAGGTGCAGATCCGCACCCTCGAGATGAACTTGATCGCCGAGCGCGGGGTGGCAGCGCACTGGGCCTACAAGATGGGGATCGAAACCGGCGGCAATAGCGCGCAAACCCGGGCTGCCAACTGGATTGCCAATCTGGTGGAAAGTCAGCGTGGCACCGGTTCCTCGCTGGAGTTTCTGGAAAACGTCAAGGTCGATCTGTTCCCGGACGAAGTGTATTTGTTCAGCCCGAAAGGCGATATCCTGTCGTTACCACGCAATGCCACCGCGCTGGACTTTGCCTATGCGGTGCATACCGATGTGGGCAATCATGCGGTCACCGCGCGCGTGGACAAGAAATTGGCACCACTGCGTACCAAGCTGGTCAGTGGGCAAACCGTGCAAATCATTACGGCGAAATCCGCTGCGCCCAGCACCCAATGGCTGGAGTTTGTGGCCACCAGCAAGGCGCGTACTGCCATCCGCCAGCAGCTCAAACAGCTCGAGCATGAAGACGCGGTGCAGTTGGGCCACTACATGCTGGATCGTGCGTTGGGCGCGCAAGGCACGGCACTCGATCGGATTCCAATGCCGCGGTTGGACGCCTACCTTGCCGATAACCGTTACTCGCGGTTGGAGGCACTGCTGGCTGATATTGCGTTGGGCAACCGTATGCCCGTGCAAGTGGCGCAGGCCTTGGCCCAAGAGCAACCGCAAAGCCCCGCCAAGCCGGGTGCACGCAACCCGGCTGCCACCCTGTCGCAGGAGCGCATTCTGATCACCGGTGCCGAGCGCGGCGTGATCAGTTTCGCGCAATGTTGTTTGCCGATCCCGCGTGATGAGATCATGGGTTATCACAGTGCCGGCAAAGGCATCGTGGTGCATCGACTGGAATGCCCGAATGTGGCCGAGTACCGCAAATCGCCGGACCGTTGGGTGGCGATTGGTTGGGATCGCGAGGTGGCGGGCGACTTCAGCGTAGCCATTCGGATCGAAGTGGAAAACCGTCCCGGCGTATTGGCGCAAGTGGCAGCCGCGATTGCTCAGGCCGAATCCAATATCGACCGTGTGGAATATCTGGAGCGCGATAGCAATATCGCGGTATTGCGGTTTGGTATCGACGTGACCGATAGCCGGCATTTGGATGAAGTGATTCGTGGTGTGCGTCGGTTGCATGTGGTGCAGGACGTGCAGCGCTGTTGAAATTGGAGCGCGCTTGACGTGCGGGCAATGAGCTATCGAGCAGTGGCGCTCTACAATAGGCCGATTTCCCACGTGCAAGGACTTCAGCATGCCTCGTAACGCCATTCATACCGACGCCGCCCCCGCCGCCATTGGCCCGTACTCGCAGGCCACCCGCGCTGGCCATCAGGTGTTCTTCAGTGGACAGATTCCGCTGGATCCTGTCACTGGTACGCTAGTGGACGGTGGTATCGAAGCGCAGGCACGGCGCGCATTCGATAACTTGAAAGCGGTGTGTACGGCTGCTGGCGGCACGATGGACGACATCGTGCGGGTCGGTCTGTACCTCACCGATTTGTCGCAATTTGGCACCGTCAATGCGGTGATGGGCGAATATTTTGCGCAGCCGTATCCGGCGCGTTCCACCATTGAAGTGTCGGCCCTGCCCAAGGGCGCGGCATTCGAAGTGGATGCCATCATGGTGTTGGGTTAAGTCTTTCGCTTGACCGCTTGACGCATGCCTGCGGCAGCGCCCATCGCCATTGCCGACGTTGAAACGCCACTCACGGTATTGGCTGGCGTTGGCCCCGCGCTGCGCGAAAAGTTGGCGGCACGCGGGTTATTGACCCTGCAGGATCTGTGGCTGCATCTGCCCCGCAGTTATGAAGACCGTACCCAACTCACACCGATGTCTGCACTGCGGGCCGGAATTGTCGCGCAGACTGAAGGCCGGGTGGAGTTGGTGGAGCGCAGTTTTCGTGGCCGCCCGGTGCTCAAGGTGGTCTTGGTCGATGCCGGGAATCAGCGCTTGACCCTGCGGTTTTTCCATTTCCGCGCGCAGCAAGTGACGCAGTTTGCCAAGGGCGTGCGGGTGCGGGTGTTCGGCACGCCGCGCCCGGGCCAGTTGGGTTTGGAAATCGTGCATCCCAGTTATCGGTTGCTGGATGACGACGAGCACGCACTGAGCCAGTCGCTGGATCCGGTGTATCCCGAAATTGAAGGGTTCGGTGCGGCCAGCATTCGCAAGTTGATCGTGCAGGCGTTGCAACGGTTGCCGAGTGAGGATGCGCTGGAATTGTTGCCGTCGGCATGGCTTGCGCGCTTGCGCTTGCCATCGTTGCGGCAAGCGATTGTGTATTTGCATCAGCCGCCGCGTGATGCCAACGTGGCCTTGTTGCAAAGCGGCCTACATCCGGCGCAGCGGCGCTTGGCGTTGGAAGAATTGTTGGCCCACCAACTCAGCCTGCGGCGGCAGCGGCTGGCGCTGCAAGCCGAGGGCACGCGCTCCTTGCGCGGCAGCGAAGTGCTGGTTTCGAAATTGGAAAACGCGCTGCCCTTCAAGCTCACTGGCGCGCAGGCGCGGGTGTATGCACAGCTGCGCGAGGATTTGCGCCAGCCCAAACCCATGTTGCGGCTGGTGCAGGGCGACGTGGGCAGCGGCAAGACCGTGGTGGCGGCAATGGCGGCGCTGCTGGCGATTGCCGATGGTCGCCAAGCCGCGCTGATGGCGCCGACCGAGCTGTTGGCCGAACAGCACCTTGCCAACTTGCGGGCATGGTTGGAGCCCCTGGGGCTGCGTGTGTGCTGGTTGGCGGGCAAGGTGACCGGCAAAGCGCGCACCAAAGCTCTGGACGAGGTGGCCTCGGGCGCGGCGCAGTTGGTGGTAGGCACCCATGCATTGATGCAGGAGGGTGTGGCATTTCATGATCTGGCATTGGCCATCATCGACGAGCAACATCGCTTCGGTGTGCACCAGCGGTTGGCGCTGCGTGAAAAAGGGCGTGGCAGCATCCCGCATCAACTGGTGATGACCGCCACCCCGATCCCGCGCACGCTGGCGATGAGCGCCTATGCCGACTTGGATGTGTCCGCCATCGACGAATTGCCGCCCGGACGCACACCGGTGACCACGGTGGTGCTGTCCTCCGAACGCAGACCCGAGTTGATCGACCGCATCCACGTCGCCTGTGCCGAAGGGCGGCAGGTGTATTGGGTGTGCACCTTGATCGACGAGAGTGATGAAGTGCAGGCGCAAGCGGCACAGACCACGTTTGAGGCGCTGCAGGACGCGCTGCCGAGCGTGCGTGTCGGGCTGGTGCATGGCAGGTTGAAGGCTGCGGACAAGCAGGCCACGATGCTCGCCTTCAAGGCCGGTGAACTGGACCTGCTGGTGGCCACCACGGTGATTGAAGTGGGCGTGGATGTGCCCAATGCCTCGCTGATGGTGATTGAAAATGCCGAGCGTCTGGGCCTGTCGCAATTGCACCAGCTGCGCGGGCGGGTCGGGCGCGGCAGCGCGGCATCCAGCTGCGTGCTGCTGTATCAAAGCCCGCTGGGGCAGATGGCGCGGCAGCGGCTGGACACCTTGCGGCAGACCAATGACGGCTTCGCAATCGCCGAAAAAGACCTGGAGCTGCGCGGCCCCGGCGAACTCCTGGGTACGCGTCAAACCGGTATCGCCAGTTTCCGGATGGCCGATCTTGTACGCGATGCTGACCTGCTGCCGCAGGTGCACGCACTGGCGGATGACCTGCTGCAGACCGCGCCGGCGGTGGCCGATGACATCATCCAACGCTGGATTGGCGCGGCCGCACGCTACGCCTCGGCCTAGCGGTGTAAAACCCGTGCGCTTGCCCTTGGTAGCCCCGCAGCGCACAATCCAATGGCAAACTTTGCCATTACTGGAGCTGCGCCATGGCGACGATGAATATTTCCCTGACCGATCCGCTCAAGCAATTCGTCGATGAAGAAGTGCGCGAAGGCGGGTTTTCCAGCACATCCGACTACGTGCGCGATCTGATCCGCCAGCGCCAACGCGCCAAAGCGGAAGAGTTTCTGCGTCAGTTGATTGCCGAAGGCATGGCGTCGGGCCCTGCTACACCGCAGGAACCAGATTTTTTCGACAACTTGCGCCAGCGTGCACACCAGCGTGCCGAGCAAGGTAAGCGCTAAGTGAAGCCCATTCATTGGCGCGATCCCGCACGCCATGATTTAGAGGATGCTGCCAGCTGGTACGCACAACAAGGCGGGTTTCTGCTGGAAACGCGCTTCATTGCAGCGGTGGAATCCACATCCCTGCTTATCCGGCAGCATCCCGCCGTAGGCTCAGCGCGGCACGCCAACGCAGTGACGGGCTTGCCTGCGCCGTTGCGCTATTTCTTGATCAAGCACTTCGAACGTTATCTGCTTTACTACCTCGACCTTCCCACCCACGTTGAAGTGCTGCGTATCTGGAACAGCGCACGCGGGCTTGCAGCCTTGATGGAAGAAGACGCATGACCGCCGTCGCAACCGCTGCGACGTGCATCCGCACACTGTCTGCAATTCTCTTTGGAACACATCCCGCATGCCCAGCCTGAACTGGATCGGCAAAGCCGCCGTCGTCAACCACCACCAGGACGTGCCGTTCCGCCTGCTGGAGCCGGTGCAATCGTTGTCCTGCGGGGATACCGAAACCGGCAACCTGATCGTGCAAGGCGACAACCTGCTGGCGCTCAAGGCCTTGCTGCCGCGCTACGCCGGGCAGGTGAAGTGCATCTATATCGACCCGCCGTACAACACCGGCAACGAGGGCTGGGTCTATAACGACAACGTCAACTCGCCGGAGATCCGCCGCTGGTTGGGCGAGGTGGTGGGCAAGGAAGGCGAGACCCTGGACCGGCACGACCGCTGGCTGTGCATGATGTATCCGCGGTTGATGCTGCTGAAGCAGTTTCTGCGGGAGGATGGGGCGATCTTCGTGTCGATTGATGATAACGAAGTGGCGAGTTTGCGACTGTTGATGAACGAGGTGTTTGGATCTGAAAATTTCGTTGCGACCGTCATCTGGCAGAAGAAGTACGCCGCTTCCAACGACCACAAAACGATCGCACCGATGCATGATTTCGTGCTGCTGTATCAACGAACGGAAAGTTGGCGTCGCAATCTTTTGCCGCGAGGTGAAGAAAAGGATTCGCAGTACAAGTTTGAGGATGATGCGGGTGTGTTTCGAAGTAGCGATTACACCTGCGCCAAGACGGTTGAAGAGCGTCCCAACCTGTACTACTCGGTTATCAATCCCAACACCGGCGAAGAAATCTGGCCAAAGCGCACCCGCGTCTGGGCGTATTCTCAGGAAGAGCATCAGCGCCATGTGACAGAAGGGTTGATCTATTGGGGCAAGGATGGGAGGGGCAAAGTCCCGGCGTACAAACGCTACAAACATGCACTTCGTAATGATGGAATCATTCCGCAAACGCTGTGGCCGCATGAGTTTGCTGGGCATACGGACGGTTCGCGCAAAGAGTTGCGTGAAGTGCTGCATGACGTGCCTTCAGTGTCTGACTTTGCAACTCCCAAGCCTTCACTATTGATCCAACGCATTTTGCAAATCGCCAGCGACAAAGATTCGATCATCCTCGACAGCTTCGCCGGCTCCGGCACCACCGCCCACGCCGTGCTGAAGCAAAATGCCGAAGACGGCGGCAACCGCCGCTTCATCCTCGTCGAAATGGACGAAGGCATCGCCCGCGATGTCACGGCAGAGCGCGTCAAACGCGTGGCGCAGGGCTACACCAACGGCAAAGGCCAACCGGTCGAAGGCCTCGGCGGCGGCTTTCAATTTTGCACACTCGGCAAACCCTTGTTCGACGCCCGTGGCCATATCAGCGTTGATGTGCGCTTTGCCGAGCTGGCGCGCTTCGTCTGGTTCGTGGAAACCGGCATGGGCCTGCCCGCCAAACGCGCCAGCCGCAATACCGCCGATACCGCAAGCCCCTTGCTGGGTATGCACGAAGGCCGCGCCGTCTATCTGCTCTACAACGGCATCCTGAAAGACCGCAGCATCGACGGCGGCAACGTGCTCACCTCCCTGCTGCTGCAACACCTGCCCGCCCACGACGGCCCCAAGGTGGTGTACGCCGCCCGCTGCGCCATCGGTGCCGAGCGCCTGCGCAAACTCGGCATCACCTTCAAGCAATTGCCCTACCACCTGCGGGTAGCGCCGTGACCGTGCCAGACGAAGCGCCGCGTTCGGAACTGCTGCTGTATCGCGGCGAGGATGCCCGCACCCGCATCGAGGTGCGGCTGGAAGGGGACAGCGTGTGGCTGGCGCAACGGCAGATTGCCGAGCTGTATCAAGTCTCGGTACCTACGGTGAACGAGCATCTGGCCAACGCCTATGCCGAGGGCGAGCTTGAACCTGAACGAACTATTCGGAAATTCCGAATGGTTCAAACCGAAGGCGCACGCGAGGTGCGCAGGCTGGTGGATCACTACAGTCTGGCCGCCATCCTGGCCGTGGGCTACCGGGTGCGCTCGCCGCGTGGCGTGCAGTTCCGCCAATGGGCCAGCCAGCGCCTGTCGGAGTACTTGGTCAAGGGCTTCGCCATGGACGACGAACGCCTCAAGCGTGGCCCGGACGATGGCTACTTCGAGGAACTGCTGGCGCGCATCCGCGATATCCGTTCTTCGGAGCGGATGTTCTGGCGCAAGGTGCTGGATATCTACGCCACCAGCATCGATTACGACCCCGCCGCCGAGGCCAGTCAGCGCTTCTTCCAGACCGTGCAGAACAAGATGCACTGGGCCGCGCACGGCCACACCGCCGCCGAAGTGGTGGTGGCGCGTGCCGATGCCGGGCAGCCCAACATGGGCATGACCAGCACCAGCGCCGATCAACCGCGCAAGCAGGATGCGCCGATCGCCAAGAATTATCTGCAGGCCGATGAGCTGGAAGCGCTGAACCGCATCGTCACCGCCTATCTGGAATTCGCCGAATTGCAGGCACTGAACCGGCAGCCGATGACGATGGCGGGCTGGATCGCCAAGCTCGACGACTTCCTGCGCCTGAGCGGACGCGAACTGCTCACCCATGGCGGGCGCGTCAGCCATGCCGATGCGCTACAGCACGCGCAGCAGCAATACGACCTATGGCGCAAACAGCGGGCAACGCTACCGCAGGCGGTGGATCGCGATTTCGACGCGGCCACCCATGCATTGAAGCCCATCGCGACGCAGCGCAAGACGCCACGCACACCCAAGGACCACCGCGCATGAGTTTGAAGGACTACCAGAGCGAAGTGCTGGATCGCTACGAGGCCTTCCTGCACGCATGGCGTGCGCAGGCCGAGGCCAACCCCGGCACCCGGCAGGCCAGCCGGTTGGCGTTCGAGCAATGCACGCAGGCCAATTTCGGCTTC
>Ga0208693_1001450_pt1 | contig 17026 bp, 14 predicted proteins | sample AD_UKC071_MetaG_FD_184438 | JGI IMG/M metagenome (GOLD analysis project Ga0208693, IMG submission 184438) | Active sludge microbial communities of municipal wastewater-treating anaerobic digesters from USA - AD_UKC071_MetaG (SPAdes) (version 2) | ecosystem: Engineered > Bioreactor > Anaerobic >... | reverse complement strand
TCAGATGAGCGGACGCCGACGCGCGAGTCCGCGGTGTGGCTTCCAGGATGGCCAGGGTCATCGGGCGCTCCTCACGCGTCCAGGGTGACGTCGCCCGCAGCAGCGGACACGCAGGTTCGAATGCGTTCGCCGGGCTCGCCGGTGAGGGAGCCGGTCACGAGATCGCGCACCTGGCCGTCGTTGAGGGTCTTCAGACACGTCCGGCAAATCCCCATCCGGCAGCCGCTGGGCAGCTCGATTCCGGCCCGTTCGCCGACCTCCAACAGCGAGCTGGCGCCGGGGGCGTCCAAGGTCTGACCGGCCCTCGCGAACGTGACCGTGCCGCCGACGGCGTCCGGGTCGACGATCCGCGGAATCGTGAACCGCTCGACGGTCAGCGGCAGGCGGGCGTCCGACCAGAACGCCTCGGCGTCCGCGATGAGGCTGGTGGGGCCGCAGACGTACGCCGCGCGGTCGCGCCAGTCGGGCACCAAGGTGTCGATGGACGCCGCGAGCTTGAGGCGTCCGGACTCGCGGCTGTGCCAGTGGATGACCTTCAGGCCCTCATGACGGGACGCCAGGGCCGCGAACTCGGCGGCGAAGATCGCGTCCTGCGGGGTGCGGGAGGCCTGGAGCAGGACGACATCGGCGTCCGGAAGCCGGGCGAGCAGGGTGGAGATCAGGGCGTACATCGGGGTGGCGCCCGTGCCGCCGGCGACGAGCAGCAGGGGGGTGGTGAGGGGGGCCGGCAGCAAGAAGTCGCCCTCGGGCTGGTCGATGAACACCACATCTCCGGGCCGCGTGTCGTTCACCAGCTTGGTCGAAACGTCGCCGGCCGCCCCGACGGTGATCGACGGCGCCTCGCCCTCCGGCGATGAAATCGTGAACGGACGCCACTGCCGGACGCCTCCGACGTCGACGCCGACGCGCATCCACTGCCCGGCCTTGTGGGGGAGCCATCCGCGCCCGGGACGGAGCGTCAGGGTGGCGACCCCAGGCGCCGCAGGCGTCACCTTCGTGACCACCGCGCGCAGCTGGCGTGAGGAATGCCGCGGATCGATGACGGCCAGGAAGTCGTCCAGGCGCAGCGGGTAGGTCAGAGCGGACGCCAGCCGAGTCAAGGTGTTGGCCTTCGGCATCCGGATCCTCGCGCGAAAAACCTACGGTGGCGTAGGTAGTGCTGCCAGGGTACCCGACGGCCGGACCCGTCCGCGGGCTTGGTCCAGCAAAGCCCCCGACGATGAGCGCGTCGGTTGATGCGGCGGCGCCGCTGGAGTGGGCTCGGGTTCGCGGCGGGCGTCCGAGGCGCGAGCGCTCGGGGGAGAGGGGCGTGGGAGTCAGTAACCCGGGCGGCGCGGAGCGATCGGGGGTTGTGGAAAGGCGCTGGGGCGACGCCCTACGGCGTCGCCCCAGCGGTTTAGGGTCCTAGCGGATCAGCGGCAGAACGGAGCCCAGGGGAACCACAGGCAGAACGAGTTGGCGTTGGTGGTGGCGCCGGACGAGGGGGCCGGGGCGACCGACTTGGGCGCAGCGTTGGCCGGGCTGGCGATCCCCGCGGTCAAGACGAGAGCGGCAGCGCTAGCGGCGAATAGTTTTTTTGCATTCTTCATGGCGTCTCCTGGTACGTAATCTTGGCGGATCCTATGAGGTTTTCTCCGTGTTCGCACGGGGGGACGCGTGCCCCTGTCGCTAAGACTCACGGTCCACGAGGCCCCATTCGTAGGCGCGGACCACGGCCTTGAGCCGCGAATTCACCAACAGTTTCGACATGATCGCGGAGACGTGCGTCTTGACGGTCGACTCCGACAAATACAGCTTCTCGGCGATCTCGGCGTTGCTGTGGGCATGGCAGAGCTCGCGCAGGATGTCGAGCTCGCGGCCGCTGAGGTCGACTTTGCGCGGCGGCTGAGGGATTTGCCGGTGCGTTGCCGCCGACTTGCCGCGCACCAGTCGCCCCAACGGTTCCGGCGAGATCACGGTCGTTCCGTTGTGGACGGCCAAGACGGCGTCCACGAGGGCCTTGGGGGAGGCGTCTTTGAGCAGGAAACCGGACGCCCCGGCCTTGAGGGCATTCATCATGTAGTCGTCTTCGTCGAACGACGTCAGCAGCAGGACCTTGACGTTGGGGTTCCCGGCCCGCAGCTGCTCGGTGGCCGTGATGCCGTCCATGACCGGCATGCGGACGTCCATCAGCACCACGTCCACGCCGAATCCCGGCGCGCTGACTGCCGCCACCGCCTCGGACCCGTCGCTGTAGGCGCCCACCACGGTCAGCTCCGGCGACGCGCCCACGTACGCCCCGAGGGCCGAACGCACGATGGCGTCGTCGTCCACGATGATCACGCGCACAGGACCGTTCCCAGCCCCATTTCCCACGTCAGCCTCCCAGGGGGATCAGCACGCGGACGACCCAGTCTGGGCTCTCGCTGGCCACGTGCACTTCGCCCCCCAAAGCCTCAACTCTTTCACGCGCCCCGACAAGGCCCAACTGGGCAGACTGGACTTTGGAGCCGGCATTGCTCGGCCGGTTGATGAAGACGGCTTCCACGTCCTGGTCGCCAACCTCGACCATGATGCTGACGGGGCTCCCTGGGTCGCCATGCTTGACCATGTTGGAGGTCGCTTCGACCACGACCTTGCCCAGCGCTTCACGCACCGACTCCGGCAGCGTCAGTGGGTCGCCGTCGATGTGGCTGGTGACGTGGAAACCATGAGAACGCAGCTCGGTGGTTCGTTCAGCCAACACGTCAGTCAGTTGGGCGATCTGCCACGGGGAGCGGGGTGAGTCCGCGCCTTCGGGCTCGTTGCGGCGCAGGGTCTCCATCATGCCGCGAAGGTCGCGCATCGAGTTGCGCCCCGCGTTGATGATGTAGTCGAGGTCCGCGAGCGTCTCCTTATCGCTCACCCCGCGCAGCTTGGCCTGCTCGGCCCGCAGGATGATCGAGGTGGTGGCGTACGCGACCGTGTCGTGCAGGTCGCGGGCGATGCTGCGGCGCTGCGCCTGGACGGCCACGGTGCGATCCACCTGACTCTGGGCGCGTTCGGCGGAGATGCGCCTGATGGCCTCGCCGATCGCCACGGCGAACACCACGAGCACCAGGTAGCCGATGATGCCGGTGACGGCCTTCGACGTCGGCTGCGGGGGTGTGTTCTCCGTGACAACGATGAGGACGACGAACCAGACGGCCATCATCGTGCGCGGCCAGACGAGCCCTTTGGCTCCCAACGACGCCACGATGACCAGCGCGACGAGAAGCCCAGGGCGCTGCTGATCCATCGGCAGGGCAAGGATGGCCGCCATGATCAGCCCGGCCACCAGGGTCGCCGGCATGGGCCAGCGCCCCACCACTGCGGCAGCCAGACATAGACAGAGCTCAAGGGTGAAACCGAGCCGATCTTCCTTGTGCTGGGTGTAGGTCAAAATCGGCATCAGAGCCACGAGGGAGGCGCACACCACTTCGACCATTCCGGGCGGCAGCGCGGGCAGCCTCAAGCGCCAACGCTCGAGGAGGCTGCGCCGATCGGGGCTGGGTGACGCCACGCGTTGAGTATCCCAACGGAATCGAAGGATTCACCCAGGTTGGCGGTACTTCGAACGAAGACGGTACGAAAGTACCAATCCACCGCGACGCTCGTCGTCTGAGACAATCCCCGTTGTGACAGACCCCTTCGACCCCCTCACCCTCCGCGGACTCACCCTGAACAACCGGCTCTGGGTGCCCGCGATGTGCATGTATTCGGTGGACGCCGGCGATGGCGTCCCCACGGATTTCCACCTCGCCCACTACTCTGCGCGGGTCGCCGGCGGGTTCGGGCTGATCATCACCGAGGCCACCGCGATCCACCCCGCCGGACGCATCAGCCCCGCCGACACAGGTCTGTGGTCGGACGCCCAGGCCGCGGCCTGGGCGCGGATCGTGGACCAAGCCCACCGGCTCGGCGGAGCCATCGGCGTCCAACTGGCCCATGCCGGACGCAAGGCGTCCACGCGGCCGATGCGTCCGGGCGGACCCGACGGGGCGCTGCCGGTGGCCGACGGCGGCTGGGAAACGCTCGGGCCGTCGGCGTCCGCTTTTCCCGGGCTGGCCGTCCCGCACGAGCTGACCCGCGACGAGATCGCCGGCATCGTCCGCGACTTCGCGGACGCGGCGACGCGCGCGGCGGCGTCCGGCTTCGACGTCATCGAGTTGCACGCGGCGCACGGCTACCTGCTGCACCAGTTCCTGTCGCCCCTTGCCAACACGCGAACCGACGCCTACGGCGGCTCGCTGGAGAACCGGCTGCGGCTGACGCTGGAGGTGACGGACGCCGTCCGTGCGGTCTGGCCGGACGGGCGTCCGCTGTTCGTCCGCATCTCGGCGACCGACTGGGTCGAGGGCGGCTGGGACGTGGAGCAGTCGTGCGCGCTGGCGTCCGAGCTGGCGGCGCGCGGCGTCGACCTGATCGACGTGTCGTCCGGCGGGGTGGCGCCGGCGTCCATCCCGGTCGGGCCGGGCTACCAGGTGGAGTTGGCGCGGCAGGTGCGGGCGACCGGCATGCCGACCGCGGCCGTCGGGCTGATCACGACGGTGGCGCAGGCGTCCGAGATCATCGGGTCCGGCGCGGCGGACGCCGTCCTGTTCGGACGCGAAGCGCTGCGGAACCCCTACCTGCCGGTGCAGGCGTTGGCCGCGCGGGGTGGGGACGCTGCGGGGCTCGCTCCGGTGCCGTACGTCCGGGCCTGGCCGAGCGCGTCATGACGGGGGCGTCCGTCGAGCGCGGTGAACTGTTAGGTACTTTCGATTGAGGTCGACCCTCGGTCACTCCCCTAGCGTCAAGACGGGCGCGCACGTCGCGCGCGCTCGTCAACCGCGACGGAGGGAGCCCTCATGGGGCGACGTACGACGACCGCTGCGCTGGGTACCAGCGCAATACTCCTGCTTTCGGGTCTGAGCACCCCGGCCCTGGCGGCCGACAAGGTCACCACGCTGGACCCCAGCCTCACCCAGGTGAACATCCTCAACCTCAACGACTTCCACGGCGCCTTCGACACCGGGCTGGACGGCGTCAACGGACGCAACCTGGCCTGTTCGGTCGAGACCGCGAAGGCCACGCTCGGCGAGGACAAGACGCTGCTCGTCGCCGCCGGCGACCTGATCGGGGGCTCGACGTTCGCGTCCATGGTCGCCCTCGACGAGCCGACCATCGCCTATCTCAACGCGCTCGAACTCAAGGCGTCCGCTGTCGGCAATCACGAGTTCGACAAGGGCTTCGGCGACCTGACCGGTCACGCCATGCCGCGGGCCGCCTGGCAGTACCTCGGCGCCAACGTCTACCAGCGCGGCACCACGACCCCCGCGCTGCCCGAGTACGCCCAGCTCACCGTGAACGGCCTGCGGGTCGCCATCATCGGAGCGGTGACGGCCGAGACGCCGAGCCTCGTGTCGCCGACGGGCGTGTCGGGACTCGACTTCGGCGACCCCGTCGTGGCCGTGAACCGGGTCGTCGACCGCCTCTCTGACGGCGTCGAGGCCAACGGTGAGGCGGACGTCTTCATCGCCGAGTACCACAACGGCGCCGTGAGCAACCGGCCGCTGGCCGACGAGCTCGCCGCCAGCACCGACTTCGCGCGCATCGTCAACGACACGTCCGGCAAAGTGGCCGCCATCTTCAACGGCCACACCCACCAGCGCTACGCCTATGACGCTCCCGTCCCCGGCGGCACCGGGACGCGTCCGGTGTTGCAGACCGGAGCCACAGGTCAAGCCCTCGGCCAGGTCCAGCTGGGCTTCGGCGCCGACAAGAAGCTTGTCCAGTACAGGGCCACCAACGTCATCCCGGGTGCGCCGACCGCCGCCTGCCTGGCCGACCCTCAGTACGTCGCCGCCGCCAAGGTCGTGACGGACGCCGTCTCCTACGCGAAGGTCGTGGGCGCCCAGGTGGTCGGCACCATCACCGCCGACATCACGCGCGCCTCCGTCTCGACGCCCACCGGTCCGAGTGAGGATCGCGGCTCCGAGTCCACGCTGTCGAACCTGCAGGCCGAGGTCTGGAAGGAGACCCTCGACAAGGCCGCCTACGGCTACGCCGACATCGGCGTCCAGAACCCCGGAGGCGTCCGGCGGGACCTCAAGTTCGCCAAGTCCGGCGACGAGACCGTCGACGGACAGGTCACCTTCGCCGAGGCGGCCATGATCAACCCGTTCGCCAACGTCCTGCAGTCGATCGACCTGACGGGCGCGCAGTTCAAGGCCGTCCTCGAGCAGCAGTGGCAGCCGGCCGGCTCGTCGCGTCCGTACCTGCAGCTCGGCCTGTCAAAGAACGTGACCTACACCTACGACCCGAACAAGGCCGTGGGCGACCGCATCACCTCGGTCACCATCGACGGCCAGGCCCTGAGCCTGACCAAGACCTATCGGGTCGCGACCAACTCGTTCCTGACGGCCGGTGGCGACAACTTCACGGCCTTCCGGGACGGCACCAACAGCAAGGACTCCGGTCTCATCGACAGCGACTCCTTCATCAACTGGCTCGGGACGCATCGTCCGGTCACGCCCAGCTACGCGAAGCAGGCCGTGGCCGTGATCGGGCAGCCGACCCGCATCCCGATCGACACCCCGACGGTCCTCGATGTGCAGGGCCTGGTCATGACCAGCCTCGGTACGCCCGTCGACACCACGTTCACGGTGTACGCCGACGGCAAGAAGGTGTCGTCCTTCGCCACGTCGCCGATCGCTCCGGCGACGGTGAACGCGTCGCCGGTGCCGGTGCGCGTCGGTCAGTCGTCGGTGACGGTGCGGCTGCTCGGCCGCGACTTCAAGTCCGGCATGAAGACCCCGTGGCACACGATCACGCTGGTCGCCGACCAGACCGGCACGCTCGTCACCGTGCCGATCGCCGTCAAGTAGGCCGATCGGCGTCAGATCATCGGACGCCGTCGCCGGGCCCCGCACCTTCGGGTGCGGGGCCCGGTGTGGCTTTACGAGGCGTCCGCGAGGGCGGTGAGCGTCTCGGACGTCCCCGCGTGCAGCCGGACGTCGGCGAGGTCGTCCGCCCTGGTCGCGCCGCGGTTGACGATCGCGATCGGCGTCCCGTTGCGGGCGGCGTGCCGGACGAACCGCAGCCCGGACATGACGGTCAGCGAGCTGCCCAGGACCACCAGCGCCTCGGCGGCGTCGACGCGCGCGTAGGCGTCCGCCACCCTCGGCGGCGGCACGGACTCGCCGAACATGACGACGTCGGGCTTGAGGACGCCGCCGCAGTCCTCGCAGGCGACGACGACGAAGTCGTGCCAGTCGTCGACCGCGGCGTCACCGTCGGGGCGGACCTCGGCGGTGCCGGCGGGGATGGTGCCGTCGACGCCCGGGTTGGCCGCTTCGAGGCGGCGCTGCAGCGCGGCGCGGTGGCTGAGGCGTCCGCACTCGAGGCAGGCGACGGAGTCGATGCGTCCGTGCAGATCGAGGACGTCGGAACTGCCCGCGGCCTGGTGGAGTCCGTCGACGTTCTGGGTGATGACCGCAGCGCCCAGGGTGGCGAGCGCGAGGTGACCGGCGTTGGGCTGCGCGACGCCGAAGCTGCGCCAGCCCTGCATCGAGCGGGCCCAGTAGCGGCGACGCTCCTCGGGTCGCTTGAGGAACTCGTTGAAGAGGATGGGGTTGTACGGACGCGAGCCGTTGCCGCGGTAGTCCGGGATGCCCGAGTCGGTGCTCATGCCGGCGCCGGTCAGGGCGAGCCAGCGGCGTCCGGACAGGAGCGCGGCGAGGTCGGACGCGTCGTGCACGGGCGCCAGATTAGGCGGTCGGGATCGTGCAGAAGCCGGCGGGTTGGATGCCGAGCGCCTGGATGGTCCGGGCCCAGAAGTTCACCTGCGCCGCTGTCGTGGCGAGGATCACGATCTCGCGCTCGGTGAAGAGCCTGGTCACGTCGGCTTTCAGCGACGGCGGGAAGTCGAGCGGGGTCGACGAGATCGCGCGGGCGTAGGCGATGGCGGTCCGCTCGCGATCGTCGAGGGACGCCGCCAGCTCGGCGTCCAGGTCGCCGACCCAGCGCTGCAGGGAGCTGAGCTCGCCGTCGGTGACGCCAGCGGCGTCCGGCTCGAAGCTGTTCATGTCGACGCAGAAGGGGCAGTTCGTGGTGAGCGAGGCGGTGACCCGGACCAGCTTCAGGATGCGCGCCGACGGCTCGTCGTGGGCCACGAGCGTCTCCAGGACGCCGGCGCCGATCGCGGCCTTGGGGTACCAGGCGAGGAGGCGGGCGGGCTGCATGCGGCGTCCGGTGACGCGCTCGGACGCCCAGACGCCCAGGCGCAGCAGCGGATTGAAACGGCGGGGCTCGCGGATCAGGGCGTCCATGCTGCTCAGTGTGGCGTCCACGGGCCGTACTGGGTGCTCCCTGTTGCGGAAAACCGGGAGTTGGAGCACCCAGTCGGGCGTGGGTGGGGCCGGAGGCTGGCTCGTTCTTGGGTCCGGGTGGGCGTGTGCCCGGCAGGAAGGGGCGCGCGACGGCGTCCGATGGCGGCGACAGGATCCGCCGCGGGACGGCGAGCGGACGCGAGAATTCGGCGTCCATGTGCCGGATGCGAGACGAGTTTTCGGTGATGGGCGGCATCCGTCCGCTGTGGTCGGGCAGGATGGAACGGTGCGAGCGCTAGCGAAATTGAAGGCCGGACCAGGCCTCGAACTCATCGACCGTCCCGAGCCGACGTGCGGGGAATGGGACGTGAAGATCCGCGTCCTGCGTGCCGGACTGTGCGGCACCGACCTGCACTTGCAGGAGTGGGACGAGTGGGCGGCGTCCCAGATGCACCTGCCGCAGACCATCGGGCACGAGTTCTACGGCGAGATCGTCGAGGTCGGGCCGTCGGTGGAGGAGCTGAAGGTCGGCGACCACGTCTCGGGCGAGGGCCACATCGTGTGCGGCTACTGCCGCAACTGCCGCGCCGGACGCAAGCACCAGTGCATCCGGACCATCGGGCTGGGCGTGAACCGCGACGGGTGCTTCGCCGACTACGTCGTGATGCCGGTCGAGAACGTCTGGAAGCATCCGGACGACATCGATCCCGACCTGGGCGCGATCTTCGATCCGCTCGGTAACGCCACGCACACCGCGCTGCAGTGGCCGATGATCGGCGAGGACGTGCTGATCACGGGCGCCGGCCCCATCGGCTGCATCGCCGCCGCCATCGCGCAGCATGCGGGCGCCAAGCACGTGGTCGTCACCGATCTGAGCGACTACCGGCTTGAGCTGGCCAAGGCGGCCGGCGCCGACCTGTGCGTCAACTCGTCGACGACGCGGCTCAAGGACGTCCAGAAGTCGCTGCGCATGGTCGAGGGCTTCGACGTCGGCCTGGAGATGTCGGGTGCGCCGCAGGCGGTCGCCGAGATGCTCGAGAACATGAACCACGGCGGACGCGTCGCCATGCTCGGGCTGCCCCACGGCCCCTACGCCATCGACTGGGGCCGCGTCATCACCCACATGATCACCATCAAGGGCATCTACGGACGCGAGATGTTCGAGACCTGGTACCTGATGAACTCGATGCTGCACAGCTCGGACGTGTTCCGCGAGCGCGTGAAGTCGGTCATCACCCACAAGTTCGCCGCCGAGGACTGGGAAGAGGCCTTCGCCACCGCCCGCGCCGGCAAGTGCGGCAAGGTCATCCTCGACTGGAGCTGATTTCGGGCGGATGAGGTATCGCTAGGCGATACCTCATCCGCCGTCAATGGGAAGGACCCTCATGTACGGAACTGTCCGCGAGCAATTGGCCGCGACGTTGGCCGAGATCGACGAAGCCGGTCTCTACAAGCGCGAACGCGAGTTGACCACCCCCCAGGACGCGCGCATCGCGACCACCGCGGGCGCGTCCCTCAACTTCTGCGCCAACAACTACCTGGGCCTCGCGGATCACCCGGACGTCGTCGCCGCCGCCCGCGACTCGCTCGACCAATGGGGCTTCGGGATGGCGTCCGTGCGGTTCATCTGCGGCACGCAGACCCAGCACAAGGCGCTCGAATCGGCGATCTCGCACTACCTCGGGACGGACGACACCATCCTCTACTCGTCCTGCTTCGACGCCAACGGCGGCGTCTTCGAGGTGCTGTTCGGCGAAGAGGACGCGATCATCAGCGACGAGCTGAACCACGCGTCCATCATCGACGGGGTCCGGCTGAGCAAGGCCCAGCGGTTCCGCTACCGCAACGCCGACATGGCCGACCTCGAGGCGCAACTGAAGGCGGCGGCGTCCGCGCGGCGTCGGGTCATCGTGACCGACGGCGTCTTCTCGATGGACGGCACCTACGCGCCGCTGGTCGAGATCTGCAACCTGGCGGACGCCTACGACGCGCTGGTGTTCGTCGACGATTCGCACGCGGTCGGGTTCGTCGGCGCAACAGGCGCCGGGACGCCTGAGCTGTTCGGCGTCCGGGATCGCGTCGACATCGTCACGGGCACGCTCGGCAAGGCGCTGGGTGGGGCGTCCGGCGGGTACGTCGCCGCGCACCAAGAGATCGTGGACCTGCTGCGCCAGCGCTCGCGTCCGTACCTATTCAGCAACTCGGTCGCGCCGATGGTCGTCGCCGGCTCGCTGAAGGCGCTCGATCTCGCAGCGACAAGCTCGGACGCCCGCGCGCGGCTCTTCGACAACACGGCGCTCTTCCGACGGCTGATGACCGAGGCCGGCTTCGAGGTGAACCCGCCGAGCACGATCGGGCCGCATCCGATCACGCCGATCATGTTCCCCGGCGAGGACGGCGCCCGGCTGGCCACCTCGATCGCGAACCACATGCTGGGGGCCGGCGTCTACGTGATCGCGTTCAGCTTCCCGGTCGTGCCGCGCGGCAAGGCGCGCATCCGGGTGCAGCTGTCGGCAGCCCAGTCGGACGCCGACGTCCGGGCCTGCGTGGACGCCTTTGTCGCCGCGCGGGACGCCGTGGGCTGAGCCCTAGCCAACTCCGGGCCCGTGACGCACCTACGCTGCGTGCTCAGGCAGACCAGGCCCCAAGCGTCCGGGCCGAGGTACGGACGGCGGGCACATCGTCACTGGACCTCGCGGACGACGTCGGCAGGGTCCTTGTCCGGACGCCAGCCTCGCCACACCGGGTGCCGCAGGGTGCCCGCCGAGGTGAACTCCGTGAACGACACCTCGCCGACCAGGGTCGGCTCGACCCAGTGGGCATCGCGCGCGTCCAGGCGCGGGACGCCGTCGAGCGGCGGCGTGTCCCGGTGCAGCGGACGCAGCTTGGCCAGGGCCTCCGCGAGCCCGCGGTCGGTGAAGCCGCTGCCGGCGCGTCCGATGTAGGCGAGGCGTCCGCCCTCGTTGACGGCCAGGAGCAGCGACCCGACCGTCCCCGCCCGTCCGCGCTCGCCCGGGCTCCAGCCGACGACGATGGCCTCCTGGTGGCGGACGTTCTTGAGCTTCAGCCAACTGCGGCTGCGGCGTCCGGGCGCGTACGTGCTGGACGCGCGCTTGGCGATCAGTCCCTCCAGGCCGCCCTCTTTGGACGCCGTAAAAGCCAGCTCGCGGTCGGTGCCGAACGTGGACGGGACGTGGACGAAGCGTCCGCCGTTGCCCAGCAGCGCCTCGAGGGCGGCGCGTCGCTCGGTGTAGGGGCTGTCGATCAGAGACTCGCCGTCCAGCCAGAGCAGGTCGAACGCCATGTAGTGGGCGGCGGCGTCGGTGCGTCCGTGGTTCTGCAGCAGCTCGAAGTGGGAGCGCCCATCGGGTCCGAGTGCGACGATCTCGCCGTCGATCACCGCCGCGTGGTCGCCGACCACCTCGACCAGCTCGGCGAGTTCTGGGTAGGTGGCGGTGTAGTCCTGACCCTTGCGGGTCTTGATGGTGTGGACGCCGCCGGCGACCGTCGCGATGCCGCGGTAGCCATCCCACTTGACCTCGAAATGCCAGTCCTCGCCGCGGACCTCACTCTCGGACGCCGCCGTGGCGAGCATCGGGTCGAAGGTGGGCAGCGGGTCGGTTGATGGAGCCGGAGACGGGTACGGCGTGGTTGTCGATGCCGATGTCGGGTCGATGTGGGGCGAATTTGAGGATCGAGAACCACGCTGTTCCGGATTCGCGCCCGGGATCGCAGGGTCGGCGTCCGCTCTGAGGTGGATCAGCCAGTTCTTCTCGTCGCCGTGGGCGGTGTGGATGAGCACGTAGGTCCGCGGCACGCCACCAAGCCCGCCGTCGTGGCGTCCGTGCAGCGTGACGATGATCTCGCGTCCGTCGCGCCACTTCTCGAGCTCGTACGTGCCGGAGTCCCAGATCGACATCTCGCCGCCGCCGTACTCGCCCTTCGGGATCGTCCCGGAGAACGTGGCGTACTCGAGCGGATGGTCCTCGGTCTGCACAGCCAGGTGGTTGACCTTGGGCACCAGCGGCGTCAGCTTCGGCACGGCCCACGACACGAGGACGCCGTCGCGCTCCAGCCGGACGTCGTGATGGTGGCGGCGCGCATGGTGGTCCTGGATCACGAATGTCTGAGCGTCCCGCGGCGTCGGCGCCGCCGTTGGGACGGGCTCCGGCGTCTTGGCCGCGTCCCGCAGGGAGCGGTACGTGCTCAGCCGATCGGACGCCGACCTGACGGCTGGCTCCGGGATCGCCCCGGCGGGTGTGCCGCTGGAACCGCTGGCTGAGCTTGTCGAAGCCTTCGGACCCAGCCCTTCGACAGGCTCAGGGATCGACCTGTTGATGAGATCTCCGTGGCCCGGCAGAAGCACCGCCAGCGGATCACCGATCGTGTGCAGCCGGTCCAGAACCTCCAGATAGCTGAGCTGCTTCAGCCCCGGACCAATCTCGTCCCACGTCCTCGGAGCCGCGACGTGGGGCAGGGTCCGTCCGCGCAGTGAGTACGGCGACACCGTGGTCTTGGAGCCGTTGTTCTGCGACCAATCCAGCAGCACCTTGCCGCCGCGCAGCTCCTTCTTCATGTCCGAGACGACGAGGTCCGGATGGGAGCCCTCCAGCGCCACCGCCAGCTGTCGAGCGAACTCGGACGCCTCGCCGGACGTCAGGTGCCCGTCGAGTCCGGCGTACAGGTGGATGCCCTTCGACCCGGACGTGACCGGCACCGACACCAGTCCGACCCCGTCCAGGATCTCCTTCACGATGAGCGCCAACGTGACGCACTCCTCCAGCCCCGCCCCCTCGCCGGGGTCGAGATCGAGCACGAGCCGGTCCGGGTACTGCGCCGTGAGCAGGTCCGCTCCGTCCCCAACGTCGGCCAGCCCAACGCCGGACGCCTCCCGTCCGAACCGCCACTGGGGCACGTGGATCTCCAAGGCTGCCAACTGCGCCATGAACACCAGCGTCGCGGCGTCGTCGATGATCGGGTAGCGCAGCGTCTCGCGGCTGTGCTCGATCCCCACGGTGCGGATCCACTCCAGCGTCCCCGAGTCGGCGTTCTTGGTGAAAAAGGCCGGGCCTTCGACCCCGTGTACCCACCGCTTGCGGGTCGCCGGCCGGCCGGCCACGTGCGGCACCATCCACGGCGCGACCGCCTGGTAGTAAGCGATCACGTCGCCCTTGGTCGTGCCGGTCGCCGGGTACATCACCTTGTCGAGGTTGGTGACGCGCAGCGTCCGTCCGCCTACTTCGATCTGGGACGCCTTCGCTGCCACGGCGTCCAGTCTGGGCTAACGGACGCGTTTTCCCTAGCGATCAGGGACGCCGCTCGTGGCGGAGCGGGCGGGGCAGCCAGCGTTTGGCGTCCCGGCCCTGCTGGTCGGGGGAGATCCCCGAGCGGACCACCCCGTCCGCCGACGACGCGCTGCGCGGCAGCACCGGGGGCTCCGGGATCGGCGTGGTCAGCAGCGCCGAATCCTCGACGACGTAGTCACTCGGGTCAGCCCGGCGCGGGACGTGCCGTCCTTCACCTCCGGACGCCTCCGAAGCCGCCCGACGCGGTGAGGCCTGGACGCCGGACGCCAGGTCGGCGAACCCCACCGGCCCGGTCGCAGGGGGAACCTGCCGCTCGACGAACGCGCGCGACGGCGTCCGATCGATGACGTTCGGAGGCGGCGCCAGGAGGGCGCGCGCCGGAAGGATCTGCGTGCCGGGCGACTCGGGGGACTGCGGCGACTCGGGCGACTCCGGCGACGCCGACACGGCGCGTCGGGGCAGCTGGGTCACGGTCACTCCTGTCAGGGCAGTCGACTCAATGATGCCTTGAGCACGCGTCCTCGGCGCGGGCAGCACTCGAGCTGGACGCTGCCTCGGCCTGGGTGCGTTGGCCTAATCTGAATCGAACCAGCCGTCGCTGGTCTTTGTCGCAGCCTACCCCTGAGGAGCACCCGTGCAGACGTCGCCGCGGATCGTCCTGGCTCCCGACTCGTTCAAGGAGTCGATGACGGCCGCCGAGGTCTGCGCGGCCATGGAGGCCGGATTCCGGGCGGCCTTCCCAGCAGCCCGGTTCGTGCGCGTCCCGATGGCGGACGGCGGCGAGGGCACGCTGCGTTCGCTCGTGGACGCCCGCGCCGGACGCATCGAGCGGGTCACCGTCACCGGCCCGCTGGGGCGTCCGGTGGAGGCTGAACTGGGACTGCTTCCCGATGGTGTGGCGGTCGTCGAGATGGCGTCCGCGAGCGGCCTCGGGCTGGTGCCGCCGTTCGAGCGCGACCCGCGCGTCACGACCACGCGTGGCACGGGCGAGCTGGTCCTCGCGGCCCTGGAGCGCGGCGTCCGGTCGCTCATCCTCGCGATCGGCGGCAGCGCTACCAACGACGCCGGCGCCGGTTTCGCGCAAGCGCTCGGCTTCAAACTGTTGGACGCCGAGGGCCGCGAGCTTCCTTCCGGAGGCGCGGCTCTCGCCCGATTGCACCGGATCGATGCGTCCGGCGCGGACCCCCGACTGGCCGGGCTGGCCATCAACGTGGCTTGTGACGTGGACAATCCGCTGTGCGGTCCGGCGGGGGCGTCCGCGGTCTATGGTCCGCAGAAGGGGGCATCACCGGGGGTGGTCGCCGAACTGGACGCGGCCCTCGCCCACTTTGCCATCGTGGTGCGCCGGGATCTCGGGCGGGACGTCGCTGGCGTCCCCGGGTCCGGCGCCGCCGGCGGCCTCGGCGCCGGGCTGTTGGCCTTCACCGACGCGGAGTTGCGCCGCGGCGTCCAGATCGTCATCGACGAGACCCGACTGGTGGACGCCGTCGCCGGAGCCGACCTGGTCGTCACCGGTGAGGGGCGGGTAGACGGGCAGACGCGGCGCGGCAAGACCCCGTTCGGGGTCGCGCAGATCGCGCGGGCGGCGGGGGTGCCGGTGATAGCGGTGGCCGGCTGCCTCGGGGATGGCGCCGACACGCTGGCGGATGTGTTCGACGCGGTGATCCCGATCGTGGATCGGTTGGCGCCGCTGGACGAGGTGTTGGCGGCTGGTCCGGTGAACGTGGAGCGGACCTGTCGCGAGGTGGGCCGGTTGTTGCGGCTGGGTGGCTTCGGGCGTTAGGGGACGCTGATCACTGGCGCGCGGTTCGACGCGGTAGTCCCGATCGTGGATCCGGCGGCGCCGGTGGGTGAGGTGTTGGCGGCTGGCCGGGGAACATGCGAGCGGACCTGTCGCGATCTAGGTCGGTTGCTGCGGCTGGGCGGTTCCGGGAGTTGGTGATCGCCGATCATGGGCGCTCGCTGGCTGAGCTTGTCGAAGCCGCTTCTGCGTCCGCGCGATATCCGATGGCTGAGCTTGTCGAAGCCCTTGCATCCATCCGCTCCCGATGGCTGAGCTCGTCGAAGCCCTGGTGGAGGCCGCCTCGACAAAGCTCAATCAGCGCCAGTGCTGGCCTACTCGCCGGTTTCGCCGTCGATGGCCTCGCGCAGCAGGTCAGCGTGGCCGTTGTGTCGCGCGTACTCCTCGATCATGTGGACCAGCACCCAGCGCAGCGACACCGCGCCGCGTCCGCCCCAGGCGGGGTGCGTGCGGTCGAGAGCGTCGGCGTCCGCTGTGATCAGGCGTCCGACGAGACGATTGGACGCCGCCACGCGCGAAGCCCAGAAGGCGCGCAACTCGTCGCCGGACTTGGTGGGGGCGGCGTGCCACTCCCAGTCGGGATCGCTCGTCCAGTCGACGGACGCCCAGGGCTCGGGGGAGGGCTGCTCGGCGACGACGGTGGCGAACCAGTAGTCCTCGACGTAGGTGAGGTGGTGGAGCAGTCCCGCGAGGGTGATCGTGCTCGGCGGATGCGGGGTGCGGAGCTGGTCGTCGCCCAGCCCGCGCGTGCGCCACTCGAGCGTGGCGCGCTGGAAGTCCAGGAAGCCCAGGAGGGTGTCCAGTTCGCCGGCTGAGGTGGGGGGTTCCGGGCGGCCCTGGTCGTCGATGACAACATCCATGGGCTGAGGCTAGGCGCCAACCCGGTTTTGGTCACTCTCAGCGAGCCCGGAGGGTCGATTCGGCGTCCAGAAGAGGTTGAGGGTGACGAGGACCGTGTCGGGAGCGGCGCTTTGGGTCGAGCGGATCAGGGTCGCGCGACGGCGTCCGAACGGGAGAACTCAGCTGACGAGGGTGCGCAGGAAGGCGGCGTCGGCCTCGTAGCCGCGGACGTGGTCGAGCAACTCGGTGTTGCCGGTGCTCTTGGACTGACCGCGGGTGAAGTCGGCGAGGTCGTCGAGGCGGGTGACGACCATCCGCAGGATGTCTTGCGTGGAGGCGTCCGAGCCATAAGTGTCGCGCAGGAGGCGGAGGCGTCCCATGAGGTTGTAGGACGCGGTCGGCGCGTCCGGGTTGTCGGGACCCATCAGGGGCACGAGCCGGTAGGCGAGGTACGCGAGGTCCCAGAGGCGGGGGCCGGGGGAGGCGAAGTCCCAGTCGATGACGCCGACCAGTTGACGGTCGCGGAAGACGAAGTTGTAGGGCGCGAAGTCGTTGTGGCAGACCACCTCGGCGGGCTGGTGGCGGGCCGCGCGCCAGACATGCGCTGGGGCGTCGAAGCCGACGGTCGCGTCGTGCAACTGCCGTAGCCAGGTGGCGGCGGTGGTCAGGACGGCCTCGTCGTAGACCCAGTCCGGAAGCGGGTAGGTGGGCACCTTGCCCTTGAGGTAGGTGAGCGACTCGCGTCCATCGGCGTGCCAGCCCTGCGGCTC